>Ga0207873_1001268_pt1 | contig 24878 bp, 19 predicted proteins | sample BGWIniCompost_FD_187373 | JGI IMG/M metagenome (GOLD analysis project Ga0207873, IMG submission 187373) | Cellulose adapted compost microbial communities from Newby Island Compost Facility, Milpitas, CA, USA - BGW Initial Compost (SPAdes)... ...
GGTCATCAAGCGGGTGGCCTACGGCTACCGGGACGACGCCTACTTCTTCCTGAAGATCCGGGCGGCCTTCCCCGGACTTGGGTGAAGAACCAAAAAAAAGCGGCGGGCCATGGGCCCGCCGCCTTTCGCCACGAGTGGCGCTTCGCCAGGGATCAGAACTTGAAGTTCACGCTGGTGAAGATGAAACGACCGGCCTGGTCGTAGCCGCCGAGGGCATTGCCGTTCAGCGGGCCAAGGCCGCCACCGACCATCGGCGGCTCCTTGTCCAGGACGTTGTTCACGCCCAGCGTCCAGGTGGCGTAGTCGCCGAGCTCCACCGAGCCCGACAGGTCGAGGTAGTCGTAACCGTCCACCTTGCCCTTGTCGCGCAGGAAGAAGTCGGAGCTCAGCGGGTTGCCGTCGACGTCCTCGTAGTCCATCTCGCCGATGTGGCGCCAGCGCAGGCCGACGGTGTACCGGTCGAAGGAGTAGCGGGCGGACGCGATGTGGCGCCACTTCGGCGTCGCGCACGACGAGTTGATCAGGCCTTCGCAGCTGTAGGTGGCCGAATCGTCACCCGGCACCGGCGAGTACTCCTTCTCGAGGATGTAGTTGCCCGAGAACGAGAGGCTCATGCGGCCGTTGCCCAGCGGGAACCCGTAGGCGCCGCTCAGGTCGATGCCGCGGAAGCGGCGGCCACCGAAGTTGCCGTTGGTGTTGATCACCATGCCCGAGGAGCTCGGGTCGCTGCCACGGAACAGATCGAGCGTGGTCGCGTTGCGGCGGATCAGCGAGCACATCTCGTCCTGGCCGGTGGCGCACAGGTCCATGATCGTGCGGGCGCCGATCGTGCTGATCGCGTTCTCCAGCTTGATGTCGTAGTAGTCGACAGCAATGTCCAGGTTGTCGATCGGCGACGCGGTGAAGCCGAAGGTCCAGGTCTCGGCCTCTTCGGGCTCCAGGTCCGGGTTGCCGCCGATGAACTGGTTGTACTGGCTGGCCGGGTTGGCGGCCACGGTGCCGTAGCGGTCAACCGGCACGCCGGTGCGGGCGCACTCGGCCGGGCTGTACTCCGGGGTCGGGCCGGCGCAGGGGTCGTCACCGGCCCACAGCGCGATCTGGTTGTCCAGGTACAGCTCGCCGATGTTCGGCGCGCGGATCGCACGGTTGAAGCCGGTGCGGAGGCGGAACCGCTCGTCGAGGAACGCGGCGCTCAGCGCGGCCTTGTAGGTGTCGACCGAACCGGAGGTGCTGTAGTCCGAGAAGCGGTACGCCAGCTCGGCGTCCAGGCGGGTCAGCGGACCGGCGTCGACGACCAGCGGGATGTTGCTCTCGAAGAAGAACTCCTCGACGCGCAGCTCGCCGGCGAGGTTGGTCGTCGGGCCGCCCAGGCCGGTGAAATTGCCGGTCTGCATGTTGGTGTCGGCGACGCGCTCGTACTGCTCCTTGCGCCACTCGTAACCGACCACCAGGCCGATGGTCTCGCCGTTGGCCGACGGCAGGCCGATGCCCAGGTCGCCGCTGGCGTACGCCGTGAAGTCCATCAGGCGGGTGGCGTAGTTGACGATACCGACGCCCTGCAGCGCCTGCGCCTGCTCCGGGGTGATCGAATCGGTCCAGACCTCGTACGGGATGCAGCCATCGAACGAGCCGGCCGGGCAACCCAGCAGGCCGTCACGCACGCGGGTGGTGACGAAGTCGTTGATGTTCTCGTTGCGCGAGGTCGAACGGCCGTAGGTGAACGCCGCGTCGTACGACCAGTTCTCGTTGATCAGGCCGCCGAGCCCCGAGGTGAAGCTGAAGTTGGTGGCATCGTAGGACGAGACGCGCGGACCGCCCTCGACGTTGCGCTTGGCGACGTACACCGTGAACTCGTCGTCGGTGATGCCGACGTCGGCGCACATGGTGCCGATCACGTCGGTGTCGCAGCTGACGGTGATGTCGGTGAAGAACGCACCCGACGGCGCGATCTGGGTCTTGGTCTTGCGGTTGACGAACATCGCTTCCATGTACGGCTGGAAGTGTTCGTTGATCTCGTACTTCAGGTTGAAGCCGGCGGTGATGCGGCTGTCGGGACGCTGGTAGTAGTTGACCGGCGCGTAGTTGTAGATGTTGATGTCGTCGGTCGCGGTCCAGCCGCCACCCGCCGTCGGCAGCACGTAGCCGTAGAAGCCGCTGCCCGGGGCGACGATGTAGAAGTTGGCCGGATCGGCGGTGGCCGAACCGCCGCACGAGGTGCCGGCCGCGTTCAGGGCGCAGGCCGAGTAATCGCGCTCGCCCTGCAGCAGCGCCTTGTTCTCGCGCCAGGTCAGCCAGCCCATCGCATGGCCGCCGTCACCGAAGCTGCGGCCGAAGGCCAGGTCGATGTTGCGCGAGATGCCGTCGAAGCCCGAGTTGCCGGTCGGGTAGTCGAAGCCCGCGGCGTCCATCAGGCCCTGGATGTACTTGTTGTCGTTGTCGTGCTGGTAGGCCGAGTAGCCGACGTTGACGCTCACGCCCTCGAACTGGTCGTCGAGGATGAAGTTCACCACGCCCGCGACCGCGTCCGAACCGTACACCGCCGAGGCGCCGCCGGTGAGGATGTCCACGCGCTTGATCAGGGCGGCCGGGACGATGGAGATGTCCGGGGTCTCGTTCGCGCCCTTCGGGATGCGGCGGCCGTTGAGCAGGGTCAGCGTGCGCTCGACGCCCAGGCCACGCAGGTCGACGGTGGCGTAGGTGCCGGCGCCGTTGTTGATGAAGTTGTCGAAGCTGAGGTCGAGCTGCGGGTACTGGTTCACCAGGTCCTCGACCGTGGTGGCGCCCGCGAAACGGAACTCTTCGGCGCTGATCTCCACGACCGGGCTGGCCGCGGTCATGGTCTGGCTCTTGATGCGGGTACCCGTGACGGTCACCGCGTCGAGGACGGTGGCGCTCTGCTGGGGCTGGGTTTCTTCGGTTTCCTGCGCGAGGGCGGCACCGCTACCCGCGAGGGTCACAGCGCTCACCGCCAGGGACATCGCAATGGCGTCCCGGAGCTTGTTTCGCTTCAATCTCATTCTCTCTCTCCAACGTGGAATGGGTGTTTCCCATGGAAACCTCCCCGGTGGAATCAACGCAGACGCCAAGCCCGGCAAGGTTGCGCCCGATACTACAAGGGCATGGAGAGAAATTAAAGTGTCGTTAACACATCCGTTTTTTGGCTCCGTGGGCGGTGCCGGAGCCGTGGCGGGACAGGCGGAAGCGTGCGGCGCCGGCCGTCATGGCCAGCGCCACCGTCCCGGTCTCAGCGCAGTCAGAGATCCTGCTCGTAGCGGACGTAGGGCACGGCGCCCTCGTCCTCGGTCTCGCCGGCCGGTGAGAAGGGGCTCTTGCCCCGGGTCAGGACGTTTTCGGCCCCGACGGTCAGCTGGCCGCTCCAGGGGGTGCGCCAGGTGACGCCAAGGCCCACGCCCTCGAAGCGGGGCTGGCCCGGGGTCTCGATGACGCGGCCGATGATGTTGGCGCTGAAGGCACCGTAGCCGCCGCCCAGCGACAGGCTGCGGCTGCTCCACTGGTCGCTGAACTCCGCCGGCGCCTCGGCGAACGGAATCAGGGTGGCCTTGGCCACCGTGCCGGCGATGCTCACGTAGGCGGCATCGCCGAGGTTCTTCTGGGCGAAGACGGTCAGGTCGTTCAGGTCGACGTCGCGCTGGCGGCTGCCGTCGCGGGTCAGCCAGGCCGGCAGGCTGTCCCTGCCCTGGCCCAGGGTGAGGCCGAAGCTGCCACCGGGCCGGCTGAAGGCGGCCGTGGCGCTGGCGCGGCCATTCCCGCTGGAGCGTTCGCCGAGCGAGGCCAGCTGGCAGTTGTTGACCAGGCTGCTGACCGCGCTGAACACGCCGGTCTGGCGGTTGCAAAGCAGGGCGAGCGAATCGCCGGCCTCCAGGCCGAAGGTCGCGTCCAGGGAGGAATCCCCGGACCGCCAGCGCGCGCCCGCGAGCGAGCCCTCGGTGGTCGGCTCGAGCAGGAGATAGGCCTGGACCCTGCCGCTGCTGTTGTCGACCACGGGGAGCACGGTCTGCTGGTCGCGCTTGACCTGGGCATGCGCGCCCGCCGCCAGCCCGAGGGCCAGGAGCAGGGTGGTCGTCAGTCGCGCGAGGGTGCGTTGCATGGCCGGTCTTGTGACCGCTGCGTGCGGCCGGAGTTCCCCAGGGACGGTCCTGCATGCAGGCTAGCGCATTTATGTATATTTAACAATGCGCCAATCATAACAATCCTGCATGGTTACTGAACGCGCGCCGGGGCCTCGACCGCGGCCGCCTGGTCCGCGAGCAGGGCCTCGACCTGGGCGCGGTCGAACTCGTAGCGCTCGCCGCAGAATTCGCAGCGCACGCGCGCGGCCCCGTCGATCACGGACGCCCGCGCCTCGTCCGGCCCGAGCGCGCCGAGCATCGCCGCCACCCGGTCCCGCGAGCACGAGCAGCCGAACGCCAGGTCCCGGCCACCGAGCAGTTCCACCCCGTCCTCGTGGAACAGGCGCTGGAGCAGGGCGTCGGCGGGCGCCTCCAGCAGTTCGGCCGGACCCAGGGTGTCGAACAGGGCGCAGGCCCGGGTCCAGCCGTCCGCGTCGCCCTCGTCGCCGGGCAGGCGCTGCAGCATCAGGCCGGTGGCGCGGTCCTCCCCGGCCGCGAGCAGCAGCCGGGTGGGCAACTGCTCGGACTGGCGGAAGTAGTCCTCGAAGGCGCCCGCGAGCGAGTCCGACTCGAGCGGGACCAGGCCCTGGTAGCGCACCGGCTCGCGCCCGTGCAGACCGGGATTCTCGATCGTGATCGCGAGGACGGCGTCCGCCCCGAGCTGGCGCAGGTCGCGGCTCGCCGGCACCGGTTCGTCCTCGGCGAGGCGGGCGATGGCGCGCAGCGTGCCGGACGCGGTGCACTCGGCGAACAGCGTGCGCACGGCGCCGCCGCCCTGGAGCTGGACCGACAGGCGGCCGTCCACCTTGACGTGGCCGGTGAACAGGGCCGAGGCGACGACCGCCTCGCCGAGCAGTTCGGCGATCGCGGGCGGGTAGTCGTCGTTGGAGCGGATCCGCTGCCAGCTGCGCTCCAGGCGCACGTGGACCCCGCGCACGCCGGCGCCGGGGAGCAGGAAGCGGGTGAGCCGGTCGCCGCCGGCGATGGGGGAGTCGGTCATGGGACGTGATCGCGCCCTCGCGCGGGGCATGGTCGAATAGGGAAGCGCCATCGTCGGCGCCAGTGACAGATGGGGACGTGATGATGATGGCGCAAGCCGGGCCGCCGCCGGCCGGGAGCCGACGCCGCCGGCGCTGGTGGCGCCGGCTGCTGTGGCTGCCGGCGTGGCTGCTGCTGGCCAGCGTGATGCAGGTGCTGGTGCTGCGGTTCGTCGATCCGCCGTTCTCCGCGTTCATGGCGATCCGGCAGGTCGACGCCTGGCGCGCCGGGCAGCGCGATTTCCGCATCGCCTACGACTGGCGCGGCCTCGACGCGATGGCGCCCTGCCTGCCGGTGGCGCTGATCGCGGCCGAGGACCAGAACTTCGCCACCCATTCGGGCTTCGACCTCGAGGCCATCCGCCAGGCGCGCGAGCGCAACGCGCGCGGCGGCCGGCTGCGCGGCGGCAGCACGATCAGCCAGCAGCTGGCCAAGAACCTGTTCCTCTGGCAGGGACGCAGCCCGGCCTCGCGCTGGGCGCGCAAGGGGCTGGAGTCCTGGTACACCGTGCTGCTGGAGCTGCTGTGGCCGAAGCGGCGGATCCTGGAGGTCTACGCCAACGTGGCCGAGTTCGGCGACGGCGTCTACGGGGCCCAGGCCGCGGCGCGCAGCTTCTTCGGCCGCGACGCCAGCGCGCTCTCCACGACCCAGTGCGCGCGCCTGGCCGCGGTGCTGCCGAGCCCCAGGCGCTACAGCGCGACCCGGCCGGGTCCCTACGTGCAGCAGCGCACCCGCGCCATCGAGCGCAACATGCGCCAGATCGGCGGCAGCGCCTACGTCGAGGCGCTGGACTGAGCCTGCGGCGGGGTCCGCGCGCGCCGGAAGAACGGATACGATGCGGCCCATGAAGCGCGAACTGCTCACCGTCGTGGTGGCCGCCCGGGACGAGGCCGACGCCCTGCCGCTGCTGCACGCGCGGGTGGCGCGGGTGCTCGACGGCCTGCGCGAGGACGGCGTCGACGGCCGCATCCTGTATGTCGACGACGGCAGCACCGACGGCACCTGGGAGGTGATGCGCGGCCTGGCCAGCGGCGATGGGCGCGTCGCGCTGCTGCGCCTGTCGCGCAACTTCGGCAAGGAGGCGGCGCTCACCGCCGGGCTCGACCACGTGTCCGAGGGCGCGGCGGTGCTGCTCGACGCCGACGGCCAGGACCCGCCGGAACTGATCCCGCGCTTCGTGGAGAAGTGGCGCGAAGGCTACGACGACGTCTACGGCATGCGCGAGCGGCGCGACGGCGAGGGCTGGTTCAAGCGCCTGACCGCGCACCTGTTCTACCGCGTGATCCAGCGCCTGTCGCGCACCCCGGTGCCGACCGACACCGGGGACTTCCGCCTGCTGTCGCCGCGCGCGCTCGCGGCGCTGGCGCAGCTGCGCGAACGCCACCGCTTCATGAAGGGCCTGTTCGGCTGGATCGGCTACAACCGCGTCGCGGTCCCGTACCGGCGCGAGCCGCGCGTGGCCGGGCGCAGCAAGTTCAGCTTCTGGAAGCTGTGGAACTTCGCGCTCGAGGGCATCACCAGCTTCTCGACCGCGCCCCTCCGGCTGGCGACCTACGTCGGCCTGGGCGCGGCGCTGCTGGCCTTCGTGTACGCGGTCTGGATCGCGCTCAAGGCCCTGCTCTACGGCGACCGCGTCGCCGGCTGGCCGACGATGATGGTCGTGATCCTGTTCCTGGGCGGCGTGCAGCTGGTCGCGCTGGGCATGATTGGCGAGTACCTGGGCCGCCTGTACGAGGAGTCCAAGCAGCGTCCGCTGTACCTGGTTGACGACTGGCGCCCTGCGCCCGGGGGAGTATCCTCGGCGGTGTCGCAGGCAACAGGAGGGAGCCGGGATGCGTACGGTGCGGCAATTGCTGGACGGCAAGAGTCCTGAGGTCTATGCGGTGGCGCCGGAGGCGCCGGTGATCGAGGCGATCCGGCTGATGGCGCTCAAGGGCATCGGCGCGGTGCTGGTGACCGAGGACCAGCGGGTGCGCGGGATCCTGTCCGAGCGCGACTATGCGCGCAAGATCGTGCTCGAAGGCCGCTCCTCGAAGAACACGCCGGTCAGCGAGATCATGACCCGCGACGTGGTCACGGTGACGCCGGACCACGTGGTGCCGACGTGCATGCAGCTGATGACCGAGCGGCGCATCCGCCACCTGCCGGTGCTCGAGCGCGGCCAGGTGGTGGGCATGATCTCGATCGGCGACCTGGTCAAGGCGGTGATCGAGGACCAGCAGCACGAGCTCGAGCAGCTGCAGCGCTACATCGCGGGCTGAGCGCCGCGCCGGCGGCTACTTCGCGTAGCGGCCGCCGCAGTCGCTGTCCTCGCCGGGCCCCAGTTCCAGCGTTGCCAGCAGGGCGGCGGGCGGCGCGATGCTGCCCAGCGCGAGCGCGACCGCGCCGCGCAGGCCGAGCCGGGCGAAGTCCGGCCGGAAGCTCGGGTTGGCGAAGGTACCGCCCAGGTGCAGCGGCGAGCGCAGGGCCAGGATGCTGCGGTCCTTGGGCCGTGGGCGCAGCTCCAGGTCCAGCGTTTCGCCCGCCAGGTCGACCTGGCCCTGGCCGACGATGATCGTGTCGCTGGTGTCGAAGGCCAGGGCGCGTGCCTGCATCGTGCCCGACTCGACGCCGAAGTCGGCGAAGGCGCAGCGGACCTGCGCCTTGCGGTCGCGGCCCAGGATGAACTTGAGCGACTCGTAGATGTCGAGGCCGGCCAGTTCCAGCAGCAGGTTGCTGATCTCGCCGCGGCCCATGCCGAGCGCGACGTCGCCGTCGGCGCTGGCGAGCATCGCCGCGATCGAATTGCCGCCGCCGGTGAGCGAGATGTTGCCGGCCAGGCGTCCGGCGGCGTCGCGGGTGAGCTCGGCGTCCGGGAACAGCTGCGCCAGTTCGATGCCCCGCACCTGGGCGCGCAGCCGGGTGCTGATCGCGTCCCTGCGTGCGTCCATGCGCACGTCGGCGCGGATCTCGCCGCCGGCGACGCCGAAGTTGACCGGCTCCAGTCGTGCCAGGCCGTTCTCCAGCACCAGGTGCGCGTCCATGTCGTCGAGCGGGAGCCGTGGCGCGTTGATGCGCTGCGCGCGCAGGCGCACGTCCGCGTCCATCGCGCGCAGCTTGGCCAGGTCGTAGGGCGTGTCGGGCAGCACCTTGCCGCGCGCGCGCTGCTCCTGCGCACGGCGGGCCAGTTCCGGGTCGAGTTCCTCGCCCTCCGCGTCGGGCGCGGCGCCGAGGAAGCCGGCCAGGTCGTCGAAGTCCAGGCGCTTGGATACCAGGTCGGCGACCAGCACGGGGCGCTCGCCACCGGTGGTGAGCGACGCCGATCCCGCCAGGTCGCTCTGCCCGACCTCGCCCGTGAAACCGCGGTAATGCCAGGTGGCGCCCTCGCGCTCGAGGCGGCCGTCGAAGGCGTAGGGCGGGGTGTCGGGCATGGCCACGCCGAACAGCGGGTAGAGATCGGCCAGGTTGCGCCCGGCCAGCGCGAACGCGACGTCGAAGGTCTGGAAATCGAACGGCGCGGTCAGGCTGCCGCGCGCGCGGGCCCGGGTGGCGCCGGCGCGGGCGCGCAGGTCGAGGCGGTAGGGGCGGTCGCTGTCGCGCAGTTCGAGCGGCGATTCGGCGCGGCCCTCGAGGCTGAATTCGGCGCCTCGCCAGCGGCCCCCGCCCTCGAGCTCGACCGGCGGCGCGGCGTCCTCGCGGCGCGCCTCGCGGCTGGCGACGTGGATGTCGATGCCGGTGTCGCGGCCCGCGTCTTCGTAGCGCAAGCGGCCGTCGGTGACCCACAGGCGACGCAGCTGCAGCGGCTCGCCGCCGCCGTCGAAACCGAAGTCCCAGTTGCCGGGTCCGCCTTCCGGGTGCGCTTCGAGCCGCACGTCCGGTGCGTCCAGGCGCAGTTCGGCCAGTCGCACGCGGCCGATGATCAGCGGCCACGTTTCGACCTGCAGCGCCAGCCGCTCGGCCGTGGCCATGTCCTCCTGCTTCGACCAGCCGGCGTTGCCCAGCCGCAGCCGCCCGGCGGTGACCGTGGTGATCCGGCCGAGATCGACGTCGAGGTCGCCGCCGATCTCGAAGCTGCGCCCGGTGCGCGCCTCGACGATGCGTTCGACCGGGCCCTTGAACCAGTTCCAGTCCCACAGCAGCACGAGGACCACGACCGCCACGGCGATCACCGCACCCGCCAGCGCGAGCGCGCGCCGTGACGGACGGCGCCAGCGAAACCGTGGGTGCGGCCCGGCAAGGGCCATGTCCGGTTCGGTTGCCATGCCGCTAGGCTTGCGCGCGCGGCGTCATCCCCGCGCGAACGCGGCGCGAAGGTTCAGTTTCGCGAAGCGGGCGTGGTCAGGGCACCACCTGCGCCATCACCGCCACGTAGTGGCAGACGCTGCCGGCGATGCAGAACAGGTGCCAGATCGCGTGCGCGTAGGGAATCGACTCGCGGTGGTAGAAGTAGGTGCCCAGGGTGTAGAACACGCCGCCGGCGATCAGCCAGCCGAAGGTCCAGGCATCGAGCGAGGCCATCACCGGCTTGATCGCCACCAGCACCAGCCAGCCCATGGCCACGTAGATCGCGGTGGACAGGCGCTTGAAGCGGCCGGTGTAGAACAGCTTGAAGACGACGCCCGCCAGGGCCAGGGTCCAGATCGCGATGAACAGTCCCCAGCCCCAGCGGCCGCGCAGGCCGACCAGGGTGAAGGGCGTGTAGGTGCCGGCGATCAGCAGGTAGATCGCGCAGTGGTCGAAGACCTTGAGCCGGCCCTTGGCGACCGGGTGCCGGATGGCGTGGTAGAGGGTGGAGGCCAGGTAGAGCAGCAGCAGCGAGACGCCGAACACGATCGCGGCGCCGAGCTGCCAGGCGTCGCCGTGGATGGCGGCCAGGGTGATCAGCACCGCGCCACCGGCGAGCGCGGCGGCCGCGCCGACGCCGTGGGTCAGGGCGCTGGCGATCTCGTCGCGCACGCGCGCCAGGCGCAGCGCCAGGCGGCGCTCACGCACCTGCTGGCGCGGATCCTGAAGCTCGCCGGAGGGACTGCCCACGCTCCATACGTTAGCGCATTGGCGCCGGCGCGGGCGGCGCGCGCCATCCGCATTCAATCCGTGCTCAGGCCGCCGGGCGGGTTGCCCCGCCGCCGGATCAGGCCGCGACGGCGTGCGCGTGCTCGCGGGTGGCCAGGAACCGGACCGCCGGCGAGCGTTCCTCGGCCAGCTGCAGGTTGACCCGGGTCGGCGCCAGGTAGACCAGTTCGCCGGCGGCGTCGATGGCCAGGTTCATCGCGTGCTTGTCGCGGAACTCCACGAGCGTCTTCTCGTCCTCGCACTTCACCCAGCGGGCGGTGGCGACCTGCACCGGCTCGAAGATCGCGTCGACGCCGTACTCGTCCTTGAGCCGGTAGGCGACCACGTCGAACTGCAGCACGCCCACCGCGCCGAGGATCAGGTCGTTGCTCATCAGCGGGCGGAAGAACTGGGTCGCGCCTTCCTCCGAGAGCTGGGCCAGGCCCTTCTGCAGCTGCTTGAGCTTGAGCGGATCGCGCAGGCGGGCGCGGCGGAACAGCTCCGGCGCGAAGTTCGGGATGCCGGTGAAGGAGAGCTGCTCGCCTTCGGTGAAGGTGTCGCCGATCGCGATGGTGCCGTGGTTGTGGATGCCGATGACATCGCCCGGCCAGGCCTCGGCGGCGATCTCGCGGTCGCTGGCCATGAAGGTCAGGGCATTGGCCAGCTTGACCTCCTTGCCGCTGCGCACGTGGAAGGCCTTCATGCCGGCGGTGAAGCGGCCCGAGCACACGCGCATGAATGCCACGCGGTCGCGGTGCTGCGGGTCCATGTTGGCCTGGATCTTGAACACGAATCCGGTCAGCTTTTCCTCGTCGGGCCGGACCTCGCGGCTGGTGGTGGCGCGTGGCCGCGGCGAGGGCGCGTGCTCGACGAAGAAGTCCAGCAGCGGCTGCACGCCGAAGTTGTTCACGCCCGAGCCGAAGAACACCGGGGTCTGCTCGCCGCGCAGGTACTTGTCCTTGTCGAACGGATCGGCCGCGCCCTGCACCAGTTCCAGCTCGTCGCGCAGGCTGGCCAGCATCTCGCTGCCAATCTTCTCCTCCAGGCCGGGGGCGTCGAGCGAGGGGAAGATGGTCGAGTCCTGGCGGGTGAAGTTGCGACCCTGTTCGTACAGGTGCACCTCGCCGGTGAGCAGGTGGACCACGCCCTTCAGGCGCTGGCCCATGCCGATCGGCCAGGTGACCGGCGCGCACTGGATCTTCAGCACGCTCTCGACCTCGTCCAGCAGCTCGATCGGATCCTTGCCCTCGCGGTCGAGCTTGTTGATGAAGGTCATGATCGGCGTGTCGCGCATGCGGCACACCTCCATGAGCTTGATCGTGCGTTCCTCCACGCCCTTGGCTACGTCGATCACCATCAGCGCGCTGTCCACCGCGGTAAGCACGCGGTAGGTGTCCTCGCCGAAGTCGGCGTGGCCGGGGGTGTCGAGCAGGTTGATGATGCGGCCCTCGTAGGGGAACTGCATCACCGACGAGGTGACCGAGATCCCGCGCTCCTTCTCCAGCGCCATCCAGTCGGAGGTGGCGTGGCGCGCGGTCTTGCGCGACTTCACCGACCCGGCCATCTGGATCGCGCCGCCGAACAGCAGCAGCTTCTCGGTCAGCGTGGTCTTGCCCGCGTCGGGGTGGGAGATGATGGCGAAGGTGCGCCGGCGCGCGGCTTCTGTGGAAACGTCGGGCATGGCCTGACCCGCCGCGGTGGCGTCGGGACGGTGTGGGGAGGCCGCGGATTATACGGACTCCGGGATGCGGGCCACCTGCGGCGGCCCGCGCACGCCGGGTCCTCAAGGGGAGGGCGGCGCGTCGTCCGGTGGCGTTTCGCGGAAGCGCAGGATCCCCTGCGGCCCGAACATGCGGAACGGCAGCGAGTGCAGGCGCATGCCGCGGTTGGCCTGGACCACGAAGTGCAGGTGCGGCGCGGTGCTGCGGCCGCTGTTGCCCGACAGTCCGATCGCGTCGCCGCGGCGCACGCGCCGGCCCGGTTCCACCAGCACACCGCCGCGCTGCAGGTGCGCGTACAGGGCCATGGTGCCGTCGTCGTGCAGGACGCGGACGAAGTTGGCGCGATCGCCCGGAGCCTCGTCGCCGCCCGCCGCGACGTCCGGGAAACCGCCCTCGGCCTGCATCACCACCCCTTCGCGCGCCGCCAGGACGGGGGTGCCGGCCGGCGCGGCCAGGTCCACCGCGTACCGGTTGGCATCGTCGGCATGGCTGTACCTGCCGCCCCAGGCCTGCTGGATGCGCAGGCTGCCGGTCCGCAGTGGCCAGCCGTACTCCACGTCGCGGGGTCGCGCGTTGGGGCTGCCCGGGACCGCCTCCAGCCGCAGCCTTGGGCGGGCGTGCGGCAGGCGCGCCAGCAGCGCCCCCGACTGCGCGGGCACGGTGCCGCGGGCGGGCAGGGGGGGATCGCTGCCCGGCACCGCTTCGTCGGCGTGCAGCATCGCCTCGACCGGCCCGGCAAGCGGATTGTCGACCCAGGCTTCCACCCCGTCGTCCCGCTGCACGAGGCGCAGCCGCGCGCCCCCGGACGTCGTGAAGCCCCCGGTGCGAGGACCTGTGCCGGCCGGGGTCGATGACGCGACGCCCGGTCGCGGGTCGCGGAAGTCGGACCAGCGCAGCGACTGCGCCCCTGCCGGGGCCGCGGCGGCCAGCAGCGCCAGGGCGACAGCGCCGGCCCGCGCGGGCTTCATTCCAGGCAGGCCGGATCCAGCTGCAGCGCGGCCACGATGTCGCGCAGGTCGAACGCGGCCACGGCGCGGTCGTGGTGGACCGCGTACAGCGCGCCGGCGGGGAAGCGCGCGGTGGGGCTGGCGTGCAGGGCGACGCCGTCGGTCCAGCCGGTGACCGTGCCGGAGAACTGGCCGCGTGGTGCGAGCGTGGTGCGGTCGAACACCCGGAACACGGTGCGCGGGTGCAGCTGGTCGGCCGCGATCCAGTAGCCCGACTCGGCGGTGCAGGCCCAGAGCGCGAGGCCTTCCGGCTCGGCGGTGAACACGCCCGGCGCGACGCCGCCGCCGGTATAGCGGCCGTCGAGCGTGTATTCGCGCAGCGCGGTGCCGTGGCCGCGGTGTTCGTCGGCCACCAGCAGCCGGTCGTGCACCGGGTCGCCGGCGAGCGATTCGACCATGCGCAGCGCCGCCGCCTCGCTGGTGTCGCCGAACGTGTCGATCGGCTCGGCCCGGGGATGGCCGCCGTCGTCGAGCCGGATCCGGAACCGCCGCACGCGGCGGTCCAGCTCGTCCAGCGGCGGAACGATGTCGTAGGCGGCGCCGAGCATGAAGCTGTCGGTGACGTACACGTGCAGTTCGCCCGGCGCGGCCTCGTAGGCCCATACCCCGTAGGGGCTGCGCAGCAGGCCCTCGCCGAAGCTGCCGAGCGGCTCGAATCCCGGCAGGGCGAGCATCTGCACGCGGCGGTTGTCGCGCTCCGATACCAGCAGCAGGTCGCCGTGCACGAACACGCCATTGGGCCGCAGGAACCGGCCCGGAGCGTCGCCGCGCCCGCCGACGCGCTGCAGCAGCTCGCCGCTGTCGGCGTCGAACACCACCAGCTGGTGCACGTTCTTGGCGCTCGCGACCAGCCACACCCGGCCGTCCTCGGTCGGCCAGGTGGCCAGCGAGTCCAGCTCGTCGCCGGGGTTCTCGATGGTCAGGAAGGTCTCGGCGACGGTGGTCGCGCCAGCGGCGGCCGCGGGGCCGGGGGCCTGGACCGGGATCGTGCGCGTCGCGCAGGCGGCCAGCACCAGGGCGGCCAGGAGGGGGAGGGCAGTACGCATGGCCCATTATCGCCCAGGCCTGGTCCGGAACGCATATCGCTTCATCGGCATGAAGCGATTGACAAACGCCGGCGGCGCATGCAATCTGCGCGGCATCCATCGAGACCGGCTGAGGGACAGGCCCTGAGACGCCGGGGCAACCTGATGGGAACGGCCACTGGCCGTGCCCGTCGCGGTGCCAAGTCCTGCGGGGACCTGTGCGTCCACCGGAAGATGGTTGCGTGTCGCCCCGGCAAGGTGGTCGACAGGCATCTGGCCGGCGCTGCCGGCCCTTCCGGTCCCCGCATGCACTCGCTGGCAGCGCCCGACCGGAACCGCCATGAGCCTTGCCGATCCCACCGCCCGCATCCTGCCCGTCGAGGCCGCCGCGCCGCCGGCCCAGGCCGCCGCTTCCGTGCCGGCCGTTGCCGGGGCGGCCGCGCGCCGGGGCGAGTTCGAGGCCACTCTGGCGCTGCGCCACGGCGGCACGCCGCGGGTGCGGATCGCGTGGGAGCTCGCCGGGCCCGAGGGCGCCCCGGTGGTGCTGGTGGCCGGCGGGATCTCCGCCCACCGCCACGTCAGCGCCAATCCCGAATTCCCCGAACCCGGCTGGGCCGGCGACCTGGTGCGCGCCGGGCGCACGCTCGATCCCGCGCAGGTGCGCGTGCTCGGCTTCGACTACGTCGGCGCGGACGGCCGCCTCGACGCGCCGATCGACACCACCGACCAGGCCGACGCCGTCGCCCTGCTGCTCGACGCGCTGGGCATCGGGCGGCTGCAGGCCTTCGTGGGCTATTCGTACGGCGCCCTGGTGGGGCTGCAGGTCGCCGCCCGGCATCCGGAGCGGCTCGCGGCGCTGGTCGCGGTCAGCGGCGCGCACCGCGCGCATCCCTACGCCGCCGCCTGGCGCGCGCTGCAGCGCAAGGCCGTGGCGCTGGGGCAGTTGCAGTGCGCCGACGTGCAGGGCCTGTCGCTGGCGCGCCAGTTCGCGATGCTCAGCTACCGCACGCCCGAGGAGTTCGAGGAGCGCTTCGACGCGCCTGCCCAGGTCGCCAACGGCCGGGTGCGGGTGGCGGCCGAGGACTACCTCGACGTCGCCGGGGCGCGTTTCGTCGCGCGCACGCCGGTGACCGCCTGGCTGCGGCTGTCCGAATCGATCGACCTGCACCGCGTCGATCCTGTCCAGGTCCGGGTACCGACGGTGGTGGTGGCGGTCGAGGGTGACCGCCTTGTGCCGCTGTCCGATTCGGTGGCCCTGTTCGAGGGCCTCGGCCCGCGTGGCCAGCTGCGGGTGCTGCGCTCGCCCTACGGCCACGACGCCTTCCTGAAAGAAACCGACCGCATCGACGCCATTCTCGCCGGCGTGCTGCGCCAACAAGGAGAGTCCGCATGACCGCCAGCCCCACGTCCGCCGCCACGCCGGGCGGGTGTCGTCCCGCCACCCGCGCCGTGCGCGCCGGGATCGACTGCGACCGCGCGCACGGCGCCGTCACCCCGCCGCTGGTGCTGTCGAGCAACTTCAGCTTCGACGGCTTCGGCAACAAGCGCGACTACGACTACACCCGCAGCGGCAATCCCACCCGCGACCTGCTGGGCGAGGCCCTGGCGGGGCTCGAGGGCGGCGCCGGCGGCGTGGTCACCGCCACCGGCATGGGCGCGATCACCCTGGTGCTGCACGCCCTGCTCGAGGCCGGCGATACGCTGGTGGTGCCGCACGACGCCTACGGCGGCAGCTGGCGCCTGTTCAACGCGCTCGCGGCCAAGGGCCATTTCAACCTGGTCACCGCCGACCTCACCGATCCGCGCTCGCTGGCCGCGGCGCTGGCGCAGTCGCCGAAGCTGGTGCTGATCGAGACCCCGTCCAATCCGCTGCTGCGGATCACCGACCTGCGCTTCGTGATCGAGGCCGCCCACCGCGCCGGCGCCCTGGCGGTGGTGGACAACACCTTCCTGTCGCCGGCGCTGCAGAAGCCGATCGCGTTCGGCGCCGACGTGGTGGTGCACTCGACCACCAAGTACATCAACGGCCACAGCGACGTGGTCGGCGGCGCGGTGGTGGCGGCCAGCGCCGAGCTGCACGAGCGGCTGACGTGGTGGGCGAACGCGCTCGGCATCACCGGCGCGCCGTTCGACGCCTTCCTGACCCTGCGTGGCCTGCGCACGCTCGATGCGCGCCTGCGCGTGCACCAGGAGAACGCGCAGGCGATCGCCGAACAGCTGCAGGCGCACCCGGCGGTGGCGCGGGTGCACTACCCGGGACTGGAATCGCACCCCGGCCATGCCCTGGCCGCGCGCCAGCAGGCCGGCTTCGGCGCGATGCTGTCGCTGGAGCTCGAGGGCGGCACCGAAGCGGTGCGCGCCTTCGTCGACGGCCTGCAGTACTTCACCCTGGCCGAGTCGCTGGGCGGCGTCGAGAGCCTGGTCGCGCACCCGGCCTCGATGACCCACGCGGCGATGACGCCCGAGGCCCGCGCCGCGGCCGGCATCCCGGACGGGCTGCTGCGGCTGTCGGTCGGCATCGAGGCCCAGGCCGACCTGCAGGCGGACCTCGCCGCGGCGCTCGAGCGGGTCGCGCGGGTCGTCGCCGGGGAGGCCCACGCGCTGCAGCGGGTGGACGCATGAGCAAGGTGACGAGGATCCCGACCCCGGCCGCCGGCACGCGCGGCGGCCGCATCGCCCTGCTGGGCACCGGCGTGGTCGGCAGCGCCGTGGTCGCGCGCTACCGCCAGCTCGCCGAACGCGGGGTCGCACTGCCGCCGTTCGCATGGCTCAGCAATTCGCGCGTGCAGGTGGTCAACGACGGCTCGCTCGAGGACGCTCTGGCGCAGGCGCACGCGGCGCCGCGGCGCGCCACGGGCGTGCCGCCCTGGGCCGAGGGCGAGGCGCTGGCCCGCGGCGACATCGTGATCGACGCCACCGCCAGCGATACCGTCGCCGGCTGGCATCCGGAATGGCTGCAGCGCGGCATCCACGTGGTCACCGCGAACAAGCTCGGCGCCGGCGCCGACGCCACCCGGGCCCAGGCCATCATCGACGCCCAGCGCGAGGGGGGGCGCTACGGCGATTCGGCCACGGTCGGCGCGGGCCTGCCGCTGCTGCGGCTGCTGCGCGAACTGGTCGCCGGCGGCGACCGCATCCACGCCGTGGAAGGCATGCTCTCCGGTTCGCTGGGCTGGCTGCTGTCGCGCTTCGACGACAGCCGCCCGTTCTCCGACCTCGTGCGCGAGGCGCGCGATGCCGGCTACACCGAGCCGGATCCGCGCGTCGACCTGTCGGGCGAGGACGTGCGGCGCAAGCTCCTGATCCTGGCCCGCGCCTCGGGCGTGATGCTGGAGGCGCGCGACGTGCGCGTGTCCTCGCTGGTCCCGGACGCGCTGCGCGATGCAGCGCCCGGGGAAGTCGATGCCCGCCTCACCACGCTCGATGCGCCGCTGCGCGAGCGCTTCGTCACCGCCCACCGCAGCGATGCGCGGCTGTGCTTCGTCGGCCGTTTCGATGCCGAGCGCGGCGCCTCGGTCGGGCTGCGCGCGCTGCCGCTGTCCAATCCGCTGGTGAGCGGTCATGGCACCGAGAACCGGGCGGCCATCTTCAGCGACCGCTACCGCGAGCGGCCGCTGGTGATCCAGGGCCCGGGCGCGGGCGCGGAAGTGACCGCGGCGGCGCTGCTCGACGACGTGCTGCGCATCGCCCGCGCCGCGCCGCGCGCCTGACCGCGGCAGCGGGGCAGCCCCACGGGTGCGGGTCCACGGACCCGCGCCCGTTCAGCACTCGATGATGTTGACCGCGAGCCCGCCGCGGCTGGTTTCCTTGTACTTGTCCTGCATGTCGCGCCCGGTCTCGCGCATGGTGCGGATGACCTTGTCGAGGCTGACCTTGTGGCTGCCGTCGCCGCGCAGGGCCATGCGGCTGGCGTTGATCGCCTTCACCGCGCCCATCGCGTTGCGCTCGATGCAGGGGATCTGGACCAGGCCGCCGATCGGGTCGCAGGTCAGGCCGAGGTTGTGCTCCATGCCGATCTCGGCCGCGTTCTCGATCTGCGCGGGCGTGCCGCCCAGCGCCGCGGTCAGGCCCGCCGCGGCCATCGAGCAGGCCACACCGACCTCGCCCTGGCAGCCGACCTCGGCGCCGGAGATCGAGGCGTTCTCCTTGTAGAGGATGCCCACCGCCGCGGCGGTGAGCAGGAAATCGAACACGCCCTGTTCGCTGCTGGCCGGGCAGAATCGGTCGTAGTAGTGCAGCACCGCCGGGATGATGCCGGCCGCGCCATTGGTCGGCGCCGTGACCACGCGGCCGCCGGCGGCGTTCTCCTCGTTCACCGCGAGCGCGTACAGGTTCACCCAGTCGAGCACGGTCAGCGGGTCGCGCAGCGAGGCCTCCGGGCGGGAGCTGAGCTCGCGGTGCAGCGCCGGCGCGCGCCGCGGCACGTGCAGGCCGCCGGGCAGGGTGCCTTCCTCGCGGATGCCACGCGCCACGCAGGCCTGCATCGCCGCCCACAGCTCGCGCAGGCCGGCGACGATCTCCCCGTCGCTGCGCCACACGCGCTCGTTGGCCATCATCAGCCCGGCGATGCCCAGGCCGCTGCCCTCGGCCTGGCGCAGCAGTTCCGCGCCGCTGGAGAACGGGTACGGCAGGGGCGTGGTGTCGGCGACGATGCGGTCGCGCGCGGCCTCGTCCTGGTTGACCACGAAGCCGCCGCCGACCGAGTAGTAGTCCTGGGTGGCCAGCATGGCGTCGCCGGCGTCGTAGGCGGTGAAGCGCATGCCGTTGGGGTGGTGCGGCAGCTTCTGGCGCTTGTTCATCACCAGGTCGCGCTTTTCCTCGAACGCGACCGGATGGGTACCGCCGAGCACCACCCGGCGCTCGCCGCGGATGCGTTCGAGCGCGGCGGGGATGATGTCGGGGTCGATGAGGTTGGGCTGGTGGCCTTCGAGCCCGAGCAGCAGCGCCTTGTCGGTGCCGTGGCCGCGCCCGGTCAGCGCCAGCGATCCGAACACCTCGGCCCGGATGCGCGCCACCCGCGGCAGCAGCCCCGGCTCGGCCAGGCGGCGCTGGACGAAGCGCGCGGCCGCGCGCATCGGTCCGACCGTGTGCGAGGAACTCGGTCCGATGCCGATCTTGTAGATGTCGAAGGTGCTGACGGCCATGGCGGAATCCGTGGAGTCCTGGCCCGCATTGTATTGGTTGCCGTCGCAACTGTCGGCGCGACCCGGCGGCCGCTACACTCGCCGGCCCCGTGCGACGAACGGCCATGGACCGCTACATCCTCTACCAGCGCGACGACTGCCACCTGTGCGACCAGGCCCTGGAGCTGCTGGCGCGGGCCCGGTTCCCGGAGCCGCGCAGCGTGTTCATCGACGGCGACGACGCACTGGAGGCGCGCTACGGCACGCGGGTGCCGGTGTTGCGCCAGGTCGAGACCGGGCGGGAGCTGGACTGGCCGTTCGACCCCGGGACCGTGCGCGACTGGGCCCGCTGAACGCACGCCGCCCTTGGTCCCCGATCAGGGCGCGGGATGCAGGAACACCCGGGTGCTGATCGCGACCTCGTCGGGGATGAGCGCGGTATCGGCCCAGTCCCCGCCGCCGACGCCGAACTCCAGTCGCTTCACCGTCGCCCGCCCCGACAGCAGCGCCGGGTTGCCCGGCGTCCAGGTGAAGTGGAGCGCGACCGGCCGGCTCACCCCGCGCAGGGTGAGGGTGCCGTCGGCCACGTACCCGTCGTCCACGGCGCGGAAGCGTTCGGCCACGTACGTCGCGCGGGAGAACCTCGCGACGTTGAAGAAGTCGCTGCCGGCCAGCGTGGAGTCGCGGTCGGCGTTGCCGGTCGAGGTGCCGGCGAGCTGGATCGTCACCTCGAGGCGCGCGTCGTCGAGCCGCTCGGGGTCGAAGCGCAGCTTCGTGTCGAATCCGCCGAAGCGGCCGCTGAACACCTCGCCGTCGTACTTCGTGGCGAAGGCGAGCGAGGAGCCCGGCGCCTGCACGTAGTCGGCGGCGCGGGCGGGGGCGGCCATCATCGCCACCAGCATGGCGGCGACGGCGGCGGGGGTGGTGAGCCTAGGCGTCATGGTCCGGGTCCTCGGGTTCGGGGGTGCGCGTGCGGCGTCGGGGCAGCATCCGCGCCAGGGTTTCGTCGCGCACGATCAGGTGGTGCCACAGCGCCGCGGCGGCGTGCAGCACCACCAGTGCGACCAGCAGCAGGAACAGCAGTTCATGCGCGTCGCGCGCGCGGTCGGCCAGCCATTCATTCGGGCCGGTGAGCTTGGGCATGGTGAACAGCCCGAACCAGCGGAACGGCCGCAGGCCGCTGGCCGAGTCGTAGAGCCAGCCCGACAGCGGCATCGCCAGCGCCAGCGCATACAGCAACCAGTGCGTGGCCGAGGCCACCGTCGCCTGCCAGCGCGGCGTACCCGCGACGGGCGGCACGCCGCCGGCGTACAGGCGCCAGCCCAGCCGCAGCAGCATCAGCGCGAGCACGGTGATGCCCAGCGACTTGTGCGCGGTGTACACCCAGAAGTACTTCGGCGTCCGCGGCAGCTCGTCCATGACCAGGCCCACGGTGGCCACGGCCAGGATCAGCAGCACGACCAGCCAGTGCAGGGCCTGGCTGACCGCGCCCCAGCGTTCGGGTGTGTTCTTCAGGGTCATGGTCCGGGTTCGGGATCGAGATCGGGATCGGGATCGGAGGAGGGGGAAGCGGGACTGGCGTCGTCGCTTGAGGTGGCGTCCGCAGCCTGCGCGGGACCGGGGGCGTCGGGCGCGTCGTCGCGGCCGCCCCGGCTGCGCGTGGCTTCGGCCTCGATGCGCAGTTCGACCCGGTCGCCGATCATCGACGGCCAGGCGTCGACGCCGAAGTCCGAGCGGTTCAACGCCGCGCTGGCCGAGAAGCCGACCGTGCGCCGGAACGGCGGCATCGGATGGCGCCTGGCCGCGTTCATGCGCACGTCGAGCACCACCTCGCGCTCCACGCCGCGCAGCTGCAGCAGTCCCGCCACCCGCGCATGGCGTTCGTCGACCGGCTCCACGCGCGTGGAGCGGAACCGCGCCACGGGATGCCCCTCGGCGTCGAGCAGGCCGCGTCCGAGCACGGCCCGGTTCCAGGCCGCGTCGCCAAAGTCCAGGCGCTGCAGCGGGATCTCGACCTCGACCCGTGCGCCGGCCCAGTCCCCCGGTTCGTAATGGAGGACGCCGGTGGCGCCCGAGAGCGTGCCCAGGGCGGTGGAGAACCCGGCATGGTCGACCGCCACCAGCACCCGGGTGTGGACCGGATCCAGCGACCAGGCCGGCGGGCCGGCCCAGGCCGGCAGCGCGGACAGCGCCAGCAGCAGCCACCATGCCATCGGCGGGCGCGGGCGCGGGCGCGGACGCGGTCGGGCGGGTGCGATGGCGGCGGACGGCTGCACCGCGCCATTCTAGGCCGGCCCGGCAGGCTTGCGCCGGCCACGCTGCGTTGCGAGGATGCCGGGCCACGTGCCGCGCGCGCCAGGGACAGGCACGACAGACCGGGAGGCCGGGTGCGGGGACTCGTCACCACAGCATGCGCATGCGCGCTGTCCGTCGCGCTGGCGCTCTGGGCGCCGCCGGCGCCGGCGGTCGAGGCGCCCGTCGCCGCGGACGCAGCGCCGCTGCCGATGCCGCGCCAGATCAGCGTCTACGACGGGCTGCCGTCCAACCGCATCAACGCGCTGGCCGAGGACCGCAAGGGCTACCTCTGGATCGCCACCCGCGACGGCCTGGCGCGCTACGACGGCGTGGGTTACCGCATCTGGCGCGTGGGCGACGGCCTGCGCGACAACCATGTCTGGACGGTGCTGGTCGACGACCGGGACCGCGTATGGGTGGGGACCCAGAACGGCGGGCTGTCGGTGCTCGATGCACGCCGCCGCGACTTCACCCACTATGGCCGCGACACCCACCCGGGGATCGGCAGCGACGACGTCTGGTCGCTGGCGCAGACCCCGGACGGCGCGATCTGGTTCGGCACCGCCGACGGCGGCCTGCACCGGCTCGACGGCGAGGGCCAGGTGACCCGCTTCATGCCCGAGCCGGGCGACCCGCGCAGCCTGCCGTCCGCGTCGGTGACCTGGCTGCGCACCGACCGCGAGGGCCGGTTGTGGGTCGGCACCTACAACGGCGTCGCGCGCTGGACCGGACGCGACTTCGAACGCGTGATGCCGGAGCTGGAGCCGGCGCCGGCGGTCAACGCGCTGGTGCTGGACCACGACGGCGACATGTGGATCGCCACGGTCGCCGGCGCCTTCGTGCATCGAGCCGGCAGCGGACGGGTGGAGCCGGCGCCCTGGCGCGACCCGGTGCTCGGGCAGCCGCCGCTGGGCATGCTGGTGCAGGACCGGCAGGGCGCGCACTGGCTGGACACGCGCAGCGGCCTGTCGGTGGAGCGCGGCGGCGTGGTCCACGACGTCCCGCTGTACAGCAGCACCAGCCGCGGCCTGGTGCGGCCGGCCTGGTCCGCGGCGCTGGAGGACCACGAGGGCGGCCTGTGGTTCGCCAGTTCCGAGATGGGCCTGTGGCACCTGCCCGCGAACTGGCGCAACTTCACCGTGCTGCGGCGGGTGCTGGACGACCCGGCCTCGTCCGCGAACGCGTTCGTCTACAGCGCCACGCCGGCCCGCGACGGCGGGTTCTGGCTCGTGGGCACGGGCGGCGTCCTCGACTGGCTCGACCCGCATGCCGCGCGGCTCGAGCACCGCCTCGCCGGCGTGTGCGGGGAACGCCTGCCCTACGTCGTGCGGGAGATGGAGGACCGCAGCGTGTGGATCGGCTGCCACGGCATGGTCACGCGCTGGGTCCCCCGCACCGGCGAGGTCGCGCGCTGGCACCGCGGCGACGCGGTGGACGCGGCGCCGGGCGGCATCGTCGCCTACCTCGTCGGCGAGCCCGACGGCAGCGTCTGGCTGGGCGCGAACGACATGCTGCAGCGGCGCGCGGCGGACGGGCGCGTGCTCCAGGTGCTGGAAGCCGGCGGCGCCGAGGGCTTCCCCGCCAACAACGCGCTGCGCCAGATGTCGCGCGGCCCGGATGGCGCGCTGTGGCTCGCGACCCGCACCGGACTGCTGATGTGGAACGAAGGCGAGCAGCGTTTCCAGCCGGTGCCGGGCGGCCCGGAGTGGCAGGTGTTCGCGTTCGGCTTCGGCGATCGCGACCTGGCCTGGGTCGCCGGCAACGGCGTGCTGATGGCCTATCGCTGGACCGGCGCGGCGCTGGTGGCCGAGCGCACCGTCGATGCGCGCCACGGCCTGCCGGCGGTGGCGCCCGGCGGCGTGGTCGTCGACGGGCAGGGCGTGGTGTGGCTGAGCACGCCGCGCGGACTGGTGCGCTACGACCCCGAACAGGACCGCTTGCGCCTCTATACGGTGCTCGACGGCCTGCCGAGCCAGCAGTTCAGCGAGTACCCCTTCGAGCCCTCGGCGCGCGGCTATGTCGCGGTCGGCACCGCGGACGGCCTGGTGCTGTTCCATCCGCGCCAGGTGCAGGAAGGCGTGCGCACGCCGGTGCTGGAGATCGAATCGGTGGGCGCGCGCCGCGGCGACCGGGAGATCGACTTCGCGCCCGACGCGCCGGTGGTCCTGGAGCACGACGACCGCGACCTGCGGGTCTCGGCGCGCCTGCTCTCGTTTACCGACGCCCATGCGCATCGCTACCGCTTCCTGCTCGAGGGCTACGACCCGGACTGGGTCGAGGTCGGCTCGGTCGGCGAGCGCCTGTTCCCGCGCCTGGCGCACGGAGGTTATGTGCTGCAGGTGCAGGCGCGCACCGCCGACGGCGACTGGACGCCGCCGCAGCGGCTGGCGCTGCGGGTGCGCGAGCCGTGGTGGCGCACGCCGCCGGCGATGCTGGCGTGGACGCTGGGCGCGCTGGCGCTGCTCGGGCTGCTCGCGTTGCAGTACCGCGCGCGGCTCAAGCGGCGCCACGCATGGCAGCTGGCCGAGCAGCGGCACGAGCTCGCGCTGCAGGCCTCGCTGGCCAAGACCCGCTTCCTCGCCACCCTTGGCCACGAGGTGCGCACGCCGATGACCGCGGTGCTGGGCATGAGCGAGCTGCTGGCGAGCACCGACCTCGACGCCCGCCAGCGCGGCCACGTCGAGTCGATCCGCCGCGCCGGCGAGCACCTGCTGCGCCTGGTCAACGACGCGCTCGACCTGGCGAAGATCGAGGCCGGTCGGCTGGAGCTTGTGGACGAGCCGTTCGACCTGCACGCGCTGGTGCGCGAGACCGCGGCGTTCAACGCACCGCTGGCCGAACGTCGCGGTCTCGCGTTCCACTGCGACATCGACCAGGCGCTGCCGCGCTGGGTCCGCGGCGATGCCGGGCGGGTACGGCAGATCCTGCTCAACCTGCTCGGCAACGCGGCCAAGTTCACCGAGCGCGGCAGCATCGCACTGCACGCCGGACCGCACGCCGGGGGCGTGTGCCTGGTCGTGCGCGATACCGGCCCCGGCCTCAACGAGGAGCAGAAACAGCGCCTGTTCCGCCGCTTCGAGCAGGCCGAGGGCGCGCGCACCAGCGCCCGCTATGGCGGCAGCGGGCTGGGGCTGGCGATCTCGCAGGAGCTGGCCGCGGCGATGGGCGGGCGGATCGAACTCGAGAGCGCGCCGGGCGAGGGCACCACGTTCCGCGTGCTGCTCCCGCTGCGTCCCGCCACCGCCCCGCCCGGCGCTCCGGACGCTTCGCCCGAGGGGCGGGCGCCGCACGCCCTGCGCCTGCTGCTGGTCGAGGACGAGGATGCCGTCGCCGACGTGATCGCCGGCCTGCTCGAAGGCCAGGGCCATCGTGTCCGCCGCGTCGCGCATGGCCTGGCCGCCCTGTCGGAGATCGCCGGCCAGCCGTTCGACGCGGCCCTGCTCGACCTCGACCTGCCCGGCATCGACGGCCTGGCCCTGGCGCCGCTGCTGCGCCAGAACGGCTTCAC
>Ga0207873_1001269_pt1 | contig 24860 bp, 19 predicted proteins | sample BGWIniCompost_FD_187373 | JGI IMG/M metagenome (GOLD analysis project Ga0207873, IMG submission 187373) | Cellulose adapted compost microbial communities from Newby Island Compost Facility, Milpitas, CA, USA - BGW Initial Compost (SPAdes)... ...
TCAACCATTGCCGCAGCAATCTGAATTATATTTGTATCAATAAAGGCTGGCGAAGGAAGAGAAGTGATATTTGCTTCAGTAGTAGTTAAACCAAAAATTCCCGCTTGAATATTACCAATCTGTTTTATTACATAAGGATGAATATAATCTCTAAGCGTCTGTACAGCGGGATCATCCAAAATTGTATTTGCAGAAAGCAATGGAAATCCGCTATCGGGATGAAATGAAAGTTGGAGTGAGCTATAAAGTGTTCCTGGTTCCAAATCCCACTCGTGATTCCCAACAGTAACGGCATCAACACCAAGAAAATTAAGCAGTTGAAGTTCTGCTGCACCAAAATATTGGTTAAAGAAAAAATCCCCGATAAACAAATCACCGGCGTGTAAGGTTAAAACACTTGCTTCGTTAAACCTTGTTGATTCAATAACACTTGCAGCTCTTGCTATTCCTCCCTGTGTTCCTGATAAATCAGGATTTCTCGGACCAACCGGAGATAAAGTTGAATGTGTATCATTCAAATGAAGAATTGTTAGTGTATCTTGTGCAGTAATTTCTGATTTCATAAAGAAAAGAAATGCAAGTAAGAAGTAAATCTTTTTCATGTTATACCTTTCAGTAATATTTTTTGAATTCATTTTTTTTTAGTAAATCCCCCTTAAATCACCTACAGCAAAGTTCGGATAATCTGTTACATTAACATTTGAAGAGGAGAAACTTATAGTCCAGAATGTTGACTGGTTTTTATCGAGAGGGACACCAATCTGTGTATTGCTTCCACCAAGTTTTATTGTTCTTGAAGCATCAGTATAAAACTGGCATTCTATATACCATGGAGAAGTTACCTGTGAATTACCAATATTCTTTACTGTACCTTTTGCAACTAGTTTTTTATTAGCAACATCTACATAAGTTGTTTCAACATTAAAAGATAATTGTGGAATTGGAGGATCAGGTGTACCAACTACCGTATCACCTTCTTCACAAGAGAAGAAAATAAAACTGAAAACCAGAATTAAAACGTATTTTATTGTTTTCATAAACATCTCCGTTTTTTATTTACATTTTATTAAACCGGAGATTTTGTGATGTCATAGATTTGTCAAATAAGTGTAAATGTTTATTAAAAGATCCGGGAAATGAACAGAGCTTCTTTATTATTAAAAAATATGTCCAAAATTGAAATACAAACCTGTTGTTTCAGGTCCGAAACCAACATCGGCTCTTACAACAAAATTATCCATATAAAAGCGTAATCCTATTGCAGGATTGGCTGCCCAGTTATTCAAATTAATTTTCTGTAAAGAACTCCAGACCTTTCCGGCATCAAAACCTGCAATCCCGCCTAATCTCCGGTAAATTGGAAAACGAAGCTCAGTATTAAATAATAAAACTCCATTATCAATGAACCTGTCCTGTGTAAAGCCTCTTAATGAATTATTACCACCAAGCGGTAATAAACATTGAACCGGAATATCACTTCCGGAAATTTTTTGTGCATTTAATCTTAACGCAAGAATTAAATTTTCTATTATTAAAGAAGAGAAGTAAGAAGCAGAAACCGATATCCGGTTAAACTGTGTATTGGTGAATTTAAATTCAGGAGAAATTTCATATTCTGTTTGAAGTAATATACCATTTGCAGGATTATAAAAATCATTTCGTGTATCATAACTAAGATTAATTAATATAGATAATAATTTTGCTCTTCCTCTGCTGGTTTTGTTAAGCGAATGAAATAATCCATTAACAGGGTAATTGCTGTTTAAGATTGTTCCGTATTTTATTCCCGTTTCAACAGAAAAATAATTTGTAAAACCTTTGCTGACTAACCCATAAATACTGAAAGATGTTTTCGTAAAAACTTCTTCATCTTCAAATAAAGAATTATTTCCTAAACCAAAAAAGCTGTAGTGAATCCATTTATCATAATCTAAAATGAAATCAACTGCATAATCATATTTCTTTCCCTGCCTTATTCTACTTTCCGGGGTAGAAAATTTGAAACGATACCATCTCTCCCCTTTCGTACTGTTAAACAAAATAAGATCGAAAGATTCCTCTTCTGAAAGATAACCGAGTAAAAATACTTTTAAGCCGTAACCTAAACCTGTATTACTATCGTAAGAAATAATAGGAAAGAATTCGAAGTTGCTTTTTGTAACTTCGATTGAATCTTCACCCTGAGCAAAAGTTTTGAAGAATACTAATATTATTATTACCAGAATTATAGATGGCATGCATCACTTTAATTTTAAATTCGGAATTTGAGAAATGCCCAAAAGGACAATAATACCAACCGGAACAATAGCAGCCATAAAGTCATAAGAACTTGAATTATCCATTTTTGATTTTATAGAAACAATATTCTTTATCGGAATTTTACCTCTAAATGGAGCGAATGAGTCTTCACTGAATATTTCCAAACCCCGTAATTCATAAAATGTATCATCATAACCCTTTGGAGAAAAACCATAAGTTTTTGAATCAATTGTATTTATCTTAATAATATTATTTCTGTCATTGGTGATTTCATAAATGGTAACTTCTTTATAAGTAGAGCATACAAATAATTGGGAAAGAAGGATAGAAGATGAAATAGCAATTAACTTTTTCATAAAACCTCCTTTAGGTGAAAAAAGAATAAGAAGGTTTAAAAAATTAATTGTCATAGAATTGTAAAATTAAACCTTTCCTTCCGGAAAAATTTCTCGATTTTTTTTTACATCTCTCTAACATCTGAATGACAACTACTCTCCAGTGTTTCCCGATAATTGTCATGTAAGTTTTATGAAGGAGTTAAGAGATGAAAAATAAAATTGGAGAAACTGAAGTAACTAAACCAGGAACACGTATCTCACGATTAAATTTCCTGAAATGGGCTTCTCTTCTTACAGTATCTGTTTTAACAGGATGCTCACAAATAAAATATTTAACAGGAAGTTACCCGGATAAGTATAAAATTGATTCCGATAAAAATGATTTTATTCTCCGCTCTTTTGTAATTACTGTAATTCCGGGTGCCGATGAAAATGACCCCGATTTAACTAAAATATTTAATGATGATTATTATTCCTTTAAATCTTTCTGCGGTTTTTTCATTTCAGATCTTTGTTCAAAAAGTAAAGAGTTATTCGGTACGGAGGAGTTTCATCTGTTAAATGAAACAAAAAGAACCTTCATAATTGAACAAGGATTAAACGATGGAGCAATGATGAAGAGACTTTATACGGCAGCAATTTTTATGGCTCAGGTTTCTTATTACAGCGGTATATACAATCCTGATGCAGGCTGCAAATTAATAGACTTTCCCGGTACAAATTCCGGCTATTCAGAAGACGAAATGTTTTACCAGGATGCAGCAAAATATTTTGCAAATGAAATAACAAACAATGGGAATTATCATTAGAAAGGAAATATAAATGAAAACTATAGAAACAGAAGTACTTATAATTGGAAGCGGATTTGGAGCAGCGGCTCCTGCTTTAAGATTACCCGAAGCAGGCTTTAGTGTACTAATGATTGAAAAAGGAAAATATGTTGAACCGCATCAGGATTTTATTCAAACACAGGATCCCAAATACTTTCTTGAATATTTAAAAGGTACTTCCGGTAGCAATATAAAATTTACTTATGCAGAAGCTTTCGGAGGCGGTTCGGGATTTTATGAAATGGTTTCTTTAAGAGCACCTTCGAAAATTTTTAAACTTGCAGATAAAGATGGAAGGAAATTATGGACTGATAATATTAATAGAGAAGTTATGGATCCTTATTATGATCTTGCCGAACAAATGCTGAATGTTGAACAAATCCCAGCAGACAAAGTACCAAAATCAGGTGTGGCATTTTCATTACTCATGAAAAATTTAGGTTATAGCTGCGACCGTGCCCGTTATGCAGTAAAAGGTTGTATGGGCAGCGGCTATTGTATTTCAGGATGTATCTTCGGTGCAAAGCAGTCTTTACATTATAATTATCTTCCACAAGCAAGAAAAAACGGAATGCAGGTTATGTGCGGCATTGAAGCTAAGTACATTAGAACAATTCACAATAATGTCAGGAAGTTTAAAAATACAATACACTCCGCGGCAATACCATACAGGTACCAGGTAAGTTGTTATGATAGAAATGAAAATACATATTTCAATATAAACACAAAGTTTATAATTCTTGGCGGGGGTACAATTGGCACAGCAAAGCTTCTTTTACAATCTAAAGAATATCTTCCTTTTCTAAGTTCACACGTTGGAAAAAATATTGCATTTAACGGTAGTGTTAAAGCAGCGGGAATATTGCCTGAAGGATTTATAGAAGGTGACATGCTCAGCGGAATGTCTCATCCCGGAATGATAAGCTATCATTTTTTTGACAAACTTGGTATTACTATCTCATCTGTAAAACCCCTGCCATTGGTTGTAACATCTGAAGCAAGAATCAGAATAGAGAATAATAAGAATTCTTCTTACTGGGGGAAAGACAATGTTGAACTTATGAAACTTTACAGAAGAAGAATGATTGTCCTTTATGCGTTAGGGTGTACAAAACCATCAGCAGAATTACGGCATAACGGGAATAATTCTTTCTCTTCAAATCTTATTATCGATGATGAATTGAGGAGATACTACAAACAAGTTAAAGGTTTATTAAATTCAATTCTTTCAAAAAACGGCTGTGAAGTTTTAAAGATAGAAAATGTAAACTCCGAAGGAGGATTAGAGGAGGATATTTTCTTTACAACAACTCATATGATTGGCTCATGCAGGATTGCAGAAAATAAAAAAGATGGCGTTGTTAATCCATATGGAGAAGTTTTTGATTACCCCGGTATATTTATTTCTGATGGTGCAGCTATTCCCACTTCTCTTGCGGTAAATTCAAGCTTAACTATTCTGGCAAATGCAGAAAGGGTTGCATCATATTTTGTAATTAAATTTAAGCCATCGCATTCTCATAAATTTTTGCTGGCTAATTAAAGGAGAATTTATGATTTCTTATAACAGGTGCTTCGGCGTTATTGGAGAATACGTTGTGAAAAAATTAATTCTTAAAAAGCAGAAACTAAGACTTTTTGTTCGGAACTCTGATAAACTTGGTTGGCTGAATAAACTAATTAACAAATAACATTTTTAATCAACAAATTTATATCCTACTTTGTGAACTGTTAATATATGTTTGTATTCTTTCTGGTCATCTTCAATTTTTTTTCTTAAAGAGAGAATATAATTATCTACTGTCCTGGTTGTAGGAAATGCATCATAACCCCAGACATTATTAAGAAGATCATCTCTGCTTACAGCTTCTCCTTTTCTTTCAATCAGATATTTAAGCACATTCAATTCCATCAGTGTAAGAGTTTTTTGAATTCCGTTTTTAACAATTTCCATTTTTTTAAAATCAACCTCTAAATTACCAAACCTGTAATTTTTTATATCTCCTGATTTATAATTATCTATTCGCCGCAGAATTGCTTTTATCTGTGCAATCAGTACTCTTACATTAAAAGGTTTGGTTACATAATCATCAGCACCTATTTCAAGACCTAATATTCTATCAAGGTCATCTCCTTTACCTGTTACCATTACAATGGGAGTTCTTATATTTTCATTTCTCAAGCGCTTGCAAATTTCCATACCATCAATATCAGGAAGAATCAAATCCAATATTATCAGATCAGGATTTTCTTTTTTTACTAACTGATAACCCTTTTCACCTGATTCTGTCGACACTACATCAAAATGTTCATTCAATAAATTTTCAGTAATACCTTTTACAACAGCAGGATCATCTTCAATTATTAAAATCTTTTTCAAGATGCTCTCCTTTTAAATATTATAGAATATAAATTGATTAGTTCACTAATAAATTAACTGAATAAACAATCTGGGAATTAAATAATACAATATTATGCATGCTTCCGGTTTAATCATTTTATCTCCTTAATTTCATAACTCGGGAAAAGAAGTATAAAACAGGATCCTTTGCCCGGCTCGCTTGTTACTTCTATTTTACCTTTGTGTGCATTCATTATATGCTTAACAATGTTAAGACCTAACCCAGCTCCTCTTATCTTTTTTGCATCTATATTTTGCCCCCTTAAAAAGGGATTAAAGATATTATTGATATCATCTTTTGATATTCCGATTCCTTCATCCTCAACCGAAACAAAAATATATCCGTTTCTGATTCCGGTTGATATTCTGAGGACTCTTTTATCAACAGAATATTTGATGGAATTAGAAATAAGATTGATTAATACTGCCTCGATACCAATTCTGTCTGCACATATATTTAATTCGCTGCTGCAAAGTTTCTGGTATAAAGTGAATTTTTTCATTTTTAACTGATATTGCATCGAGCTTAATATTTCATCAACAAGATTGTTCAGATTTATTTCTTCAAGAGTGTATTCAAATATTCCCTTCTCAATTTTTGAGAAATCGAGTACATTTTCGACCATAATTTTCAACCGGTTGCTTTCGCCTTCAATTATTTTCAGATAATCATGAAATTTTTCTATTGATAGATTTTCTGAATTCTTCAATAAATCTGTAAACATCAATATGCTTGTGAGAGGATATCTGAAATCGTGTGAAACGCGGGATACGATAAATGATTTTATCTTATTTAATTCTTCCAGCCTTTCATTTTCCAAATGTTCAATTAATAATTCTTTCTGATATTTATTTCGTTCCATTGTGGTTGCAACTTTGGACCTTACTGCATTAAGAAGATCAATATCTTCAACTGTAAACCTGAAACCGGATTTCTTTTTTCCAAGCACAAGAAAACCAAAAATTTCATCCTGTACGGATCTGAAAGGAAAAACCAGAGCTATTCCCCATCTCTTGAAAACTTTTAAATCAGCATATTCTATTTCTACCCCATGTTCAACATTATCGGGTAATGCAACAGGTTTGGTTAATTTTGTTTTTAATTCACTCCGGTTGAAATTAACACTCCTGTTAAGAAGAAATGCAAAATTGATATGTGCTTTGAGTTTAATTTTATCTCCGGGAACCTGTAATTCAAAGAAACCGATTTTATCAAGGGGAATGATTTCATTAATTCTTCTTACAATTTTTTCTGAGAGCGAATTGATATCTACACAATTACCAATTTCATTAAGGAAATTTTTAAGCGCTTCCCGGTAATTATATTGTACCTTAAAAAACTTTTTATCAACAAAATGTTCAATTCTTCTGCGGGCTGGCTGCAGTAAAATTGCTGCAGCAGAAACTGAAATAACCGCCGGAAGCGTATCATCTATTCCTTTAATTGACAGACTTATTGTTGTAAACAAAGTAATATAAATTACCGCCAGTGAAAAAATCACAGCCAGATAAACAACACTCCGGTTAATGATGAAATCAATATCGAATAAATGATACCTGATTATAGCAATTGCGAATGTAACTGGCACAGCTCCAAGCATTGCAATTATCAGAAATTCGGGAAACCAGCCTTTATCAAATAACAGGTGTGGTAAAACCCAGAACATGGTATATGAAAGCGGTCCTAAAACAAATCCGAATAAAATCCATTTTAGTTTTTTACGATCCGATGTGGATTTTATTCTTTTATACGTATAGATAAAACGGACAACCGCACCAACAAAATTTATTATAATAAAAATCCTCAGTACATTATTATATATCCACACATATCTTACAATCTGTTCTGTGGAATTATTTTCTACTCCCTGAATAAAAGTAAGGGTAAGAAAAAGAGAGAGAAAAACGGCAAAGAGATAAAAGGCTTTAATAATAAACGGGGTTCCTGCTTCATCATCCTGCGGAAAGTTAAGAATGAAATGAACAAATACAACCGGTGTTATGCAATATGCTAAATGAAAAATAAATCTTGCAAAGTATCCGATATATTCATTAAACAATACATACGGACCTGCAGTCATAGTAATAATTAAAGCGGCTCCGCTGCATCCCCAATAAAATAAAATAGAAGCTTTTTTGTTATGTGATTTTATTACCGTAAATAATGCAACCCCAAGAAATAATAAACCTGAAACCAAATACATTATCAGGTCGATGAGGGTATAGTAATTAGTTAGAATAACTTCAGTTGTATTTACTTCTCCTTCACGAAGATATTTTACTATAACTTTCTCGCCTGTTTTTTTACTGTCATTAATAACTTCAATTGCTTCCTGGGAAGTAAAAACATGATTTTCGACTTGCACAATAATATCATTCTTATGAAGCGGTGAACTACCAGCTTCTTTAACAATAAGCACATTCCCTGTTGATTCAATTTTAAAAGGAAAGCCCGCCTTTTCTCTGATTTGAAGAAGACCGATTAAACAAAGAAAAAGAAAAATTATACTGAGGAAAAGGAAATGTTTAATTGATGAAAGACTGCCCATTAAACTCCCGGCAGTAAAATTGAATTAAACATAATTACAATTTTTATAATTTCAAATATGTATTGAAAAATTATTTATTTAAGTTTGAATTTTCTGACCAACTTTTTAAAAATAGTTGTTACCATAAAACATTTTTTCTCACTAAGTTTGAACCAGCAATTAATTTAAGGTTGAAATGAAAAAAGTAATTTATCCCGGAACTTTTGATCCTGTTACTTACGGACATATTGATATAATTGAAAGAGCAATTGATCTGTTTGATGCAGTTGCTGTAACCGTTGCAATAAATCCTGCCAAAGATCCCCTCTTCTCTGTGGAAGAAAGAGTTTATATGTTAAAAGAGAGCTTAAAAGAATTTAAAAATGTTACTGTTGAATCATTTGACGGACTTGTTGTTGATTATGCAAAGAAGGTTAATGCTATTGGAATTATAAGGGGCCTGCGGGCCGTAAGTGATTTTGAATATGAATTCCAGATGGCTTTAATGAACAGGAAGCTTGCTAATGATATTACTACTATATTTTTAATGCCGCATGAGAAATACACTTATCTAAATTCATCCATAGTTAGAAATCTTGCCAGTTTAAATAGCGATGTGAGTGATTTCGTTCCGCCTGTTGTGCAGGAAGCTTTTAAGAAGAAATTCCCGCCGAAGAAATTTTAAAGTGATTTAGTCTATAATTACTTCGCCTCCCTTTGGTTAAATTGTTTTTTATTTAAATAACAATTATGACCAATCGGGAAAGTCCAATTATTAAAATATGGAACTGCAAACCTTGCAAAATTCTGCTGATAGTTACTGCATCAATTTTAGTTTTAATGTTGATTGCATCGGCAGTAATAAATCCAATTCTTAATGCTGTTGTTAAACCGCAGATAACCGAATCCTTAAATAAAAATGAAAGTGTTCAATTGAATATTGGAGGAATTGAATATTCATTATTTCAAAACAAATTAATTTTATTTAATAGCAGCCTGAGCATAAAGGATTCGCTTAGCAAGGAAGATAACTTAAATATTTTCTTACCTGTTGTTTCAGTAAACGGAATAAACTGGCTGAAATTAATGGGGGAAGGATATTCATTCGGAGATATTATTGTTAATAAGCCCCGGATAAAGATTGAACAAAATGTTAACTCTGATTCAACTTCTTCTCAAGATGATAATAAAAGTGATTTAACTCCTGCAGAAAGCATTGTAAATCTAATTCCTGAAAATCTGCTTCCGCTCAAAATCAGCAGTATAAAAATAAACTCTGCTTCCATAGTAAATAAAATTAAAGATGAAACTATTGATTCAATAAAAAATCTTTCGCTAAATATTGAGGATATTTTTATTGAGGAAAAAAGAAATTCTGTTTTTGAAGAGATAGAATTATCTATTAAAAATCTTTATAAGAAATTTCCGGATGGAGGATATTATTTAACTGTTGAATCAATTAATCTTTCATCAGGTAATTCTGAATTAATAATCAGGGATTTTGAATTCCTTCCCTTTATATCTGATGAAGAATTTTTTAAAGGCGATATTTTCAGGGCTGACAGGTGGATCGCTAAACTTCCCGAAATAAAACTTGAAGAGGTTGATGTAATAAAATTCTTTAATGAAAATCTTCTTGAAGTAAAAAAGATTTCCATTCCCGATTTTCATACAGAAATATTCACAAACAGAAGGCTGCCGGTTGATAGTAATGCAAGACCTGAAATGCCGCATGAAATTATTTCCTCACTGGATTTTAAATTAAATGTAGAAGAGTTTAAGACAACAAATTCTGTTTTAATTCTGGAATCTGTTATGCCCAAGGTTGAGCGGAGAGCACAGCTTCAGTTTACCAATATGCAGGCATCTATAAAAAATATCAGCAACATAATTGAGAAGCAGAATAATGAAACTCCCTGTTTGATTTACGGCTCCTGTTATTTTATGAAGGAAGGTTTGCTTCAAATAAATTTAAGGTATAATCTCTTATCCGATAATCTTGATTTCATTTATAAAGGTTCAATCGATGGAATGGATTTAACTCTGATTAATTCTCATCTCGAAGTTGAAGACAAAACTGAGATTAAATCAGGCAAAATAATTAAAGCAAATTTCAGCACTGAAGTTAATGATGGAATTTCAAAAGTGAATCTTATACCTCTCTATAAAGACCTTAAAATAGAAATACTTGAGGAGGAAAGTATTGAAGACCTCTGGCTTCCCACATTTATTGCAAATATAAAAATAAGAGAATCAAATCCTGATGAAGATGGAAGTATAAAGAGTGCAAATGTTAATTATAAAAGAAAAACAACCGATACTTTTATGGATGTAATATGGCTCGCTATTCTTGAGGGAATCGCAGAAGTCGTAGGTTTTTAAATTCTAACCTTCAATCTGAAATTTTTAATTTGTAATTTATAATTAGTAATCCATTTTTAACCACTTTCTCTTTAAGAACAATGATAAAAAATATCACATTGTTATTGCTTGCCGTAACTTTTTGTTCTTCCTGCGTTAAAGAAATAAAGGAAGAACCGGAAAAAAAAGAAACCTTAAAGAAACAGGATGTTGTATTAACTGATGAACAACTAAAAGAAAAAGCAGATTCCATTGCCAAAAATATTATTATAGTTGATACTCATATTGATGTTCCTTACAGATTAAATATCAAATGGGAAGATGTATCTGACAGTACTTCAGGCGGTGAGTTTGATTATCCCCGTGCGGTTAAAGGAGGATTGAATGCGGCTTTTATGTCAATTTATACTCCGCCACACCTTGAAGGCACTGGCAGATCAAAAAAGCTTGCCGAAAAATTAATTTCCGATGTAGAAAAAATTATTAATGAACATCCAGATAAATTTGCTCCGGCATATTCTCCCTCCGACATACTTAAGCAATTTAATAAAGTTATTTCTTTGCCAATGGGAATGGAGAATGGCTCCCCCATTGAAGGTAATCTGGAGAACCTGAAATATTTTTATGATCGGGGAATCCGATACATAACTCTCGCACATGGAAAAGCAAATCATATTTGTGATTCATCTTATGACCCGAATAAAAAATGGAACGGACTAAGTCCCTTTGGTGAAAAGGTTGTAAAAGAAATGAACAGGTTAGGAATTATGGTGGATGTATCTCATATAAGCGACAGCGCATTTTATGACGTTATAAAAATCAGTGAAGTTCCTGTAATTGCTTCGCATTCATCTTGCAGACATTTTACTCCCGGTTATGAAAGAAATATGTCCGATGAGATGATGAAAGTTTTAGCTGAAAACGGCGGGGTTATTCAGATAAACTTTGGTTCTTCATTTCTTAAAGAAGATATTTATAAAAGAACTAACGAGATTACCAATTATATAAGCAATTATATAAGAGAAAATAATTTAAGCAAAGAGGAAGCAAGAAATTTCAGGAATCAATATTCAAAAAATAATCATCCAGGTTATGCTAATGTTAAAGATGTGGTTGCACACATAAATCATGTTGTAAAGATTGCAGGAATTGATCATGTAGGTTTAGGGTCAGACTTTGACGGACTTGGTGATTCTCTTCCGGAAGGATTGAAAGATGTTTCAAATTATCCTAATCTTATTTATGAATTATTAAAAGCAGGATATACTGATAATGATATCGAAAAAATATGTTCGGGAAATATTTTAAGAGTGTGGAAGGAAGTAGAACAATACGCTAATAAAATTAATTCCACCCATTCTGTAGTAACTAATTAATCAATATAATATAAAGAATGTATTTATAATTAGTATTTTGCTATCCAACAAATGTAAACAGATGACTTTCATCATTTCTTTTGCAATTTTTGTATAGTGTTTTTTTACATAATAATAAAGAGGCTGAATTGAAAGTCTTATCCGAATTAATTTCATCAATAGAAGAGAGCAAAACAGTTGCCGTATCTTCACTTGCAAAAAGATTAAAAGCCGAAGGAAAAGATGTATTAAATTTTGGTGCCGGTGAACCTGATTTTCATACACCCGAGTTTATAAAGAAGGCTGCCATTGACGCAATTAATAATAACTTTACAACATACACTCCCAATGAAGGCTATCCCGATTTAATAAAAGCGATAATCAAAAAATTTAAAGATGAAAATAATCTTGATTTCAAGCCTGAGAATATACTTGTTTCAAATGGTGCAAAGCATTCCATTTACAATGTATTAATGGCAATATGCAATCCGGGCGATGAAGTAATTTTCCAGGCGCCATACTGGGTTAGCTATCCTGAAATAACAAAACTTGTTAAAGCCAAATCAGTAATAATTGATGCAGGAGTTGAAAGAGAATATAAAATTTCACCCGATGAACTAGAAAAAGCAATTACACCAAGAACAAAAGTCTTCATCTTTAATTCTCCATCTAATCCTACAGGTGCGGTTTATTCTAAAAAAGAGATGATGGCTTTCGCAGAAGTTCTTAAAGACAAAGATATTTTTATTATATCAGATGAAATTTATGAGAAAATAATTTTTGATGGTGAAGAACATTTTGCAATTGGTTCAATAGATTTTTTAAGAGACCGGACAATAACTGTAAATGGTGTAAGCAAAGCTTATGCGATGACAGGCTGGAGAATCGGTTATGCCGGTGGTCCTAAAGAAATTATAAAACTTGCAAGAAACCTGCAGAGCCACTCAACATCAAATGCTGCTTCAATATCACAGGCTGCATCTTATGCTGCATTAACTCAAAAGACTGATGAGATTGATAAGATGGTAGAAACATTCAAAAAAAGAAGAGATTTTATTGTAGCTGAACTAAACAAAATAAAAGGAATAAAGTGCCCTCTCCCCAAAGGTGCATTTTATGTTTTTTATGATGTAAGCTCTTATTATGGGAATCAGGTTAACGGATTTGAAATAAAGGATTCAACCAGCTTTTGTAATTATCTTCTTAATGAACAAAATGTTGGTCTTGTTCCGGGTATTGCATTCGGAAATGATAATTGTGTAAGAATGTCTTATGCATGTTCTGAAGAACAAATTGAAAAAGGAATAGACAGAATTAAAAAGGCACTGGGAAAAATTAATTCTTAATCACCATCATCAGAGATCTGTGCAGTTCATCGACAGGCACTTTCTCACCTGTCCATAATTCAAAAGATTTTGCAGCCTGGTGCACAAGCATCTTTAATCCATCAAGAACAATTGCTCCTTTTGATGCAGCTAACTGCAGCAATCTTGTTTCAGGGGGATTATAAACAAGATCAAATACAAGCTGATCTTTTGTAAACGAATCTTCTAATGTTGTTATTACATCATCATTTTCGGGAAACATACCAACTGAAGTTGCATTAACAATTAATTTGCTTCCACTGAAAATCTTTACAAGATCTGGGGGGAAAAGTTCTCTTGTTTTTATTGAAGTGAATTTCATTTTTGCAGCAAAATAATTTTTAAGTGCTTCTGCTCTCTGTTCAGTACGGTTTATAATATAAATTTTCTTTGGTTTAAAATGTCTTATTAAAGAATAAATAACAGCCCGCGCAGCTCCGCCTGCACCAACCACACAAATTTCTTTTCCGCTAATCTCTTTTTTATAAGGCATTAATGTTGCAAGTATACCATCAACATCTGTGTTATAACCGTTTAACTTTCCGAGTTCATTAACAACTGTATTTACAGAACCAATAATTGATGCTTCTTCGGATACATTATTTAAATATTGAATTATATTTTCTTTATGAGGTATAGTTACATTAAATCCTTTTATATTTAATGCGACCATTCCCTTCAGTGCATTCCTGAGGTTTGCTGCCGGTACATCAAACGGAAGATATATATAATCCATTTTCTTCATCTGTACTGCAACATTATGAATAAAAGGTGAGTATGTTTGTTTTATCGGATGCCCTATAAGACCCAGCAGTTTGGTATTCAAATGAAAAGTATTTTTCATAAAAAGATTTAAAGATTGAAAAATTTAAAGATTAAAAGATTATGGAACTGATGTAAATCTTTTTAAAATTCACCCAGAAGTTTTTTAAACAATTTTGAAGATTTTATTTCAGGATATTCTTTTGCAAATGTATTACGCATAGCAGGATTAATTTTGAATGCAGATTTAAGACATTCAACAGCTTCTTTTGTTCTGCTAAGAATAAAATTAATTTTTGCTTTCCCATAATATGAAGACGCATCTGAAGGATTAAGGGAGATACAAACGTTATAATAATTTAATGCTTCAAGCCAGTCGCCCAATTCAAACAATGTTTCAGCAAGATTAAAATTAATTTCATAACTATCAGGTTCAATCTTTAATGCTGAGATATAACTTTGTGCAGCTTCTCTTAATTTTCCCAGGGAGTATTCAAGATCAGCTTTGGCAAACCAGGCATCTGCATTATCCTGAGAAAGTGTAATCGCTTTATTGAAATCTTTTAATGCAAGCTGGTATTTTCCCAACGAATCATAACAAAATCCTCGCGCAAGGTAAGCTTCATAATATTCATCATTAGCCTTAATAGCTTCGGTAAAATATTTTATTGCATTAGGCAAATCACCTAACTCTTCATATATGTTTGCGATATTAAAACATGTTGATTCATCAAGCGGGTCAATCTCATGAGCTTTTTTAAAACATTCAATTGCCTGTTCATATCTTCCGAGATCTGCCAGAGCATTACCTTTGTTGAACCAGGCTGCGGCAAATTTTTCATTAAGTGCTAATGCAAGATCATAAGCTTCAATTGATTTTTCTATTTCATTAATTTTTCCGAGAAGCACACCTTTATTAAACCATCCGGTAGGATTATAAGGCTGGAGGTTTACAAAATTATCATAAGCTTTATAAGCATCGGAATACAAACCAAGAGACTCATAACAATAACCTAACTCATAATAAGCTTCGGCATATTCGTTATCAATCTCAACAGCTTTAAGAAGATAGTCAATTGCTTCTTCAAGCTTTTCCTGCCGCTGATGAAGAAGTCCAAGATTAAAATAAGCTTCTTCATTGCCGGGGTCCAAATTCAATGCTTCAGCTAAAGTACGTTTAGCCTGGTAATAAAGTTCAAGTTCTTCTTCAGCAATTGCTTTTTCAATATAAATTTCAGGATCGGCAGGATTTAAAGAGAGGGATTTATTAAAACAATCCAGTGCATCCTCATATTCACAAAGTGAATTAAGAATAACTCCTTTCTTAAGCCAGTATTCAGAGTTGTAAGGAAATAACTCTAATACTTTATCAATAAAGTATAAAGCATCATCCAGGTAATCATTATCCTGACAGGTTTGAATAATCTCTTCAATCGCGTCAATAGCACTATAAATGCTCCCCTCTTCAATAAGGTTCCTGTAGTATCTTATATTATCTTCGATGTTTTTATTATCAAAGCCGGAATCACTGCTGAAACCTGAATCGTACTCTGACATTAATTTTATTCTCCAAGAAAATGAAAGGACATAAAAAATCTATTACTATTAAACCATAAAAGCAAGCTGACTAAAACCTGTTAAAAAGTACTAAAAAATTAGTTTAATACAGCAGTTACTTTTTCAGCAGCATCTTTTAAACTTGTTGCAACTTCAAAATTTAAACCCGATTGGTTTAGCAAATCGGCTGCTTCTTTTGCATTTGTTCCTTCAAGTCTTACCACAATAGGAACTGAAACATGCATTTCCTGAGCAGCATCAATTACACCCTGAGCCACTCTGTCACATCTTACAATTCCGCCAAATATATTAATTAAAATAGCTTTAACATTAGGATCGGAGAGAATAATTTTAAAACCATTTGCTACTGTTGTTTTATTTGCCCCGCCCCCAACATCAAGAAAGTTTGCAGGTTCACCTCCGGCAAGTTTTATTATATCCATTGTTGCCATAGCTAATCCTGCACCGTTAACCATACAGCCAACGTTGCCATCGAGCTTAATATAATTGAGATTATATTTTGATGCTTCTATTTCGAGAGGGTCTTCTTCAGAAAGATCCCTGAAGTCTGCAATCTCTTTCTGACGGTAAAGTGCATTATCATCAAAATTCATTTTTGCATCAAGAGCAACTACCCTGTCATCATCAGTAATTACAAGAGGATTAATTTCAAGAAGAGAGGCATCCGTTTCATCATAAGCCTTATAGAGAGATGAAATGAATTTTATAAAATTCTTAAATGCATCTCCTGTTAAGCCTAAAGAGAAAGCTAATTTTCTTGCCTGGTAAGGCTGAAGTCCGACAGAAGGATCAATCCATACTTTTATAATTTTATCAGGAGTTTCCTCTGCTACTTTTTCAATTTCAACACCACCTTCAGTTGATGCCATAATTACATTCTGAGAAACAGATCTGTCTAAAAGAATTCCCAGGTATAATTCTTTTTTGAAATTTAAACCTTCTGCAATAAATAGAGTCTGGACTTTTTTACCTTCAGGACCTGTTTGATGAGTAACAAGAATATTACCAAACATTTTATGTGCATACTCTTTTGCTTTTTCAGGAGAGGTAGAAAACTTTACACCACCTTCGAGTACAAGTTCATCCCTGTTTTCAGGATTATATAATTTACCTTTACCTCTTCCCCCCGCATGTATCTGGGATTTAACCACAAACTGGTTTATACCTCTCTGCTGAAGTTGTGATATTGCATTATCAATTTCAGAAAGATCTTTGATAGCAATACCATCCTGTACAGGAACATTAAATTTTTTCAGAAGTTCTTTTGCCTGGTATTCGTGTATTTTCATTTAATCCTCTTTTATTAATTTGTTCCTTATTAATAGGAGGAAGTAAATACTTCCTCCCAATAATTTTTGAATAATTATCTGTTGAAAACTTAACTGATGATTTACTTTTCACTCATAAAAGGATAAGTCCAATCTTTCGGAGGATCGAAAGTTTCTTTAATTGTTCTTGCAGTCATCCATCTCATCAAATTCATACCACTGCCTGCTTTATCATTCGTACCTGATGCTCTTCCGCCTCCAAAAGGCTGCTGACCAACTACTGCTGCAGTTGGTTTATCATTAATATAAAAGTTACCTGCAGCATTTCTTAACCTGTCTGACATCTTCCATAAGATCTTTCTATCTCTTGCCCATATAGCACCTGTTAATGCATAAGGTGAAGTTTCATCACATAAGGTTAAAGTTTCATCAAACTTATCATCATCATAAACATAAATTGTAAGAACAGGTCCGAATATTTCTTCCTGCATGGTTTTAAATTTAGGATTTGTAGTTACAATAGTAGTCGGTTCAATAAAATATCCTTTTGAATCATCGAAATTACCGCCTGTAATTATTTCTGCTTCATTAGAATCTTTTGCAAATTTAATATAATCTGTAATTGATTCGAATGCATTTTTATCAATTACAGCAGACATAAAATTAGTAAAGTCTTCAACATCTCCCATTTTTATTTTCTTAACTTCGGCAACATATTTTTCTCTGAATTCATTCCAGATAGATTTTGCAATATACATTCTTGAAGCAGCGGAACATTTCTGTCCCTGGTATTCAAAAGCACCGCGGATTGCTGCAACAACCAATGCATCTACATCAGCCGAGCTGTGTGCAAATATAAAATCCTTGCCTCCCGTTTCACCAACAATGCGTGGATAGTATTTCATATTCTTCAAATTATCTGCAACAACTTTCCACATATTCTGGAATACGGCAGTGGAACCTGTAAAGTGAATTCCGGCAAGATTAGGATTACTCATTGCAGGATTACCAACCTGCCCACCCGAACCGGGCACAAAATTAATTACACCTTTAGGAAGTCCTGCTTCTTCAAATAATTTCATTAAAAAGTATGCTGAGTAGACTGCACTTGATGCAGGTTTCCAAACACTTACATTTCCAACTATTGCAGGAGATGTGGGAAGGTTTCCTGCAATTGATGTAAAGTTAAAAGGTGTTACGGCAAAAATAAATCCTTCGAGTGGCCTGTATTCAGAACGGTTCCACATTCCTACCGGTGAATATGGCTGTTCTTCCATTAGTTTAGTCATGAAATAGCAATTAAACCTGAAGAAATCCACGAGCTCGCATGCAGAATCAATTTCAGCCTGGTGCACTACTTTTGACTGACCAAGCATAGTTGCAGCATTTACGGTTGCTCTCCAGGGACCTGCAAGAAGGTCAGCCATTTTTAAGAAAACCGATACTCTCTGTTCCCATGGCATTTCTGCCCACTCTTTTCGTGCTTCAAGAGCGGCTTCAATAGCCATTTCAACTTCTTTTTTCCCTGCTTTATGATATTTACCTAGAACATGACTGTGATTGTGAGGAATTCTAATCTCTTCTGTATTTCCTGTTTTTATCTCTTCACCACCAATAATTAATGGAATTTCAATCTGTTTAGATTTTAATTCCTCAAGTTTCTTTTTTAATTCTTCTCTTTCTCTACTTCCTGGTTTATATAATTTTATTGGTTCATTTACGGGATAAGGAGTTTTAAAATAGGCATTAGACATGATAACCTCTGTTTTAGAAATAAGAAAAAAGCTACAACAAAAATTACAGCTTTAAGCTTAGAGAAGCAAAGAAAGATAATACCTGCAGATAGTTGCAAATTTTTAAATAGAATTATAACTTCACCGGGAATTAACGGAGAATTTTATGACTGACTCACTTTCCTGCTTAACTATTCCGCAGTTATACGAATATCTTACTGAGGTTGCAGCTAAAAGAAACAATAAAGAATTTTTATTCAGAAAAGTTAACGATAAGTTTGAAGGAATAAGATATAGTGAGTTTAAAGAAGAAACAGAAAAAACTGCATTTGGTTTAGCTGCACTCGGATTAAAAAAAGAAGATAAGATTGCTATAATTTCGGAGAACAGACCTGAGTGGGTTTACACAGATATGGCTGCATTAGGACTTGGTGCAATTGATGTTCCTATTTATCCTTCATTAACTGCTGAGTCAATAGAATATATACTTGCAAACTCCGAATCAAAAGGTGTTGTTGTTTCAAATAAATTTCAGTTAAATAAAATTCTTAAGATAAGAAATAATTTAAAGCAGCTTCAGTTTATAATTATTTTTAATGAAAAAGATATTATTCCCGATACTCCTTCCCTCTTTACTTTTAAAGATGTCCAGGAGATGGGGAAAATTTTTCAGAATAATCATCCCCATCATTTCAGTAATGCAAGAAAAGAAGTTAAAGAGAATGATGTATGCACAATTATTTATACTTCAGGTACAACCGGAGAACCAAAAGGTGTTGTGTTAACACATAAAAACATTTTATCCAATGTACATGCAGCACTTGAAATTTTTCCTATTTATGATTCAGACAGTTTCCTTTCATTCCTTCCTCTTTGTCATATCTTTGAAAGAATGGCAGGATACTATGCAGGATTTTCTGCAGGCAGTTCAGTTTATTTTGCTGAAAGTATAGAATCGGTTGCGTCAAACCTTCTTGAGGCAAAGCCAACCATAATGACAACTGTCCCTCGTTTGTTTGAACGAATGTATGCAAAGATTATTAAAAATGTTGAAAGCCAGAAACCGGCAAAGCAAAAAATATTTTACTGGGCTGTTGAAACCGGAAAAAAATATGTTAACGCGGTGCAAAATGGAAAAGTACCTGCAATATTAAATGCACAATATAAAATTGCAGATACTCTTGTATTCAAAAAATTAAGAGAAAGAACCGGAGGGAGATTAAGATTTTTTATTTCAGGAGGTGCTCCTTTATCTGTAGAGCTTGGTGAATTTTTTGAAGCTGCTGGTATAAAAATAAGAGAGGGTTACGGCTTAACAGAATCAGCACCTGTTATAGCCGTTAACAGAGTTGATGATTTCAGATTTGGTACCGTAGGAAAACCTTTGCCCGGTGTTGAAGTTAAGATAGCACCCGATGGCGAGATACTAGCCCGCGGTCCAAATATCATGGTCGGTTATTATAAAAATAAAAAAGAAACAGATGCAGTAATTAAAGACGGCTGGCTTCATACTGGTGATATAGGTGAGTTTGATTCGGGCGGATATTTGAAAATAACGGACAGGAAAAAACACCTGTTTAAAACCTCTGCAGGAAAATATATTGCACCAGCACCGATTGAAAATCTTTTCCTCTCAAGCAAATATATTGACCAGTTTTTACTTATAGGAGACAGGAGAACTTACTTAAGTGCTCTTATTGTTCCTGATTATGAAGCTTTAAAGGAATATGCAGAATCAAAAAAAATTTCCTTTAATGATATTTCCGACCTTATTAAGAAACCTGAAATAAATGAATTGGTTGACAAAGAATTATCAAAGCTTCAGAAAAAACTCGCAAATTATGAGAGAGTGAGAAAGTTTAAATTACTTGATAAACCATTTACGCTTGAGTCAGGTGAGATAACACCAAGCTTAAAGATCAAAAGAAAATTTGTTGAAGAGAGATATCAGCATTTGATTGAAGAGATGTATAATGGTGAGTAAAATTTTCAATACATTGTAATTTTTAATTTATAATTTTTAATTAAGCTTCAGCTCTTCTGCAGTATCTCAACCATATTGCTATGTATTTTCCCATTAGTAGCAAGTATCTGCTTTGAATTAATATTGATCTGATTTCCTTCAAAGTCCGTTACAAGTCCTCCCGCTTCTTCAACAATTAATTTACCTGCACATATATCCCATGGATTTAAATACACTTCCCAGAAACCATCAAATACTCCCTTTGCAACATAACAGAAATCAATTGCAGCCGACCCAAGTCTTCTCATTCCTCTCGAAGCTTTTGTAAGAGCAACAAACTTGTCAAGAGCATTGTAAGGATTTTCTTTTATGTTATATGGAAAACCTGTTACCAGAACACTATGAGCGATATTTGAATTTTTGCTTACTTCAATCTTCTCATCATTCGCAAAAGCACCACTTCCTCTCTCTCCAGAATAAATAATATTCTGAGCAACATCATAAACAACACCTGCAACAGTTTCATCGTTTTTCTGCAAACCTATTGAGACAGAAAATATCGGTAAACCATGTGCAAAATTTACAGTACCATCCAGCGGGTCAATAACCCAGGAATATTCTGAACCGCTTTTAATATTTCCGCTCTCTTCAGCAAGAATTCCGTGTGAGGGATATTTTTTTCTGACAAAATCAGTTATCAGTTTTTCTGATGCTTTATCAATATTTGTTACAAGATCCGATTCATTACTTTTATAACCAATTTGTAAATTCTTATTAAATCCTTCGCGGATAATTTCTCCGGCTTCTTTTTCTATTTCAATTATATCTTTAATCATAAAAAGAAAAATTTTTATTATTAAAACTACAAATTATTGGAACAAGTTATTAAAGGCTTGTTTAACTTCCTTGATAGCACAAAGGCTTTTTGATATATTTAACAGATTCTAATTATGTTTTTGAATTAAAAAAGAGGAGCATTTTTGGCTATTAATATTAATAGTGAATCAGAGATAAATGAAACCCCCGAAAGCAGCCTAATAGATAATCTTCCCGAAGTTTTACCGATTCTTCCTTTAAGAGATATAGTAATTTTTCCTTATATGATTTTCCCGGTGCTTGTAGGGAGAGAACAATCGATAAGGGCAGCAAATTACGCACTTGAAAACACAAAATATATTTTCCTGTCTACTCAAAAAAAATCCAACATAGAAGAACCAAAGCAGGAAGATATTTATCCTGAAGGTACCATTGCAAAAATTGTTCAGATATTAAAACTGCCAAACGGTTTAATGAAAATTCTTGTTGATGGTCTTCTTCAGGGAAGAATAACCGAGTTTACAGATAATAAAAACTTTTTTGAAGGAAAGGTTGAAGTTATTCTTCCTTATTATGAAAAAGATCATGAAATGAATGCCCTTATCAGGCAGATGTCTCAGTTATTTAAAGATTATGTTAAGATTGGAAGAAACATCCCCAATGAAACAATTGCAGCCTTCGAGAATATTGAAGAGCCTGACAGAAAAATGTTTTATGTAGCTGCAAATATTAATCAATCAATTGAAGTTAAACAGGCAATCCTACAGAAGTTTGATTTAAAAGAACAATATTATGAAGTAATAAAAATACTTAACTCGGAAATTGATATCCTTAAAATAGAAAAGGAGATTGATAATAAAGTTCAGGAAAATATTGCTAAAACACAGAGAAAATTTATAATCCAGGAACAGATAAAAATTCTTCAGGATGAACTTGGAGATGATGAGGATACATCTCCTGAGTTTGCAAAGATAAGGGAGAACATTAAAAAAGCTAAAATGACTCCCGAAGCTGAAGCCAAAGCTCTTGAAGAATTGAACAAGCTTAAGAAGACTCCTCCAATGTCTCCGGAATCTACTGTAATCCGAAATTATCTTGACTGGCTGATTGAAATTCCATGGACAAAGAAAACAAAAGATAATCTAGATATAAATCATGTTCAGAAAATTCTCGATGAAGACCATTTTGGTCTTGAAAAACCAAAAGAAAGAATTATTGAACATATTGCTGTTCTTAATCTTGTAAAACAGATGCGCGGGCAGATATTATGTTTTGTTGGACCTCCCGGAGTTGGTAAAACTTCTCTCGGCAGATCAATTGCCAGAGCGCTGGGAAGGAATTTTGTAAGAATTAGTCTTGGCGGTATAAGGGATGAAGCTGAAATACGCGGGCACAGAAGAACGTACATCGGATCAATGCCCGGGAAAATAATTCAGTCTATGAAGAAAGCAGGGACAATTAATCCTGTTATGCTTCTGGATGAGATTGATAAGATGAGTATGGATTTCAGGGGTGACCCATCATCTGCAATGCTTGAAGTTCTTGACCCTGAACAGAACCATTCATTTAATGATCATTACATTGAAGTTGATTATGATCTTTCGCAGGTAATGTTTATTACAACTGCTAATGTAAGGTATAATATTCCTCTTCCATTACAGGATAGAATGGAAATAATTGAACTGCCCGGTTATCTTGAATATGATAAACTCGAAATCGCCAAACGTCATATAATTCCCAAACAGCTTGAAGCACATGGTTTAAGTAACAAGAAAGTTGAAATAACTGATGCCGCTATTCACAAAGTAATTACTGAATATACACGTGAAGCAGGTGTCAGAAATCTTGAACGTGAACTTGCTTCTATCTGCAGAAAATTAGCACGTGAAATTGTTGTAAAAGAATCGGCAAACGGCAAGAGCGGAAAAAAGAAATCAACTGTATTTACTGTTGATGAAAATAAAGTTGAAGAATATCTGAAAGTACCACGCTACAGGCATTTAAGACACGACAAACAAAAGAGAGTCGGCAGTGTAACCGGTCTTGCATGGACAAGTGTAGGCGGTGATATTCTTTCTGTTGATGTAACAATAATGAATGGAACTGGTAAACTTACACTTACCGGACAGCTTGGAAATGTAATGAAAGAATCTGCTCAGGCTGCATTAAGTTATATTCGTTCAAAAGCAAAGGAATTGAAAATAAATCCAAACTTCTTTAATGGAAAAGAAATTCATATTCATTTACCTGAAGGAGCTATTCCCAAAGATGGTCCCTCCGCAGGAATAACAATGGCAATGGCAATGTATTCTGCAGTAAGCGGTATAAAAGCTTCCAATGATGTAGCAATGACAGGGGAAATTACTTTGAGAGGTAAGGTTCTTCCTATTGGCGGACTTATGGAAAAACTCCTTGCAGCAAAAAGAAATGATATTTCTACTGTATTAATTCCTGCAGGAAATGAGATTGATTTAAAGGAAATTCCTGATAAAGTTAAGGAAGGATTAAAAATTATTCCTATTAATCTTATTGAAGATGCAATACCTTATGTATTTCCGGATTCAAATAGTGCGACTAAAAAAAGAAGTAAAAAGAAGAAAGCTTAAATGTCAGAAACAATTTTAATAGAGCGGGATCTTTCGGTTGAAGAAACTTATAAACAATTAATTCCGCAAATTAAAAGTCTTCTCTCCCCTTCCGATGAGTTAATAACCAATCTTGCAAATTGTACCGCTGCTTTAAAACAGTCATTTAATAAAATAAGCTGGGTTGGATTTTATTTTTATAACGGGAAATATCTTCATCTCGGACCTTTCCAGGGAAAAGTCGCTTGCAGCAGAATAGAAATTGGCAAAGGAGTTTGCGGTACTGCTGCAGAAAAAAGAGAAATTATTATTGTCCCTGATGTAAGTAAATTTCCTGGACATATTTACTGCGATGCTGATTCAAAATCCGAGATAGTTGTTCCGGTAATTAAAAAAGATGGAAATCTTTTTGGCGTACTCGATCTTGACAGCTATGAATTGAATTCCTTTAATGAAACCGATAAAAAATATCTTAAAGAAATCTGTAAATTTCTTTCTGAAAAAATAATAAATTAATTTTTAGATATGTCATCTTACGTTGTAACAGCAAGAAAATGGCGTCCGCAAAAATTTGAAGAAGTTGTAGGTCAGGAACATATTACCACAACTTTAAAAAATGCTATTAAGGATAATAGAATTGCTCATGCATTTTTGTTTACCGGACCGAGAGGTGTTGGTAAAACTACAACAGCAAGAATACTTGCAAAAGTTTTAAATTG
>Ga0207873_1001271_pt1 | contig 24859 bp, 22 predicted proteins | sample BGWIniCompost_FD_187373 | JGI IMG/M metagenome (GOLD analysis project Ga0207873, IMG submission 187373) | Cellulose adapted compost microbial communities from Newby Island Compost Facility, Milpitas, CA, USA - BGW Initial Compost (SPAdes)... ...
CCGAACACCGAGTACGTCGTGGAGGGGTGCCAATACGCCACTCCGCTCGGAGGCGCCTATGCGCCGCTGGAGGAGTTTGAGGAGAAGTACCGGGGCGCGATCACCTTCTGGAAGTTCAACAGGGAGCGCGGCCGTATCGTCCCGGATGAGTCGTTCGCCGTTGAGCTGCCGCCGTACTTCCAGGATCTGGGTGACGCCGGCCGCGGTGTGAGCGACGGCTGGGTCTTCCTCAACTCGATCAACACCGAGATGGCGACCGGCGGCATCCAGGAGGGCAAGCCTCCGCTGGAGATCGGCGCCTCGCAGCGGGAGATGGACTACCTCTCGGTCGTGAATTGGAAGAAGGCCGAGGAGGTGGCCCGCGCCGGCAAAGTGGAGCTGATCAACGGGTTCCCGGTCATCACGATCAAGACCGCAGTCGAGGAAGGGATCCTGTTCCAGGTCCCCGAGCCGAAGAGCCCGCACGGCGTCGATGTGTCGCCCGACGGCGCCTACATCGTGGTCTCCGGCAAGCTGGACCCGCACGTTACCGTCTACAGCATGAAGAAGATCGAGGAGCAGATCGCCAAGGGGAACTACGAGACGGACAGCTTCGGCATCCCCGTCCTCGACTTCGCTGGGTGCATGGAGGCACAGGTTGAGCTGGGCCTGGGGCCGCTCCACACCCAGTTCGACGACAAGGGCTATGCCTACACCAGCCTCTTTATCGACAGCGCGGTGGCGCGCTGGACGCTCGGAGGCGAGGGCAAGTCCGACGGCTGGAAGTTCGTCGACAAGATCCCGGTTCACTACAACGTCGGCCACATCGCGGTGGTTCAGGGTGACACCATCCAGCCTGGCGGCAAGTTCCTGGTTGCGCTCAACAAGTGGTCGGTCGACCGCTTCGCTCCGGTCGGGCCGCTCCTGCCGCAAAACCTCCAGTTGATCGACATCTCGGGCGAGACGATGCAGTTGCTCTACGACATGCCGATCGGCATCGGTGAGCCGCACTACGCCCAGATCATCCCGGTGAGCCTGCTGCAGCCGTGGGAGGTCTACCCGGAGACCGGCTGGGAGCCGGGGATCCAGGCGGTGGACGCCCAGGCGGCCCAGCTCGGCAACGAGGGCGTCGAGCGCAACGGGTCGCAGGTGACGGTGCGCATGACCGCGCTGCGTAGCCACTTCACCCCGGACATCGTGCGGGTGAAGCAGGGCGACACGGTCACCTGGCACATCACCAACGTCGAGAACGCGCACGACGCGACGCACGGCTTCGTGCTGCCCGGTGTGAACGTCAGTCTGAGCCTGGAGCCGGGTGAGGCGAACTCGTTCACCTTCACCGCCGAACATCCGGGCGTCTACCCCTTCTACTGCACGGAGTTCTGCGCCGCGCTGCACCTCGAGATGATGGGCTACCTCATCGTCGAGCCCAGCTAGCGCCGGGCGCGGCGGGGTGGGGCGGTTTCGCCCCGCCCCGTCACCCCGGCCGGGGAAGGACGGAGCGATGGTCTCCTCGGAGCAGGCAACCAGTCGAACGTTCGGCCGCTCGGCGGCGCGGACCAGGGAGCGCGCCGTGGCGCGGCGGGTGACGCTGCGCCAGATGCTCCCGCTAGGTCTCCTGGTCCTCGCCGCGGCGCTGTTGGTCGGCTCGATCTTCCTCCCGTACTGGGAGGTGGAGCTGCGCGCGCCACAGTACCCCAAGGGGCTGACGGTGGTGGCATACGTGTCCCACCTGAGCGGCGATGTCCGCGAGGTCGACGGGTTGAACCACTACATCGGCATGATGGCGCTCAACGAGGCGGCCAAGCTGGAGCGGCAGATCTCCCGCTACGCCATCGTCGCCGTGGCTGTGCTGGCGGTCGGTTCGTTCTGGCTGCGCGGCCGGTGGAAGTGGCTGCTGGTCCTGCCGGCGATCCTCTTCCCGATCATCTTCGCGGTGGATCTGGCCGCCTGGCTCTACTACGCGGGCCACACGCTCGACCCGCACGCGCCGCTCAGCAGCTCGATCCAGCCGTTTACCCCGCCCGTGGTTGGCGAGGGCAAGATCGGCCAGTTCTCCACCGTCTCCAAGTTCCTGGTCGGGTTCTACGCGGCGGTGCTCGGGGCGGTGCTCACCGTGGTGGCAACCGTCCTCTCGCGGAGATGGGACCATGGACGCACCTAGCCGCGGGCAGTGGCTCGCCGCCTTCGCCGTTGCCGCCCTGTTGCTTGGCCTGTCGCTCCTGGTGCCGCGCGGCGTGAGCGCCGCAGCGCCGGAGATCGTCGTCTGCCCCGAATGCGGCGTGCGGACCATCGGCGAGGCGTTGGCCCAGGCTCCGCCCGGTGCGCGGGTGGTCGTGCGCGCAGGCACCTACGCCGAACAGGTGGTCATCGACCGGCCGGTGACCCTGGTGGGCGAGGGACAGCCGGTGATCCAGGGGAACGGGCAGGGCACCGTCGTCACCATCACGGCGCCCGACGTGACGATCGAGGGGTTCATCGTCCGCGGCAGCGGCACCGACCTTAACCGTGAGGACAGCGGCATCCTCGCCACCACGGGCCCGGTGGTGGTGGCGAACAACCGGGTCGAGGATGCGCTCTTCGGGATCTACCTCAAGAGCGCGCACGGCAGCGTCGTGCGGGACAACGTGGTGCTGGCCAAGCCGCTCCCGATCTCGTTGCGCGGCGACGGCATCCGCATTTGGTACAGCAACAACACCACGATCGAGCGCAACATTGCGCGCGACGGTCGCGACGTGATCCTCTGGTTCTCCCACGACGGCGTCGTGCGCGACAACCTGTTCGACCGCAACCGCTACGGGCTGCATCTGATGTACAGCGACCGTGCCACCATCGAGCGCAACTCCCTACGGGCCAATGCTGTGGGGCTGTATGTGATGTACAGCCGCGAGGTGGTGGTGACCGGGAACCTGATGAACGACAACCACGGCCCCAGCGGGATGGGATTGGGGATCAAGGGGAGCGACGACGTCCTCGTCGAGGGGAACCGGTTGGTGTCGAACCGCATCGGGGCCCAGATCGACGAGTCGGCGCGGGAGATGACGTCCAGCATCGTCATCCGAGGCAATGTCTTCGCCTACAACGGCATCGGGATCGGCTTCCTGCCCAGTGCGCAGCGGAACACGGTCACCGGTAACGACTTCATCGACAACATCGAGCAGGTCGGCATCCTGGGCGGCGGCAGCCTGCGGGACATCACCTGGAGCGAGAACGGACGGGGCAACTACTGGAGCGACTACGTCGGCTACGACGCCGACGGGGACGGCATCGGCGATGTGCCCTACCGCAGCCAGCGGCTGTTTGAGTCGCTGATCGATCGGAACGAGGCGCTGCGGCTCTTCCAGTTCAGCCCGGCCGAAACGGCGATCGACTTCGCCGCGCGGGCGTTCCCGGAGGTCCGGCCGCAGGTGAAGCTCGAAGATACTGCTCCGCTGATGCGGCCGGTGATGCCGGAGGGGTTGCCCCCGACCGAGAACGGGCTGAGCACGCAAGCACGGGTGGTGACCGGTGCCGCCGGGGTGGTGGTCGCCATTGGAGGGGTGGTCATGATTGGAGCACTTCGGCGGCGGCCGACGGTCGCCACGGCGCAACCCGCGCCCGCCGTGGCCGGCGCGGTACCGGCCGGGGTGCCGGCGCTGGCTCACGCCACGAACGGGGCCGTTCCCCCGGCCGCGGTGGCAGTGCGCGGCCTGACCAAACGGTATGGGCGCGTGGCGGCGGTGGACGGCGTCAACTTCGACGTGCGCGGCGGAGAGGCGATCGCGCTCTGGGGGCCGAACGGCGCGGGCAAGACGACCATCCTGCGCTGCTTGCTCGGTATCGCTCGCTTCGAGGGCGAGGTGCGGGTGGCGGGTCTGGACCCGCGACGCGACGGTAGAGAGACCCGGCGGCGCATCGGCTTCGTGCCGCAGGAACTGCCGATCCCGGGAATGACGGTCGGTGAGTTCGCGCACTTCATCGCCGATCTCAAGGGCGTGCCCGCTAGCGCCGCGTTCGAGCGGCTGGAGCTGCTCGGCATCGGCGATCAGACGGCGAAGGACGTTGGGGCACTCTCGGGCGGGATGCGGCAGCGGCTGGCCCTGGCGCTGGCACTCATCGGCGACCCGGCACTCTTGCTGCTGGACGAGCCGACGGCCAACCTCGATGCCCGCGGTCGGGCCGAGTTGCTGGAGTTGCTGCGCGGGCTCAAGCGCCAGGGGATGACGATGATCTTCTCGTCTCACCGGCCGGAGGACGTGCTGATGCTGGCCGACCGGATCCTCCTGATCGAGCGGGGAGCGCTGCGGGGCGAGATCACTCCCGAGCAGTTCCTGGAACGGCTGGAGCGGGACGCGCGGCTGGTCCTTCACCTCGCCGAGGGGGAGGCCGCCACGGCGCTGGCGGCGCTCGACCGGCTCGGTTACCAGGCTACGGCGCGGGGCGACGTGGTCGAGGTCGTCCTGGGTGGTCAGCCGAAGGGCCGCGTGGTTGGGGCGCTGGCGCGGGCCGGCGTGGCGATTGAGGACTTCGAGATGGAGCGGGGGTCATGGACCGAAGCGTCGTGATGGCGATCGCGGTGCGAGAGGCGCGCGGCGGCCTCCGCAATCGCTGGTTCCTGCTCTACGCCGCGGCCTTCGTGGTGCTGATCGTCGCCTTCGCCTGGGTGGCGCTGGCGGGGAGCAATGTGGCCGGGCAGGCCGGTTTCGGCCGGACGGCGGCCGGGCTGCTCAACCTGCTGCTGCTGATGGTGCCGCTGATCGGCCTCACCATCGGCGCGCAGACGCTCGTGGCCGAGCGGCAGGATCGCACGCTCGACTACCTGCTGGCGCAGCCGGTGTCGGCCGCCGAAGTCTTCGTCGGGAAGTACCTTGGGGCGGCCGCGCTGATGGCGCTGATCCTCGCTATCGGCTTCGGCTGGGCGGGCGCGGCGCTGGCGCTGCGGGGCGCCGGGGGCAGCCTGGGCAGCTTCGGGGTGCTGATCCTCCTCACCACCTTGCTGGCGCTGGGGATGCTCAGCGTCGGCTACCTCGTCTCCAGCGTGACACGCCAGACCTCGGCGGCGCTCGGCATCGTGGTGACCCTCTGGCTGGTTCTGGTGATCGTCGGTGACCTGGGACTGATGGGGAGCGCACTCGTGATGGGGCTGCGGCCCGATTCGCTCCTGGCGCTAACGCTGGTGAACCCGCTCGACACCTACAAGCTGGTCAGCGTGCAGATCCTCCAGACCTCGCTCGAGGTCCTCGGCCCGGCGGGCGTGTACGCGATCGACCGCTTCGGCGCACGGTTGACTCCGGTCCTCCTCGCCATTGAGGCGGTCTGGGTCGTGCTCCCGCTGCCGATCGGCTACTGGCTCTTCAAGCGAACGGACGTGCACTGATGCGCCGGCTGCACTGGCTCGTGCTGCTGTTCCTGGGCAGCGTGCTGCTCGTGGGGTGCGGCGGGAACGACCCCGACAAACCGCCCGAGATTGCTTACGGCCGCGACACCTGTGCCCGCTGCGGCATGATCATCTCCGAGGAGCGCCATGCCGCCGGACTGGTGGACGCCAGCGGCGAGCAGGACGTGTTTGATGACGCCGGGGAGATGGTCGCCTTCGTCCAGGAGGAGGGACTGGGTGACCGGCGGGTCTGGGTGCACGACTTCGAGAGCCTGGAGTGGATTGACGGCACAACCGCCTATTACGTCGCCAGTCCCGATACGACGACCCCGATGGCGACCGGCCTGGTGGCCTTCGCCACGCGAGAGGCCGCCGAGGCGTACAGCAGCCAACATGCGGGCACGGTCATGACCTGGGACGAGGTCCTGAACTCCTGGACCCCGCCAATAGATCACTGAGCCTCCCCCATCCCCCACCGTGCTGCCGCGCCCGGCGCGCCTGCGCCGGGCGCGTGCTAAGATACGGCCGGTTGGTGCTCCCGCATCTGGAGGAGGTCTGGTCTGATGTCGATGGGCGATCGCCTGCTGCCGCCGCACGAGGCCCTCGAGATCATCCTGCGCCATGTGCGGCCACTGCCGGTCGAGCGGGTGCCGCTCGAGGAGGCCGGGGATCGGGTGCTGGCAGAGCCGCTGATCGCCGACCAGGACCTGCCGCCCTTCCCGGCTGCCACGATGGATGGCTTCGCCGTGATCGCGGGAGACGTCTCACCCTGGCGCGAGATCATCGGTGAGCAGTTCGCGGGGTCCCAGACCTCAGTCGAGGTGACGCCGGGAACGGCTGTGCGCATCACCACCGGGGCGCCGCTGCCGCCCGGCGCCGACGCGGTGGTACCAGTCGAGAACACGGAACTGCGCGACGACCACGTGGTCATCCACCAGGAGCAGGTGGAGGTCGGGGAGAACGTGAGGCCGGTGGGCGCCGACCTACGGAAGGATCAGGTGCTCGTCGAGGCGGGGACGCCGATCGGCCCGGCCGAGATCGGGCTGCTCGCCAGCCTGGGCAAGGTGGAGGTGCCCGTCTTCCGGCGGCCGCGAGTGAGCGTGCTGTCGACCGGGGATGAGCTGGTCGATCCCGCTCAGGAGCCGGGACCGGGGCAGATCCGCGACTCGAACCGCTTCTCGCTGGTGCTGGCCGCCCGGCGCGCCGGAGCGGACGTGGTGTGGTCCGGCCGCGGTCCGGACGACCCGGCAGCCCTCCGCCGCCTGCTGGAGGAGCGGATCGCGGCCAGCGACATCGTCCTGACGTCGGGGGGCGTATCTGTCGGGGACAAGGACTTCGTCAAAGAGATTCTCGACGACCTGGGCACGGTGCACTTCAGGCGGCTCTTCATGAAGCCGGGTAAGCCGCTGAACTTCGCGACGGTGGGTGACACGCTCGTATTCGGCCTACCGGGCAACCCGGTATCGGCCCTCGTCGGCTTCGAGGTGTTTGTGAATGCCGCGCTACGGGTGATGGCCGGGCGGCGCGACGTGCAGCCCCGGCCCGTGCCGGTGGTGCTGACCCACGATGTCCAGAGCGGCGATCGGCTGGAGTTCCAGCGCGGCCTGGTGTGGGCGGACGAGTCGGGCGTCCTTCATGCGCGCAACACCGGTCCCCAGGCGTCGGCGCGACTGCTCTCCCTAGTCGGCGCCAACGCCTTCCTCCTCATTCCGCCGCGAGAGGCGCCGTACCGTGCGGGCGAGCGGGTGATGGCGGTCATCCGCGGGCCGATCGGACCAGCACCGGAGACGCCCGCCGAATGAGCCGTACCGACCGCCTCCTCTTGGGCACGCTGGCGCTGGTGGCGGTGCTGACGGCGGTCAACGTCCTCCCCGGCGTCGCGGGGTGGAATCGCTCCTGGCGGGCGTTCCAGTCGCTCGGGCTGCAATTGGAGGCGGTTCGGGTCCGGCCAGACCGGCAAGGTCTGGAAGTGGATCTGCTCCTTTGGAACGACTCCGACGTGCCGGTGCGCGTCATCGACATCACCGCGACCATCCAGGCAAACGGGCATTCAGTGGCGGCCGGGCGGCTCTCGCTCGACGGGCTGACCCTGCTCGGTGGCGAGCGCCACTCCCAGGTCGTTGTGGGCGAGGTGTTCGCCAACACGCGGCAGACCTTCGAGGAGCAGATCGGTGCCCCCTCCGTCGAGTGGACGGTGAGCGGCCAGATGCGGGTGGCAGTCCAGAGCGGGGACGTGGCCGAGGAGGTCCTCATCCCCTACCGAGGCATCGTCGATGGGCACTGAGGTGGCGAGCCAGCGAGGTCGCTGGCGGGCGGCCGTGGAGGTGTTGCTGGCGGGGTGGGTGCTCTGTGCCCTCTACGCCGCGGCGGCCAGTAGTATCGGCCCGGGTGCGCTGGTGCGGCTGCCCTACTGGCTGACGGCGCTGGGCGACGTCGGGGTCGGGGTGATCCTGGCCCTGCTCGTGATCGAACTGCGGCGGGTGCTGATCGAGGCGGCGCTCGCGTCTGGCGCGGCGGCTGTCTTCTACTGGCTGCTGCTGGCGGGGCCCGCGTTGGTGGCACCGGACTTCGCGGCGCGTCTGACGAATTTCGCGTCGATCCAGATGGTGCCGGTCTTCTTCCTCTCGCTGTTCCTGACCCTGATCGGCGCCCTCGTGGGGACGCTGGTCAATACCGCCGCGCGCGGGTATGAGTTGTGATGACCGGTCGCGCGGTGTGGGTCGTTTGTGGAGGAGGGAAGGGTGCAGAAACGACCGATCCGGGCTGACGACCTGTTCCGCATCGCGATGGTCAGCGACCCGCAGGTCTCGCCCGACGGAACACAGGTGGCCTTCGTCGTCACCCGGATGTACCGCAAGGAGAACTGTTACCGGAGCGGGATCTGGACGGTGCCGGTGGCCGGCGGGGAGCCGAGGCCACTGACCGCCGGGACGGCGCGCGACAGCACGCCCCGTTGGTCACCCGACGGGCGCTGGCTGGCCTTCCTCTCCACACGCGGCGGGGACAAGCCTCAACTTTGGTACTTGCCGGCCGACGGCGGGGAGGCGCGACAGCTCACCAACCTTCCGGAGGGCGTGGAGCAGCCCGTGTGGTCGCCGCGCGGCGATGCGCTGGCGTTCGTCAGCAAAGTCGGGCCGGAGAAGCAGTCCGATTCGGATGTGCGGGTGATCCGCACGATCCGCTACCGCTTCGACGGCGAAGGATTCCTCGACGACAAGTACCGCCAGATCTGGGTCGTCCCGTTTGACCCCAGCAACCCGTCAATGCCCGAGGCCAGACAGATCACCGACGGGCCGTACGAGCACCGTGATCCCGCGTGGTCGCCGACTGGGCACGAGATCGCCTTCACCGCGGCGCGTCACCCGGACTGGGAGCTCGGCGTCCTGCAGGACATCTGGGCCGTCTCGGCGGCGGGTGGTCCGCCGCGAAAGATCACCTGCGCGCCGGGTGCCTGGTCCGAGCCGGTCTGGTCGCCTGACGGGACGACAATCGCCCTCCTCGGCCCAAGTGACTATCGCCGTGCCGATCACGCAAACGTCCTGGTGTGGACGGTGCCGGCCGGAGGTGGTGCGCCGGTACCGCGCACGGCCGCGCTCGACCGCTCTGCCGGCGACACAACCCTGGGCGACATCCCGCGCTTCTCCTCCTCCCCGGTGGCCTGGGACAGCCGTGGGGAGGCCATTCACTTCCTGGCCAGCGACCACGGCAACACACACCTGTTCCGGGTGTCACTGGCGGACAACCGGATCGAGCGGGTCATCGGCGGACAGCGCCGGGTCGGCATGGTGGTGCCGATACCGGGCGATGCCGGGTTCGTCTTCGCCGCGTCGACCCCGACGAGCCCGGGTGAGATCTACGCCTGCGGGCCGGACGGCGGCAACGAGCTGCAGTTGACCGACGTCAACCGGGAGTGGCTGGAGGAGGTCGAGCTGGCGGAGCCGGAGGAGATCTGGGCGACCAGTCCGGATGGCACACGGATCCAGGGCTGGCTGCTGCGCCCGCCCGGTGCGCGGCCCGGTGTGCGCTACCCGATGATCCTGCAGATCCATGGCGGGCCGCACCTCCAGTACGGCAACGGGTTCATGCACGAGTTCCAGATGCTGGCCGGGCTGGGCTACGCGGTCCTTTACAGCAACCCGCGCGGCGGCACGGGCTACGGCGAGGAGTTTGCGGCCAAGCTGCACGCGGCGTGGGGCGAGGCCGACATGCCGGACCTCATGGCCATCGTCGACGAAGCGATCCGCCGGGGCGGGATCGACGAGCAGCGCCTGGGTGTGACCGGCGGGTCCTACGGCGGGATCATGACCAACTGGGTCATCGGCCACACCGATCGCTTCAAGGCCGCCGTCACCCAGCGCTGCTGCTCGAACTACGTCAGCATGTACGGCACCGACGACATCAGCTATTCCACCAGCGCCATGACGTTCGGTGCCGAGGTATGGGAGGACCCGGAGCTGTACTGGCGCCTGTCGCCGATTACCTACGTCGAGAACATCAAGACGCCGTTGCTTATCATCCACAGCGAGGAGGACTACCGCTGCCCGATCGAGCAGGCCGAGCAGCTCTTCGTGTCGCTCAAGGTGCTGCGGCGCCCAGTTGAGTTCGTGCGCTTCCCGAACGAGAGCCACGGTCTGTCGCGCGGTGGGCAGCCGCGGCACCGGCTCGAGCGTCTCGAAGCGATCGCCGGGTGGTTCCAGCGGTGGCTGTAGGCGAGTGACGATGATCCAGCGTCGCGTTGCACCCCAGTGAGGACCGAGCTGCCTAAGGTTCGGTAGCGCGGCGGGTCAGGTGCAACATCGGGGAACAAAGGGGAGCATGGTCGAGCCGTGTTCCCCCTTGTTTGAACACCGTGACGTTCATCTGACGCACCGCCGCTGGCACGAGCTGTGCCAGCCTCCGCCCCAGGCGCTCTCAGGAGCAGCCGACGTCGGGCGAAGGGATGGTCAGCGAGATGACGAAGTCTGAGGTCCGGCATCCGGAGGTGCATACCGCGGCGGTTTCCTTCACCGGACCGGCTGGGCAGCGGTTCCTCCGCATCTCCCAGTACGCGCAGGGGCTGGTCTACAGCGCGACCGCGTTCCTCTTTCTGGCCGCTGCGGTCGTCATGCTCGGCTACAGCGTGATCGCCTTCTTCGAGACGGTCACCGCTACCACCAGGCAGGAGTTTCCGGTGACCATGGTCACGCTGATCAACGACCTCCTCCTGGTACTCATCATCATGGAGGTGTTGGCGACGGTTTTGTCCTACCTGCGCGATCAGGCGTTCACCCTCCTGCCCTTTCTGTTCATCGCGGCAATCAGCGCCACACGCCGCATCCTGGCGGTGGGCGCGGCTATGAGTGTGGAGCGGCTTGATGCCGAGGAGTTCCGGCAGGCGGTGATCGACCTGGGAGTCAACGCTGGCATCATCGTCGCGCTCACTCTGGCGCTGTTCCTCCTCAGCCGGACCCGTGTCCGAATCGGTCACAACAGCGAGACGGTGGAGACGACCCAGCCCACCCGCGGCGAGTAGCGTTGCCGGTGCTGGCCGGGCGATGGGCCTGACTCGTCCCCGGGGTTGTCTCTCCTCACCATCCACGTAGACCATGCGCGCGATCGTGCGCGTGCCGCAGGACCGGGATGTCGGCCGATAGATGCCGGCCGGTATCCCGGCCGCGCACTCGACCTACGACGTGCGGGTTAGGAGACGATAGGCGAGCGCCACATGGAACTTGGTAGCGGCGATGACGCTGTCGATGCCAATCGACTCGTTGATGTTGTGTGCACCGGAGCGGGAGGGGTCGTCGGTGGGCGCCGACGGGACAAAGCCGTACGTGACGTTCCCGAGCGGTCGCACGAAGCGCGAGTCGGTGAACCCGACCGAGATGCCGGGCACAAAGGCAATGTCGTCGACGCCGATGGCGTCGCGCGTGGCGGCCTCCACGGCCTCCCGAAAGGGGGAGTCGTACGGCGATGCGTTGCTCACCGCCGTCTCGATCACCTCGAAGCTGACCCCGTCGAGCCCCTCCAGGATACCTGCCACCTGGCGCCGGACATACTCGACGTCCTGCCACGGCAGGCTGCGCACATCGCAGATGATGGTGCAGGACTCGGCCACGCTGTTCGACTTCACCCCGGCCTGAATCATGGTGGCGACCAGCGTCATCCGCGAGGCGGCGCGGAGCATTGAGGCCAGGTTCGGATTCCGCTTCTCTAACTCGGCGAGCACCTGATCGATGTTCTCGTCGGTCACTGGCTCCGTGATGCCCGCAAGGGTGTCCAGGTGCTGGAAGATCTCGGCCCGGGTCGAGACCTCGGGGCGCCAGGCGCGGATGCGGCGGATGACCTCCTCAGCCTTGTAAATGGCGTTGTCGGCCCGCCAGGGCTGAGAGGCGTGCCAGCCCCGGCCACGGATGCGGATATGGATCTCCAGCCGGCCCTTTTCCCCGGTAGAGATCGGGTAGATCAGACGACCGTCGTGCCGCACCGGGCCGCCGCCGCCCTCGTTGACCGCGAAGTCGGCGCGGAGCACGTCGGGGTGGTGCTTGGCCATCCAGCCGAACCCGTAGGCGCCGCCCGCCTCTTCGTCAGCGCAGGTGGCGAAGGTGAGCGTCCCCTTGAGGGGAACACCGGCGCGCTTGAGGAGGATCAACGCCATTGCCTGCGCCGCGACAGTGCCCTTCATGTCGGACGCACCACGACCCCAGATGCGCCCGTCAGCGATCTCCCCGCTGAATGGCGGGTAGGTCCACTGGTCCGGATCTTCGACCGGCACCACGTCGGTGTGCGACATGAAGAGCAGGCGTGGGCCGTTACCGTCACCCAGGGTGGCGACGAGATTGCCGCGGTTCTCCGACGCGGCGTAGATGGTGGCGTCGATTCCGTCCTCGGCCAGTTTGTCGCGGAGGAAGGTGGCGGCGGCCATCTCGTCCCCGCTTTCGGGCGTGCCGAAGTTGACGGTCGGGATACGCACCAGATCCTGAGTGAGGCGGACCACCTCATCCGCCGCGGCGTCGACCAACTCCATGAGCCGGGAGATCTCCGCAGTCATCTCGCTCTTTCCTTTGCTCTCTTGGGGGCGCCGAACCGGCGCCGAACTCATTCCCACCCCTGCGGGTCGCCGCCATGGTAGCCGTGTCCATGCGGCGCCGCAAGGAGTCCGTGCCGGGATCGAGCGATGCGATTCCGGCGAACGTATGAGGGGCCCCTGGGTGGTACAGGCATTGCGAAAGCCCTGGCAGGCCCCGATGCCGGGAGGCTCCGGCACGATGGGCTCTTGGAAGGAGTGGTGATAGATGGTGGAAGAGATGCGCGTCTCCGACGTCATCGTCCCCGAGGTGGATACCATCGGGCCGGACGAGACGGTGCGCACCGCTCGCCGCCGCATGGAAGCGCAAACAATCCGGTCGCTCATCGTGGTGGAGGAAGACCGCCCGGTCGGCGTGATCCAGTGGCGCGATATCATGCGCGAGAACGAGGTGCCGGCAGATGCCACGGTGGCCGACTACATGGTGCGCGAGTTCCCGGTCCTCGACCCGAACCTGCCGCTGGAGCAGGCGAGGTCCCAGCTCGGGGAAGAGATTGACTTCGACCGGCTGCCGGTCGTGGACGAGAGCGGGCACCTGATCGGCGAGGTGCCGCGCACCGCACTCGCGCAGGCAGGCGAGGTGATGGAGTCGGCCCGGACCGCCGAGGAGGGTGCCTCGCCCGAAGCGTGGACGACCGTCCGTGAAGAGGTTACGGTCACGACGGGGCGGGGTACCGAGGTGGACGTCGAGGAGGAGTTGGACGCGGTAGCGTTCCCGACCATCGGAGCGGGAATGACGGTCAAGGGATCGAACGGCCGAAAATTGGGCACGGTCGATCAGGTGATCGTCGATCCCAACGGGGAACTGACCGCGTTCACGGTTCAGCACGGCCTCTTCGGGCGCAAGCACAAGCGCATCCCGGCCGATCTGGTCGGGCAGGTTGAGGACGACGCGGTGGTCTTGTCGATCTCCGGCACCGAGTTCAATATGCTTCCCGACGTCGAGGACGAGGGGTGATGCCCGCCGTGGCGCGCAGGCTGGCCCGCGCGCCGAGCGCCCACCCCGCCGGGGAAGGGGAGCGTTGGATGACGCAGGCGCAACGGACGGGGGCGACTCACACGCCCTGGAACAGCACCCAACCCGCCAGCGAGGAGGCGATCCTGTCGCGCTTCGCTGCGGAGGGGTTGCGCCCCTACCGCTGGAGCAACGGGCCGGGTGACCGTTACTCGGTGCATTCCCACCCGTACCACAAGGTGATTTACGTGGTCGAAGGGTCGATCCGCTTCGACCTGCGGCCCCACGGCTCGATCGAGATGCATGCAGGCGATCGGCTAGATCTCCCGGCCGGCGTCGAACACAGCGCCGTGGTCGGCCCGGAGGGCGTCGTGTGCCTCGAAGGGCATCGGTGGGACGATGCCGTCGGGAGCCGTGCCTAGTTGCAGTGTGGTGGACTGGTCGTCTGAGCGATCCGGTGACGCCGTCCGTTTCCGGTACCGATGGCGCGATGGTTCCCGCGCTGTGGCCCGTGCCCGGGGTTCACCCCGGGCTGAAAAAGAAAAGCCCCCTGGAGGGGCTCCCTTGTCTACATCTGGGCTGAATCGATCCGGCAACCAATTGGGCCTTGCGTTCCCAGCCCGCTTCAACGGGCTTTCTTGGTGAGCCCGGGGGCTTACCCTCGGGCCCTAACCACGACGCGGAATTCCTTACACAACTCATCCTGGGTACGGTCCGCACCGGTGGACGCCGTCCCAGCGCTCGGCGTATTCGATTGGCGCGGCGTCACTTGCGGGGTGTTGAGTGGCCGAACTGCTCCTGGTAGGCCGCCTCGCTGCCGATCCAGGTCTCGCCGCCCTCGTATGCCTCTTTCTTCCAGATCGGGACGATCTCTTTGATGCGGTCGATCGCGTAGCGGCAGGCGTCGAATGCTTCGGCGCGGTGGGGTGAGGCGACTGCAATGACGACGCTGGGCTCCCCGATCTCGACGCGGCCGATCCGGTGCGTGATGGCGACGCGGTCGATGCCCCAGCGCTCGCGGATTTCGTCGCCGATCTGCGCCAGGGTCTTCTCAGCCGCGGCGGGGTACGCGTCATACTCCAGGTAGAGGACCCGGCGGCCACGCGCGTTGTCGCGCACGGTGCCCTGGAAGGTGACGATCGCGCCGGCGTCCGGCGCGGCGACCGCGGCGGTCACCTCGTCCGGGTCGATCGGCTCTTGAACGACGCGGAAAGGACCGGCGCCGCCCGACACCGGCGGGATGATGACGAACTCGTCGCCGTCGGAGAGCGGATGGTCGAGGGGGACGTACTCCTGGTTAACCATGACCCGTGAGTACGCCCGGAGACGGTCGACGATGGGGTAATCCTCGGCGAGTCGGTCGAGGAGGTCACCAACCGAGGTGCCGGGTGAGAGTACCCGTTCCTCCGCGCTGCGCCCGGCTGCCTCGCGCAGCACCGCGAAGTAGCGGATCGTCACACGCATGTTGGTTCCCTCTCCAGGCCACTCCGGCCGGTCCTGCCACGGCGCGCGTTGCTCGCTCCTCCCGGATTCTAGCACGTCGCCCCGGCGCGCTCGCGGTGACGGGAACTTGTCCCGGCCCCGTGACGTTAGTCAGGCAGGCGACATAACGGCCGTCGCGTGTCATATGCTGAGGAGGCGATTAGGTGGCGATAACGCGGCCCCGCATTGGATCACTGTTAGTAGTGGTCGCGGTTGCAGTGGTGGCGCTGCTGCCGATGCGTGCGCTTGCGTGCTCCTGCCTCGCGATGACGACGGAGGAGCGGTTTGAGCGAGCAGACGTGGTGTTCGTCGGGCAGGTCCAAAAGGTCGAACGGCCGATTGCTAAGGTCTTCGGAAGCACCCGGGTGACGCTCGCGGCCGAGACCATATGGAAGGGCCCGGCGCAGACCCACTTCGACGTGGAGGGCGGGAACGGCCTGGGCGACTGCACGGTTGCGTTCGAGGTCGGCGAGCGGTACATCGTCTTCGCGACGGGTAATCCAGGCGGCGTCCTGAGCACCAGCGTCTGCGACGGTACAGGGCGGGTGGCCGTTTCGGCAGACATCGCCGCGCTCGGGCCGGGAACCCCGGTCCCGCCTGATGTGGAGGTCATCCCGCCGGACCCGTTCAAGGCCGGGGGTGTCGGCCCGGACGAGGTTGCCGCGGGACATATTATCCGCGACCCTGGAGTCGGGGAGGACACGCCACTGGAGAGCGGGGACGCGGGTGCGGTCGGAGATGTGCGGCCGATCAGGACCCCTCCGGGCGAATCGCTACGGTCCCGCGCTGGTGCGGATTTGGCGACCGCCGCGGGAGCGCTTGCCCTCGTCGCAGCGGGCGGCGGAGCCGGCTGGTTGATCCTGCGACGCCGCCGCGCGGCGTGAGACACCTCAGCGGCGGGCCGGATCCGGGACAACTGGGCCTACTGCTCCAACGGGCCGCACCCGAACCCGGAATTGAACGGCCCCGCGCGGTGCGCCGAAGTCCCGCCCGACACGGCGGCACGCAACCGGGCTAGTTCTCAGGGGCGCGGCCGGGCCCTTTGGCGGGGAAGGTGAGCGTGGCGGTCGTCCCCCGGCCCGGTTGGCTCTCCAATCGCAGAGTTCCGCCGTGTGCCGCGGCGATCCCGCGCGCGATCGCCAGACCAAGGCCGACGCCGCCCGTCTCCCGGGAGCGCGCTTTGTCCACGCGGTAGAAGCGCTCGCCCAGCCGCGGCAGGTGGGCGGGATCGATCCCCACGCCGGTGTCTGCGACCACCAGATGCGCCTCGCCGTCGCTGGTGTCGGTTCGCAGCGTGACGCGGCCGCCCGGCGGCGTGTACTTCAAGGCGTTGTCAACCAGGATGAGCGCGGCCTGCTCCAGTGCCTGCCGGTCGCCGACGATGACGACGCGCCTGTCCGCAGCTACCTCCACCACGATCTGCCGCTCCGCGGCGAGCGCGGCCACGCGGCGCGCGATCGCCGCGACTAGCTCGCTGAGGTCCACGATGTCGTACTCCAGTTGCAGCCGATTGGCGTCGAGGCGCGCGAGGGTGAGGAGGTTGGAGGCGAGATGATCCATATGCGCCGTCTCGGCGACGATATCCTCCAGGAGCGCCGCGTCCTCCGGGTCGAATCGGTCGCGGCGGCGTAGGAGGACCTCGGCGTTTGCCCGGAGCAGGGTGAGTGGGGTCCGGAGCTCGTGTGATGCGTCGGCGATGAACGCCTGCTGGCGGGCAAAGGCGAGGCGCGCAGGAGCCAGCGCCCGTCCGGAGAGGAAAAGCCCGCCGAGAGTCGCGACGAGCAGTGCCACCCCACCGAGTGCCAGCAGGATGGTCCGCAGGGCAGTGAGAGCCGAGCGCTGCTCGGCGATTGAGCGTCCGCCCTGGACGACGCCGAGCACCGACCCCGACGAGCGATCGCGCACCACCCGGGCCGTGCGATAGAGCGCCCCAACCTCGTGGCCGCCGTCCACGACGTCGGACGCGGTGCCCTGCGCGAGCGCGCGGTGGGCCAGGTCGTCGTCGAGGAACTCGTGGGGCGGCTCGGGCTCAAGCTCCTTGACGTCGTCGGTCGGTTCGAGGTCGTCGTCGTCGACTTCGAAGCAGACGGCGTAGAACGACACGGACCGCGAGGCTCCGGGGAGGGGACAGGGCGGACGCCCCTCACGTGCCCAGTCCCGTGCCATCTGAGCGACCTGCCGATCCACGTCCTGTGTGATGGGCCGAAGGACGAGCCGCTCCACTCCGAAGTAGAGCCCGATCCCTGCCAGCAGCAGGGAGACGGTCAGGACCCCGCTGTACCAAAGAGTCAGCCGTAGGCGGAGTCCACGGAACAGCGCCGTGGCTGGGTCGCGATGCCGTGATCGCCAGCGACGGAATTGCTGCGGCAAGGCGAGCCGCTCCCGCATTGCCCGGGTTGCCAACCGCACTGCTGCTAGCCCTCGATCTTGTAGCCGACGCCGCGCACCGTCTTGATGAGCGGGCGGTCGAAGCCACGGTCAATCTTGTCGCGCAGGTAGTGGATGTAGATATCGACCACGTTCGAGAGCGAGTCGAGGTCGTACTGCCAGACTCGATCGATGATCTGCGAGCGGGTGAGCGCCCGCCCGGGGTTGCGCATGAGGTACTCGAGCAGGGCGAACTCTTTCGGTGTGAGTTCGATCACCTGCCCGCCGCGGCGCGCCTCATGCCGGAGGAGATCGAGCGTGAGGTCGGCAACCTGCAGGATCGTCGGCGGGCCGTCCGTGCCCCGGGCGCGCCGGAGCAGTGCGTTGACTCTCGCCACCAGCTCCGCCATGGCGAACGGCTTTACCAGGTAGTCGTCCGCCCCGGCGTTCAACCCCGTGACCCGATCCTCGACCGCGCCCCGAGCCGTGAGCATGAGGATGGGTGTCCGCACCCGAGCGGCGCGCAAGTGGCGGCAGATCTCGACGCCGTCCAGGTCCGGGAGCATGAGGTCAAGGATCGCGAGGTCATAGTCGCCGCGCAGCGCCATGTCGAGGCCGGTGACACCGTCGTACGCGAGATGGACCGTGTGCCCCTCGTCCTGGAGCACGCGCTGCAGCAGGCGCGCCAGGCGTTGCTCGTCTTCGACTACCAGGATGGCCATCGCTGCGCCGTTCTCCTCCAGTCCGGTCCGTCACCGGCCCAAGCCTAGCGTACCAAGATTGGAACTTGATGAGAGCGCGGAAAGAGGCCGCCCGCCATTGGCCCGACGGGCGGCCCACCGCGGTCTCCCCACGCTGCCATCCCTGGTCCATGGGAATTCTCTCATCCAGTCCTCATCGACCTCTCATTGGCGCCGTCTAGGCTCAGGGTGACAGGCACGTTCGCCACGGCGCACGCAGTGCCTCGGCGGACGTCCGCGCGACGAGGGAGAGCACGGCAGGAGGGCACCATGGCAGTTGAACAGCGGCAGCGTGCGACGCTTCACCACCCGGTCGGTGAGACCCACCGACTCCTCATCCCCGGGGTGACCCGGCGCGAGTCGCTGATGGAGTACCGCGCCCAGGGAGGATATGCACCCGAGGGATGGGCATGGTCGCCTGAGGAACTGCGGGACCTCATCGCCGCGAGCGGGCTTCGCGGTCGGGGTGGTGCAGCCTTCCCGACCGGGCGGAAATGGCACGGGGTGGCGGCGCAGCCTGCACCGCGCGTGGTGCTGGTGAACGCGGCGGAGTCTGAACCAGCGAGTGCGAAGGATCGTACCCTGCTGTTGCGCCGGCCACACCTGGTGCTCGAAGGGGCCTTGCTCGCAGCCCGGGCGATCGACGCCCGGGAGATCGTGCTCTACCTCCACGCCACGGCCACCGAGGTTCGGGCGTCGCTCGAGCTGGCGCTGCGGGAACTGCGGGCCGATGGGGTGCAGACGCCGCACTTCCGCATCGTGACCGCGCCGCCGGGCTACGTGGCGGGCGAATCCTCCGCGGCCGTCCGCCGGGCCAACGGCGGGCCGGCGAAGCCGACATTCAAGCCGCCTCGCCCGTCGGAACGGGGCGTGGGGAAGCGGCCGACACTGGTGCAGAACGTGGAGACGCTCGGCAACGTCCCGCTGATCGCCCGCCACGGCGCGAACTGGCTGCGCGAGGTCGGGGCGCCGAACCTTCCCGGGACGCTCCTCGTGACGCTCTCCGGCGCCGTCAACCGGCCCGGTGTCTATGAGGTGCCTAGCGGCGTGCCGCTCCGACACATCGTCGAGGAGCTGGGGGGCGGAGTCATTGGCGGTGCATCGATCCAGGCGATGCTCGTGGGTGGCTACTTCGCCGGATGGCTGGGACCCGACGCATTGGAGCTCGGCGCACGGCTGGAACCGGAGTCGCTGCGAGCCTGGGGCGTCTCCCTCGGCGCGGGGGCCATCGTCGTTGTGCCCAACTGGATCTGTGGCCTGGCGCAAGCCGCCTGGCTCATGCGCTTCTTCGCGGATGAGTCGGCCCAACAGTGTGGGACCTGTCTCTACGGGACACGAGCGATGGCGGACGTCTTCGCCCGGCTCCTGCGGGGCACGGCCAGCCCGAGTGAGCGTGACCGCCTGCACCTGTGGGCGGAGCGCATGCTGCCGGGCCGGGGTGCCTGCGGTCACCTGGACGGGGCCGCGATCGCCGCGCGTACCGCGCTGGAGGTGTTCGCGGACGACATCAGGCGACACGCGCTCGGCGGCGGCTGCGGTCGGCCGGAGACGGTGATCCTGCCTGGTTACGAGGGAGGTGATCTCGATGCCGCAGCGTAAGGTGCGCGTCCGGGTCGACCCGACCCGCTGTACGGCTTTCGGGTTCTGTGCGGAGTTCCTCCCTGAGGCCTTCGCGCTGGACGACTGGGGCTATGCCTGGCTCCACGTCAAAGAGCTCCCGGCCGAACTTGAGTCGCTGGCCCGCGAAGCGGCGCGGCTCTGCCCGACCGGGGCCATTTCGGTCGAGACCGTGACCGTGGACGCCGAGCGAGAGCCCACGGGGACGGAGCGCTCGGCACCCAACGTCCATCCACGTCAACGGTAATTGCGAGGAGGCGGTGACCATGAACAACGACGAGCCACTGCGTCACGTGCAAGGCAACGCCACACACTCGGAGTCCGGGCCGCGACCCGGCTATGCCCAGAGAGCCCGGCTCTCCCGGCAGCTTCGTGCGATCCGGTGGGGCGTGCTGCTCGTCGGCACCGCTGCGACTGTCGCGTTCTCGACACTCGCGATGCGCGACACCTCAGAAGCCGCGGCGGAGCAGCCGACGCCTGTGCTGCCGGCGCAGGTCATTGCCGGTGACATGCCGAGCCAGTCGCTCTTCACCGAGGGGCTGCGCGGGTTCTCGCTCTCGCCCGACTCGCCCCGCGTGGGGGGACAGATCATCACGCAGCCGCATGCTCGATCGTCGACCTCGTAGTGGGGAGCCGCATCATGACAGTCGTTACTCAGGAGACCGTGGCAAGCACCAGCTTTCCCGCGCTCGGCAGCGAGATCACCGTGGCAGTGACCGAACCGGCCCGGCTCGACCAGGTGGTGGGGCACGTCCGCGCGTGCGTCGACTTGGTCGATCGCACGCTGAGCCGCTTCCGGCCGGACAGCGAGCTTCGGCGGCTGGAGCGCCGGCCCGGCGAGCCCCAACCGGCTTCGGCGCTCTTCATCGAGGCACTGGAGCGCTCGATCATGGCTGCCGCCGCGTCGAATGGCCTCTTCGACCCGACGATTCGGGACGCGCTGGAAGCCGCGGGCTACGACCGGAGTATCGAGCGGATCGAAGCCGAGGGGCCGGGGCCCGCACGGCTGCCCAGACCAGGAGGCGGCTGGACAGGCATCCGCGTCGACCGCGCGAATCGCACGGTGACGTTGCCGCCCGGTGTCCGGCTCGACTTCGGTGGCATCGGCAAGGGGCTCCTCGTCGACTTAGCGCTTCGCACCCTCGGCAACCTGACCTGCGGGATGCTGGTGAGCGCGGGTGGCGATCTGGCGGTGACTGGCCCACCGCCTCAAGGCGGCTGGCGCTGCGGCATCGCGCTCACTCCCGACGCACCGGACGAGGCGGTGGTGCGGCTTACGGCCGGCGCGCTCGCGACTTCCGGCCTGGGGCGTCGCCAGTGGACGCGTGAGGGCCAGGTGCTCCACCACCTGATCGATCCACGGACTGGGCGACCCGGCGTCAGTCGGTGGCAGGTCGTCACCGTCGCGGCGGGGAGCTGCGTCGTCGCCGAGGTGGCGGCGAAGGTCGCCTGGCTGCTCGACGACGACGGACCGGCGTGGGTGGTGCGCCGCGGCCTGGCCGGCCGCTTCCGCGATCGGGCGGGGGCGGTGGTCACCGTCGGTGGATGGCCGGCTGAGACCTCGGCCGGTGAAGGAGCATGAGATGGATACGAACTTTGATCTGAGCCTGACCTGGTACGTTGCGCGGGGGAGCGGGATGGTGGCCTACCTCCTGCTCACGGGCGCGGTCGTGCTCGGCATCGCTCTGAATCGCCGTGCCGCGGGCCGGCGGGTGCCCCGGCTCCTGCTCGACGCAGCGCACCGCTGGCTGACGCTCGGCTTCTTTGCCTTCGTCGTCGTCCACGCCGCGACGCTCCTGCTCGATCCGTTCACGCGCTTCGGGCTCCGTGACGTCCTGGTGCCTTTCGCCAGCGACTATCGCCCACTCTGGCTGAGCCTCGGCATCATCGCCGTGGAGCTGGGTCTGGCGGTCGGCGCGAGCGTCCTGGTGCGCCGGTGGATCGGCTATCGCACCTGGCACGCGCTCCACGCGCTGACGTACCTGCTCTTCCCGCTGGCCCTTCTCCACGGGCTCGGAACCGGGAGCGACACACGCACGCTGTGGGCGACCGCGATCTACGTCGGCAGCGCGCTCCTGGTGCTTGCGGCGATCGCCTGGCGCGCCCGGAGTCTCGTCCGCTGGGGGCGCCCCGCGGTCGCCGCGACCAGCCTGGTCGCTGTCGGCGTCCTGTTCTGGGCGGTGACTGGTCCCTACGCGCCTGGCTGGGCTGTCGCGGCCGGAACGCCCGATCGCCTGCTCGACGCTCCGGCTGAGCAGTCAGCCACCCTGGCAGTAGCCGACGCGCCGGTGCCGGCGCTCCCGACGAACCTCGACGTGCGGATCAGCGGGGAGACCTTGACCGGGAAGGGGGACCGCATCCTCCTACGCGGCACCGGCACGGGCACGATGCCGCTCGACGTCGCGATCGGCCTGGCGCGCCGTCAAGGTGTGGGCGAGATTCAGCTCCGGACCGTTGACCACGTGCCGCTCTGCTCGGGACCGGTTGATCGCTTCGACGGGGCTGCGCTCACGGCCATCTGCGCGGGTCATGGGCGCTCTGATCGATTGGTGGTCACGCTCGATCGGCTCGACGACGCGGGGTTCAGCGGCGTACTGCGCTGGGCGGGCCCCGGCCCTGCGCTCGCCGAGGTCGAAGCGAACGCACGCGGGTACGTCGATGACGACGAGGACGACCACGACGAGCGCGAGCACTGGGACGACGACCACGATCGTGATCACGTGGCCGACCACGACGGCGATCATGATGATGACGACTAGTGCCTGCGTGGCCCTTTAGGCGTTGGGCTCCTGGGTACAGCCTCGGCCCCATCTGTTCCAGAGAAGCAACATCGGTACGGGGCCGATGATTGGATTCGTCACCAACGTCACTGGGGCGGCTGCGCAACCTGCGCCCATCTGCCTCAATGTGGGGAGCAAATGGAGAGTCCGGGGCGACGCCGCCCCGGACTCTGCTTTCCACTTCTGCATGCGGTTGTCGGTGGTACCCCCGGCAGGACTCGAACCTGCGACATGCGGCTTAGAAGGCCGCCGTTCTATCCGCTGAACTACGGGGGCGAGACACACGAGTCCGGCAGTCGTCCCGCGCCGGAACCCATGCCTCTATACGCCTATTGTACCCGAAGTCGCAGTGTCCGGCCGCGAGCCGAGTGCCGCGAAGCGACGGTCAGGAGCGCTCGTCCGAGGTCGCTGTCAGGGCCGGCGTACCGGCGCCGGCGAGCGTGAGCCAGGACCGGAGCTGGGCCGAATCGGCGATGCCGCAGCGTAAGCCGATGTAGCCGTCGGGGCGGACGACGACCATGCCAGTGCCGGGGATGCTCGACAGCCGGTGGACAGCGACGTGGGGGCCAAAGGACGTGTGCTCGATGGGTGCGGCGTCGCGGTGCAGCAGCACGTGGAACCCCGGTTGGGCGAGGAGGGCGTGCAGCCGGGTGTGCTGTCCGCCGTCGGTGGTGACGGTCGCGTCCGGAAGGCGTCGGCCTGCGCTCGGGCCTCCTGGGAGGGCGGGAGAACCCTCCACCGAGAGGGGGCTACCCGGGTAGGCAACCCGCAACTGGGAAACCAAGCGGACGCCCTCCGCGACCAGCCGGCGCCGGCCCAGGATGGCGGGGATGAGAGGCGCGCCGAGCGGGGCAAACACCCCACGGAGCAAGGAGGGGAGTGGGCCGGTGGCCGCCTCGGCCCAGAAGATCAGGTGGGTCATTCGAAGGATCTGCCGCACGACGGGTCGGCGCTCGAGGTCGTAGGAGTCGAGCAACGTGGCCGGGTCGTCGGAAGCGGCGGCGCAGGCGAGTTTCCAGCCGAGGTTGACGGCGTCCTGGATGCCGGCGTTCATCCCCTGGCCGCCTCCAGGGGAGGACGTGTGGGCGGCGTCGCCCGCGAGGAACAGGCGCCCCTGGCGGAAGCGGGACGCCAGCCGGAGCTGCAGCGCGTAACGCGCCGACCACGCCAGACTGGTGATCCGAGCGTCGAGACCCGCCGCGTCGAGGAGTGCCTGCAGCTCGCTGCGGGAGATCGGTGGCCCCGGCTGGCCGTAGGGGATCGGGTCGCGTCCGGCAGGACAGGTCGCCAGGATGCGCCAGGTTGCCCGCTCACCAAGGGCGAAGACGAACGCCAAGCCGTCGCGCCCCGCGGCGACGTGGGCGACGCCGGGGGTGAGATCGGCATCGAGTTCCGCGTCGGCGATCACGACGTCTTCGGCGTACGGCTTTCCCTGCCACCCGATGCCGGCAAGGCGGCGCACGGTGCTCTCCGGACCGTCGCACCCGGCGACGTAGGTGCAGTCGACGTGCTGCAACCCGGCGGGTGACCGGAGGGTGGCCCGGACCCTCGATGGCCCGTGTTCCAGGTCGACGAGTTCGGTTCCTCGCTCCACCACGACCCCGCGCGCCGCAAGTGCTCGATCGAGGACCTCCTCGACGTCCGTCTGCCGCACCAGCGTCAGGTGCGGGAAGGGGGTGTCCGGCAGCGCGAACCCGGCGAGGGAGACACGGACCACCCGTGAGCCCAGGCGCAGGTGCACCTCGGGTGCGGTGTCCGCCCGGTCCAGGATCGCCTCGGTGACACCCAGCGGGCGCAGGACCTCCAAGGTGCGGGGGTGCAGGATCAGGGCACGGGACGGCCGCCATGCATCGGGGCGCCGGTCGATGATCTTGACCCGCGCGCCGAGGGCGTGTGCCTGGAGCGCCAGGGTGAGACCGGTCGGTCCGGCGCCCACCACCAGAACGTCGGCCGTCCGGCTCATGACGTCGCCACCAACCGCCACCATGCCTCGAAGTCCTTGGGTGCGGTGGCTTCGAGCCGCTCGGGAGCCGCGAGCAGGTCGTCCCGCCGCAGACCGGGTAGCACCTGGTAGTGAATCGAGCCCGGAACGCACACGAGTGCGAGCACCTGCCAGAGGCTGCGGGCGTAGTGCTGAGCGCGCTCGGGTCCGTCCCACTCGTAGACCCCGCGATAGACCCCGTGCTCGTCGTTGGCGAGCCATAGCTTGGAGATGAAGCCGGGGAAACCGACGAACAGCGGGGTGTTCAGCACGCTTTCCCGGCGGAAAAGGGTATGGCCCCGGCCGCGCACGGCCCGCAGCCTGAAGGCTACTACCAGGACGCAGGGGTCCGTTGGCACCCGGTCAACGACCGTCTCTCGGTAGACCGGTGCGGACGTCCCGTCGGCGAAATTCAGGCACAACCCAACGTGCTCGTGCCGAAGATGTATTCGGCGCCGTGCTGCCAGGGAGATGGTGCTGGCGACGCAGCGAACCTCGGACCACGCCGCGGTCCTGGCCGGCAAAGGAGCCTGTGC
>Ga0207873_1001272_pt1 | contig 24858 bp, 22 predicted proteins | sample BGWIniCompost_FD_187373 | JGI IMG/M metagenome (GOLD analysis project Ga0207873, IMG submission 187373) | Cellulose adapted compost microbial communities from Newby Island Compost Facility, Milpitas, CA, USA - BGW Initial Compost (SPAdes)... ...
GGTTGGACGGTGCACCTCGGGCTGGCGGTCGCATGACTCGCCGCTCGCCGGGTAACGTAGGCCTGACGAGGACGATCCATGGGGTTCAGCAAGGACGAGTTGCGCCGATTGGAAGAGCTCCTGCTCAAGGACCGAGAGCGAACGGTGAGGAAGCTTTCCCGCTTCGCGGCGGAATTCGTGGACAGCTCCGGGGATGGGGCATGGATGGAGCGGAACACGTTCACGCTGCACGCGGCCGAGCAGGGCACGGACACGATGGAGCGGGAGAAGGCGTTTCTGTTCGCGAGCGAGGAGGGCCGCCGGCTGGCCGCGATCGATGCGGCGTTGAGGAAGCTGTATCGGGAGCCCGAAACGTTCGGCCAGTGCGAGCAGTGTGGCGGGGCGATCGGGTTCGCGCGACTGGAGGCGCTGCCCCACACGGCGCTGTGTATCTCGTGCCAGACCCTTCAGGAAGCGGGAGGAGGGTGAGCGTGTGGAAGCGGTGAGCGCGCGAGGCGTGGGAGAGACGGTGCAGTCGTGGGTCGGGAGCAAGGCGGCGCTGTTCCTGCTGGTCGCAGGAACGGTGCTGGGCCTGGACATCATCACCAAGCTGGCGATACAGCAGACGCTGCACCTGTACCAGCAGGTGCCGGTGATCGGCGACTACCTGCGGCTCACGTACATCTACAACCCAGGAGCGGCGTTCGGCATTCACCTCGGCCCGTATTCGCGCGTGGTCTTCCTGGTGCTGTCGGTGGTCGCGCTCGTGGCGCTGGGCGGGATGTACTGGGTGACGCCGGTCCGGGACAGGGTGAGATTGACGGCGATCGCGCTGATCTGCGGCGGCGCCGTCGGCAACCTGCTGGACCGGATCCGATCGGCGCACGGCGTCGTGGACTTCCTCGACGTCGGCGTGGGAGACATCCGCTGGCCCGTGTTCAATATCGCGGACATCGCAGTGACGACGGGCGCGATCTTCCTTGCGCTCTCGCTATGGCGAGAGGAACGGGAGGATGAGCGGGCCGGCGCGTGATGCGGCGGAGGAACGACAGACGCTCCGGGTCGAAGAAGCGGGAACCGAGCGGCTGGATCGGTACCTCGCGCGGCGGCTGCCGGAGCTCTCGAGATCTCGGATCGCGCGGCTGCTCGAGACCGGCCGCATCCGGTTGAACGGCCGGTTGCCGCGCAAGAGCGAGCGGGTCACCGAGGGCGACATCATCGAAGTCGCGGTCCCGGCGCCCGAGCCCAGCGAGCTCACTCCAGAAGCGATTCCCATCCAGATCGTCTACCAGGACAGTGATCTGGCCGTGATCGACAAGCCGGCCGGGCTCGTCGTGCATCCCGCGCCGGGTCACGCGACCGGCACGCTGGTGCACGCGCTGCTGCATCACGTGGGCGACCTGTCGGGCATCGGCGGCGTGCTGCGGCCCGGGATCGTCCACCGGCTGGATCGCGACACATCGGGGCTCATGCTGGTGGCGAAGCACGATGCCGCGCACCGCGCGCTGGCGGAGGCGCTCAAGCGCCGCGAGGTGCAGCGCGTGTACACCGTGGCCGCGTGGGGACACCTCGACCGGGACGAGATGCTGGTGGATGCCCCCATCGGACGCTCGCGCTCGGACCGGAAACGCATGGCGGTGGTGGAAGGCGGAAAGCCTGCGCGGACGCGGCTGCGGCGCCTCGAGCGCTGGCGCGCCGCGGACCTGCTGCGCGCGGAGCTCGAGACGGGGCGGACACACCAGATCCGTGTGCATCTGGCGGCGATCGGGCACGCGGTGGTCGGGGATCGGACGTACGGCGCCGGAGCGGAGCGAGGGATCAGCGGCCCGGATCGCGCCTGGGCGCAAGCGCTCGCGCGGCGCGTGCCTCGCCAGTTCCTGCACGCCTCGGAGCTCGCGTTCCCGCACCCGCGCACCGGAGAGCGGATGGTATTCCACAGCCCGCTGCCGGCCGATCTGGCAGCGGCCGCGGAGTGGGCTCGGCGCACGTCGACGGCGTAGGCGACGCACCCGCGAGGAGTTGACCTCGCGGGGCCGCAGTCGCTATTTTGTCTCACCCAACCCCAGGAGTTCCCACCCACATCATCCACGGCGTACCACGCGGATGGATTCGGCAACCGCCTTTGCGGGGGAAGCGGCTGTCGCTTCTCCGGCGGTCCCGGACGCTGTCCTGTTCACCTGTGGCGAAACCGTGTTCGCGCTGCCGCTGACGGCTGTCCGGGAGGTGCTCGATCCCCGTCCGCTGACCCGGCTGCCCGGGTGCGGCCCGGCCGTCGCCGGGTTGGCGAACCTGCGCGGGAGAGTGCTCACGGTGTTCGACCTGGGCGGCGCACTCGGCCTCGGCCGCTCGAGTGCGAGGGAGGATCACCGTCTGCTATGCCTCGCGCATGAGGATCGGCTGGCGGCCTTCGCGGTGGACCGAGTACTCGGTGTGAAGCGCGCCGCGGCCGACGATTTGTCCATCGATGCCACGGCACTGCGCGCACTGGATATCGAGCGGGACGACGTGATCGGCATCGGCATGCACGACGGCGCGCCGTTCATCCTGCTCGACCCCGATCATCTCTTCCGACGTCTGCTCACGTGAGACAATTCCAGACTGTGGCACCAGCGGGGGCGTCATGCAACGAACGGTATTGATCTGTGACGACGCGATCTTCATGCGGACCGTGCTGGGCGACATTCTGCGCGAGGCGGGGTTCGATGTGGTGGGTGAAGCGGAGACCGGAAGGGAGGCGGTGGCGAAGTACCGTGAGCTCCAGCCGGACCTCGTGACGATGGACATCGTCATGCCCGACATGGGTGGCATCGACGCCGTGCGCGAGATCATCAAGGAGCACCCGAAGGCGCGCATCATCATGTGCAGCGCGATGGGGCAGCAGGCGCTGGTGGTCGAAGCGATCCAGGCGGGTGCGCGAGACTTCATCGTGAAGCCGTTCCAGCCGGCGCGGGTGTTGGAAGCGGTGCAGCGCGTGCTCGGCTGACGGGGAGGCGCTGGGCGATGGACCCCGGTCGCTACCGTGACCTCTACCTGTCCGAGACGCAGGAGTACCTGGCCGCGCTGAACCGCGGCCTCGCTGCGCTCGAGGCGGACGAGAGCGGGGATGCCCTGGAGGGTGCGTTCCGGGCGGCGCACACGATCAAGGGCATGTCCGCGACGCTCGGCTTCGACGAGGTCGCGCGGCTCGCGCACGAGCTGGAGGATCGGCTGGACGCCATCCGGAGCGGGCGCGAGGCCGTGGATCGTGCGCTCATCGACGAGCTGCTCGCCGCCGCGGACGCACTGGAGAGCGCGGTGGAGGCGGCCGTTGGGCACGGGCCGGCAGGCGACGCGGGGCGGGTCGAAGCGAAGGCCGAGAAGACGGCGCGCCGCGGCGGGGCAGGCCCGGCGGGCGGTAGGGACGGGGGGAGGAGGAACGGCGCGGCGGCGGACGCGGATGGCAGGCGCGGGAACGGAGCGGGGAAAGCGAAGGAGCCGCGAGAGCCCGCGCTGGTGATGCGCGTCGTGATCCGGCCGGACGCGCCGCTGGGCGGCGCGAGAGCCGTGCTCGTGCAGCGGAACGTCGCGGACGTGGCTCCCGTGCTGCGCATGGAGCCCGCGAACCCGGCCGTGGACTGGAGCGGGGAACTCCGGCTGTGGTTCCCCGTGGACGCGGACCGCGCCGCACTGGAGCGCGCGGCTCGCGCAGCCGGGGAGGTCGCCGAGGTCCGGTTCGAGGCGATTGAGGGAGGCTCGCCGGAGCGGGGCAGCACGGGGAACGGCGGGCGCGACACCGACGTGCGCGCCGAGGGCGCGCCGAGCGCAGCGCGGCCGACGCTCATGGCATCGCGGCATGTGCGCGTCGCGCTCGGCGCGCTGGACGACCTGTCTGACGGCGTGGGCGAGCTCGCGGTCCTGACGGCGCGGCTTCGCGAGCTGGCCGGGACGCTGAACGGCGTGGAAGGTCTGGAGGACCTGGTCGGCCGATTCGAGCGGCAGGTGGGCGATCTGCAGCACACGGTGCTCGGGATGCGGATGGTGCCGGTGGGAGAGGTGTTCGATCGGTTTCCGCGCCTGGTGCGGGAGGCCGCACGGGAGCTCGGCCGACAGGTCGACTTCGAGATCCGGGGCCGCGAGATCGAGCTCGACCGCGCGATCCTGGAGCAGGTCGCGGAGCCGCTGCTGCACCTGCTGCGCAACGCGGTGGACCATGGCCTCGAGCCGCCCGCGGAGCGACGCGAGCGGGGCAAGCCGGAGCGGGGACGTCTGCTGCTGGAGGCGAGCCGCGAGCGGTCGAGCGTGGTGATCCGCGTTCAGGACGACGGACGAGGGGTCTCCCGTGCCCGCGTGGTGGCGCGCGCCCGCGCAGCCGGATTGATGCCGGATGAGCCGGCAGGCGAGCTCGGGGACGACGATCTGCTGCGGCTCATGAGCCAGCCGGGATTCACGACGGCCGAGCGGGTGACGGAGATCTCGGGGCGCGGCGTCGGGCTCGACGTCGTCGTGAACACCCTCCGGAGGCTCGGCGGCGCGCTGGAGATGAAGTCCGAGGAAGGGCGTGGGACGACGTTCACCGTGAGACTTCCCCTCACGCTCGCGATCGCGCAAGCGCTGCGCGTTCAGATCGCAGGCGAGGTCTACGCCATCCCGCTGACCCATGTGGCGGAAGCGGTCGAGCTGGGGTCCGGGATGGTTGGACGCGTGAAAGGGAAGGAAGTGCTGCGTCTGCGCGGCGAGGTGATGCCGCTCGTTCGCCTGCGCGGCGTGCTTCAGACAGAGGGCGAGGGCAGGGAATGCGCGGCCGTCGTCGCGCAGGTCGGTGAGCGGCGCGCTGCGCTGGCAGTGGACCGCCTCGTCGGCCGCGATCAGATCCTGGTCAAGCGATTCGATGCGCCTGTTGGCGCGTTGCCGTTCTTTTCCGGCGTCACGTTGCTCGCCAATGGCCGGCCTGCACTGGTGCTGGATCCCACGAGCGTTCTTTGAGAGGGGCGATTATGATCGACGTCCGCGAGCTGGGCGCGCTCCAACTCGATGGGCTACGCGAGGTCGCCAACATCGGCGCCGGGCATGCAGCAACGGCGCTGTCGCAGCTGACGAACCGGCGGATCACGGTCCAGGTGCCGGAGATCCGGGTGGTGCCGCTGGAAGCGGTGCCGGAGCTGATCGGCAAGCCGGACCAGGTGATCGCCGCGGTCGTCATGCAAGTCCTCGGCGACCTGACCGGGCGGACGGTACAGGTGTTCCCGGCGTCCACGGCGAGCCGGCTCGCGGGGATCCTCCTGGGGCGCCAGCATGTGCCGTTCCCCGAGGGGTTCGGGGAGATCGAACAGTCCGCCATGCGGGAGGCAGGGAACATTCTCGGTGGCGCGTACCTCAACGCGCTCTCCGAGATGCTGGGCATGCTCCTGCTCTCGTCGGTGCCGAGTCTGGCGATCGACATGGCGGCGGCGGTGCTGACGGCGAGCTTCCTGAATCTCGGTGTCGTGGAAGACCCAGTGCTCTGCATCGACACGCTGTTCCAGATCGATGAGCGCCGGGAGAGCGCGCTGGGCCACTTCCTCCTGTTGCCAGACAACGCGTCACTGCGCGTGATCCTGCGTGCGATTCGCCTCGAGGTGCCATGAACGCCCAGCCGCATCATAGGGTCGACGTCCAACCCGGGCCGGGCGCGGCGGTCGCGATGGCGTTCGAGTCGACGCCGCGGGAGGTGCGGGAAGGCGTCGGCATCATGAACGGAGGCGGGGTAACTGGAGGGACGACGCCTGCGCCCGCTCCGCGGCGTGACGGGCGCGGGAAGTCGGTCCGGTCGCAGCGGGACCTGGAGCTGTTGCGCGCGCTCGCGCGGCGGATCAACCCACGCGACGCGGGAGCGCACAACAACCTGGGGGTCGTCTACTACCACAAGAACCTGCTGGAGGAGGCGATCCACCATTTCGAGTGCGCGCTCGACCTGGATCCGCGCATGCAGGTCGCGCAGCGCAACCTGCAGATTGCTTACTTCCACACAGGTTACTACCACGATCTGGTGGAGACGCTGAAGGCGCGGCTCGAGGCCGATGCATCGGACGCAGAGGCCCGGCTGCGCCTGGCACGAGCGTACCTGTACGGCGGAGACGCCGCGGCCGCGGCGCACGAGCTTCGCCAATTGTTGGTCCAGCGTCCGGACGACACGGCGCTGCGGCTGATGCTCGCGCGCGCGGAGCGCAACCGTGGCGCGCTGGACGTGGCGCTGGCCGAGCTGAACGAGGCGGCGGCGCGGGATGCCGGCAACGCGCGGGTCTATCTCGAGCTGGGCGACGTGCACTACAGCCGCGGCCGCAACGCCGAGGCGCAGCTCGCGCTGGAGCGGGCGATCTCGCTCGATCCAGCGCTCGCCGAAGCGCACTACCTCCTGGCGTTCGTCTACGGCGACCAGGGCGACCTGACGCGCGCGGACGCGGCACGCGCGCGGGCGGCGGAGCTCAACCCGAGCATCGCGAGGGCCGAGAAGAACCTGTCGCTCGACCGGTTCAGCGCGGCACGGTACGACGAGCTCGTGGGCGGCCGTGCACCGCGGCCGGAAATCGTGGAAGGCGCGCTCGCCCACTACAACATCGCACTCGCACTGCGGCAGCGCGGCCTCTACGAGGAGGCCGCGCGCGAGTTCCAGCAGGCGCTGGAGCGGGGCGAGGACGCGAGTTTGGTGCGGCAGGCGCTGGCCGAGCTGTCGCTACTGCGCGGGCGCGGGGAAGAGGCAGCCGGTCTGTACGACGCGCTGCTCGAGCAGGAGAAGGGCAGCCCGAAGCTGTGGAACGAGCGGGGCGTTGCGGCGCACCAGTGTGGGCGGCTGGAAGAGGCGGAGTCGGCGTACCGGCAGGCGCTGGCGCTCGACGCGCGCTACACCCTCGCCTGGAACAACGTCGGCGTCGCGCTCCAGCATCGGGGCGACTACGACGGAGCCGAGCAGGCATTCCGCGAGGCGCTCTCGTGCGGCGGCGCGCCCGCGGAGGTCTGGCACAATCTCGGGCTCGCGCTGACGCGGCGCGGGCGGCACGTCGACGCGCTGCAGGCGTACCGCCAGGCGCTGGAGCTGGACCGGCAGTCGGCGGCGGCGTGGACCGGGCTGGGCGTGCTTCTGATGGACCTGGGCAGGCGCGATGATGCGCGGACGGCGTTCGTGCGCGCTGTCGATGCAGACCCGAAGTCGGCGGAGGCGCGCTACCAGCTGGCGTTCGCGCTGTCCGCGCTGGGCGACTACCAGGGCGCGCTGCGGGAGACCAAGCGGGCGCTCGAGCTGGACCCCTACGTCCCCACACCCCGCTTCCGTCTGCTGATCGACCTGCAATTCGAGGAAGGGCGGCTGCTGGCGCCAGACCTGGATCGCGCGCTCGATGCGAAGGGCGCGAGCGAGGCCGCGCCGTTCGAGGTCGAGGAGGACGCGCTCGATGCGGCGTTCAGGGATCTCCTCGGCAGCGGGAATGAGGCGGCTGAAGCGGTGGGCACGGTGACGACAGCGGCGGAGGACGCTGCGCCGGCGGCAGGCGAGCAGGGCACGGACGGCAACGGCCCGCGGCGCGTCCACGGCGCCACAGAGGATGTGGAAGCGCTGCTCGTGCTGGGCGAAGCGTACCTGGGGCAGGGGCTCGCGGGCGAGGCGCTGGAGCGGTTCGAGAAGGCGCGCCAGCTCCTCGAGGAGCGGGCAGCGGACGAAGCCGAGAGCGAGTACCGGGCTGTGCTCTCGGGGATCGCGCGCTCCTTCCTGCTCCTGGACCGGCCGGCGCAGGCGCTGCACGCCGCGACACGGCTGCACGAGATCGCGCCCGAGGACTCCGGGGCGATGCGGCTGCTGGCTCGCGCGCTGTCGGGCGCCGGCGAGCCCGGCCGCGCCGTGGCGCTTCTGGAGCGCGCGACCACGCAGGACCCGGATGCGGGTCCGCTGTGGGTCGAGCTGGGGGAAGCCCGCCTGACGGCCGGCGACCTGGCCGGTGCCGAGGAAGCGCTGCGCCGTGCGATCTCGCTGGACGGGGCGGCTGCGGCCGCGCACGTCGCGCTCGGGAGGGTGTTGGAGCTGACCGCTCGGTTCGACGAAGCGGCGCAGGAGCTGAGCATCGCCCTCGAGCTGCTGCCCAGTTACGGCGAGGCCGCGATGGCGCTGGCGGCGGTGGAGCGCAAGCGGGGCCGGCTCCAGGCCGCGGTCGATGTCCTCGTCGACCTGCTGCACACCGACCCGTACCACCTCGAAGCGCTGACTCGCCTCGGGGAGACGTTGCTCGAGATGGGGCGCACGGAGCAGGCGGAGACGGCCTTCCGGCGGGTGTTGCGGTTCGATCCGGACAACGAGGCGGCGCGCGTGAACCTTGCCCGCGCGCGGCGCAACCTCACCGAAGTCGCGTGATGTCCTGATGGCGATCGAGGGCCCCCTCCAGGAGATGAGCATCCAGGACGTACTCCAGCTCCTGGAGCTCGCGAGGAAGACCGGGATCCTCACGGTCACGTCGGATCGCCCGAGCGACGAGGCGGCGATCCACTTCCAGAAGGGGCTCATCGTCTTCAGCAAGCAGCGCCACTCCAGGCGGCGGCTGGGCCAGCTCCTGCTGCGCGCCGGCAAGATCACGGAGCGCGAGCTGGATCGCGCGCTCGAGTTGCAGCGCCAGAACCCGACGCAGCGACTTGCCGATATTCTGGTGGAGATGGGGAGCGTTTCGGAGGAGGAGGTGCGGCGCCACCTGCGTTTCCAGATCGAGGAAACGTTGTACGAGGTGATGGGCTGGACCGAGGGCCGATTCCGCTTCGAGGAGAAGGAGCAGGTCGAATGGAACCGCGTTCGGGTCCAGGTGCGCGTCGAGTCGCTGCTGATGGAGGGAGCGCGGCGGATCGATGAGTGGTCGAGGCTGGAGCCGCGCATCCCGAGCGTGGATGCCATCCCGGTGCTGGCGCCGATCGGCGATGCGGATGCGCCGGTCCTGGATCTGCGGCCGGACGAATGGGAGGTCCTGGCGGAGATCGACGGCGAGCAGGACCTGCGCCAGATCGCCGCGAACCTGGGGCGCAGCAGCTTCGACGTGGCGAAGATCGCCTACGGGCTGGTGAGCACCGGTGTGATCAAGATCCAGGAGCGGCCGGCGCCGCTCGCGGAGGGCGACCTCCAGCGTGCCGTGAACGAGCTGCGGGAGCTGCTGGCTCGGGGCGAGATCGAGGCCGTCGTCCGGCGCGCGGAGGAGTTCCAGGCGGCATACCCCGACTGCGCGGAGTTCGCCTTGCTGGCGGGGCGGGCGCTGTGCGGCCAGGGGCGCATGCGTGCGGCGACGGAGGCGCTGGCGCGCGCTGCCGCGCTGGCTCCAGAGTCGCCCGACGCGCATTTTGATCTCGGGCTGGCGGCGATCCGGACCGGTGACCTGGCGCGGGCGGCGGACGCGCTGGACACCTTCCTGCGCCTCGGCGGCAACGGCAAGCGGCGGCAGGTCGCGGGTAGCGTGCTGGCCGCAGTCCGCACGCTCAACGAGGTCCTCGCACTCGAGGTGACGGACGATGACGAGCGGACCGGCAATCGCTGATCTCCAGCGCCTGAGCGAGGAGGTGGCGCGGGACCCGGGCTCGTCCTCTTTCCTCCCGCTCGCGGAGGCATACCGCAGAATGGGGAAGACCCAGGCCGCGCTCCGCGTGTGCCTGCGCGGGTTGGAGCGCAGTCCCGGTCACGTGGGGGCGCATCTGCTGCTCGCACGCCTCTACCTGGAGCTGGGCGACCGGGAACGTGCGGCCGATGAGTGGGCGGTGGCCGTGCGGCTGGACCCGGACAACTTCGACGCGCACCGCGGGCTGGGCTTCTTCCATCTGGAGCGAGGCGAGCTGTCGTCCGCGAGCCGGCATCTGGAACGGGCAGCACGGGCCCGGCCGGCCGACCCCGCAGTGCGGGAAGCGCTGAACGTGCTGCGACGCCGGCAGGCGCGTGAGGCGGCCCGCGCGAAGCTCCGCGTGGCGGACACGGGTGTGGCTCCAGTGGATCCGGTGGCTCCCGTGGCGCCTCCCGTTGCTGCGACATCCGCCGTCGACGCGGCGCCCGCGCAGGATGTGGCGGTCGCAGAGAGCGCAGCGCCGCCACCGGACGTGGCGTCCCGAGAGAGCGCCGCGGCCCCGGCGCAGGGAGCGTCGCCGGCGCAGGTCGTGTCGCCGCCACAGGGAGCCGCGCAGGTGCAGGGTGCGGCGGCAGCCGAGGCGCGCCGGGCCGGCGGGTTCGAGCGGGATCCGGCACGGGTGTTCGAGCCCCTGAGCGTGGAGGCGCCCTACCTGGGCGGGCTGCTGCTGGACTCGCGGGGGCTGGTGCTGGCAGGTTCGTTCCGCACGGATGGCATGGAGCGGGGCGAGATGCTGGGCGCCGTCATTGGCGCGGCCGCGGAGGAGGCGGCGCGCACCGCTGCGCTGCTGTCGATCGGCCCGTGGCGCGGGATCCTGATGGAGACGGAGCGCGCGTTGCTGCACGTGGCGCCGCTGGAGCAGAACCTCTTCGTGCTGACTGCGGCTGTGCACGGGACGCCCGTCGGATGGATGCTACGTGCGGCGGAGCGGGCTGCGAAGCTGGCGCGCGCGTTCCTCGAGGGGGAAGCATGAGCGACGTCGTGTCCGCCGCTCTCAGCCGGCTCAGCCAGGTGCCGGGCGTACGCAGCGCGATGATCGTCGACGCCGAGGCAGGCGTGCCCGTCGCGTCGGAGCTGGGCGCGGGCGTTTCTGGGGAGGCGATCGCCGCGCTGACGGCGTCGCTGTTCCAGCGGACGGAGCAGGCAGCGCGCGATGCCGCGCTGGGACGACTCGGCTCGCTCCAGCTCGAGACGGATGAGGGGCACGTGGTGGTGGCGGGCAGCCGCCCGTTGATCGTGGTGGTGATCGCGGACCGCGATGCGCAGCTCGGGCTGATCCGGCTGGAAGCCGACCGTGCTGTGGAGGCGCTGCGATGAGGCGAGGCGACATCGGGCGGCTGAACGAGCTGCTGCGCGAGCCGATGCGCGTCTTCGTCCGCGAGTCGCGGGCGCACATCGCGCTCCTGGTCAACGCGAGCGGCCAGGTGCTGGCGCAGCACGGATTCGTGGGGCGATATCACGTGATGAATGTCGCGGCGCTCGCGGCGGCGGCGAACGCATCCGCCCGGCTCCTGGCGGACCTGACGGGGGCGGGCCGCTGGCATTACCTGCATCACGCGGGGCGGAGCCGGCAGCTCTTCCTCGCGCCGTTCGCGACGCCGTCCGAGGAGCTGATCCTGGTCGCGATCTTCGATGAGAGTTCGACGCTCGGGCTGGTGGAGTTGTTCTTCCAGCGGTTCGCGAGCGAGATCCGCCGCATGCCGGAGTTCGCGGAGGTGCTGCCGCCGGTGAGCGCGAGCGCCTTCGAGGGCGAGCTCGAGGCTGGGTTGGACCGCATCTTCGCGCCGCAGCAGTCGGGGGAGGGGGCCTGATGGCGCTGGTCAGCCACGCCACGCGGGAGATCACTTGCAAGATCGTCTACTACGGACCGGGGCGGTCCGGGAAGACGACGAACCTGCAGCACGTCCATGCGATGACGCCTGCCGCCCGGCGCGGACAGATGGTGTCGCTGGCCACGGATACGGATCGCACGCTGTTCTTCGACTTCTTGCCGCTGGACCTCGGGTCGATCTCCGGGTACCGGACGCGCCTCCAGCTCTACACGGTTCCCGGGCAGGTCTACTACAACTCGACGCGGAAGCTGGTGCTGCGCGGCGCGGACGGCGTCGTGTTCGTCGCGGACTCGCAGCCGCAGCAGCTCGAAGAGAACATCGAGAGCTTGCGGAACCTGCACGAGAACCTGATCGAGCAGGGCACGGATGTGCGGGACATGCCGATCGTCATCCAGTTCAACAAGCAGGACCTGCCGGGAGCGATGCCGTTCGCTGAGCTGGATGACATCCTCAACTTCCGAGGCGTGCCGTCCCTGGCCGCCGCGGCGGTGAGCGGCCGTGGGGTGTTCGAGACGCTGCGCTCGATCAGTGAGCTGACGTTGCGGCGTGTGGCGCGGTCGCTCCGGCGGCCGATCGTTGCGTCGAGCGAGAGATAGGCAAGGGCGATGGCCTGGTTGGAGCTGGATCCGCGATTCACCTTCGAGGCGTTCGTCGTCGGAGCGGCGAACCGGCTGGCAGCGGCTGCCGCGCGCCGGGTCGCGGAGTCGCCTGGCGCGTCCTACAACCCGCTGTTCATCTACAGCGCATCCGGCCTGGGCAAGACGCACCTGATCAACGCGATCGGGCATCACGCGCGGCGCATCCATCCGCAGATCAGCGTGGTCTACGACACGCTCGAGAACTTCATGTCGCAGATCACGGCGGCGATCGAGGCCGGCGAGCGGGACGCGTTCCGGCAGCGGGTGAGCGAGACCGGATTGCTGCTGCTGGATGACGTGCAGTTCCTCGCCGGCCAGCGGCGCATGCAGGAGGAGCTGCTGCGCGTGTGGGATGCCATGTCCGGGCGTGGCGGGCAGGTGGTCCTGGCGAGCGACCGGCCGCCGCCGGAGATCGACGGCCTCGATGATCGGGTCCAGTCCCGGTTCTCCGGCGGGCTCATCGTGGACATCGGCCCGCCGGACTACGAGACGAGGGTGGCGATCGCGCGGCGGAAGGCGGAGGAGCGCGGGCAGGTGCTCGGGCCCGGGGTCGCAGAAGCGCTGGCCCGCATCGCCTTCAGCAACGTGCGCGAGCTCCAGGGTGCGCTGAACCGGGTCATCGCGGTCCAGGAGCTGGAGGGGCGTGCAGTCACCGCGGAAGAGGTCGCCAGCCTGCTGGGGGGTGGGGTGGTGAGCGGGCCGCCGCCGCGGGACGACTTCGCCGACTTCCTGGCGGAGCTCGCCGGCATGCCTGCGGGGAACTTTGCCGCCACGCCCGTGGCGGAGCCGCCCGAGTCGCCGGCCGAACGGCAGTTGAAAGAGGCGATCCGGCGCTGGGAGGCCGAGGGCTACCGGACCCGGCGGCTGGAGGGCGCGCTTCGTCGTGCGGCCGCAGGCGAGGACATCGAGCCGATCATCCGTGGGTACGAGGCCGACGTCGAGCGGCTTCGCGAGATCGTCGCGGAGATCAGCACGCTGGACCCCGCCGCGCCCGAGCTGGGGGACTTCGAGGTGATGCGCGACCCGGACCGCATCGCCGATGCCGAGGAGCTGCTCGGGCAGGTCCGTGAGCGGGCGCGTCCGCTGCCCGCCCCGCCCCCGGGGCTCACCTTCGAGCAGCTGACGCTTGCGCCAGACCTGTTCGCCGTGCGCGCGGCCGCCGCAGTCGTGGAGGCGCCGGGCAAGAGGTACAACCCACTCTTCGTGTACGGCCCGGAGGGCGCTGGGAAAAGCCTCCTCCTCGCCACGCTGGGCTCCGAGCTCAAGGCGCGCTACCCGGAAATGCGCGTGGCGTTCGTGGAAGCGCGTGCGTTCGCTGCCGAGCTGATCGAGGCGCTCGAGCACAACCGCGTGGAGAGCTGGCGGGGGTGCTATCGGCGGGCGCAGGCGCTGCTGATCGACGGCGTGGACGAGCTCGCAGATACGGAGCGCGCCCAGGAAGAGCTGTTCCACCTGTTCGATGTACTGCACCGGTCCGGTGCGCAGCTCGCGTTCACGGCGCGACAGCAGCCCGGGCGGATTGCGGGTCTCCAGGACCGGCTCCGGACGCGGCTGGAGAGCGGGCTGGTGGTGGAGCTGCCGCCGCCGCCGGTGGAGGGCTTCACACTGCTGGACTGGGATGGAGACCTGGGGCTGGGCGACGCGCCGGCCGGAGTGACGAGCACGATCCAACCCACCGAACGGCACCGGGACGAGTGGTTCCTGACGCGCGAGAAGATCGTCTGGAACTGGCCGTACGCCGCCGACTGGGTCGTCGAGGAGCTGGAGTAGGCAGATGGCGATCAAGGGGAGCCTGAAGGAGGCGAGCCTGGCCGACGTCTGCCAGCTGCTCGCGCTCGGCCAGAAGACCGGCTGCCTGTCCATCAGCGACCGGTCGAACTTCGGCCAGATCTACTTCGAGCAGGGCCGGATCACGTATGCGTGCGTGGTGAACCGGCGTGACCGGTTGGGCGACCTCCTGGTGCGCGACGGCCTCATCACGCACGACCAGTTGCGGCGCGCGGTGGACCAGCAGTCGCGCAACCCGGACCTGCGCCTCGGCGAGATTCTGCTCGAGCGGCGGCTCATCGAGCCGGAGCAGCTCGAGCGTTACATCCGGCAGCAGATCGAGGAAGCGGTCTACCACCTGTTCACGTGGTCTCAGGGCACATTCTTCTTCGAGGTGGACCAGAGGCCGCCGGAAGGCGAGCACCTCGCATCCATCAATCCCGAGAGCTTGCTGCTCGAGGCTGCGCGCCGGGTGGACGAGTGGAGTCTGATCGAGAAGAAGATTCCCTCCCTCGACCTGATCTTCGAGGCGGACGTGGAGCGCGTGCGGAGCGCCGGCGTGGAGCTGACGCCCGAGCAAGAGCGCGTGCTCCCGCTGCTCGACGGCACGCGAACGTTGCGGCAGATCGCGGACCAGACGGGCCTGGTCGAGTTCGACGTCGGCAAGGCGGTGTTCGGCCTGATCCAGGCGGGTTTCGCGCATCGGATGGGCACCCGGGCGCCGCACGTGAACGGAAACCGGGTCAGGGAGTCGGCGGTGGCGGAGCACCGGAACCTGGGCATCGCGTTCTACCGCGCCGGGATGGCGGAGGAGGCGACGCGAGAGTTCCGGCAGGTGCTGGAGCTCCGGCCAGACGATCCGAGCGCGGGTTTCCACCTCGCGCTGATCGCGCTGCATCAGGGCAAGGAACGTGAAGCCGTCCGGCGCCTGAAGATGCTGGTGGAGGCATCGGGCGCGAGCTACGCAGCGTTCGTGAACCTCGCCTTCGCGTTCATGCGCCTCGGCCGCCCGGAGGATGCACTGCTCGCGCTGCACGAAGCGGAGGCGATCCGGCCGGCCACGCCGAAGGTCGCGCTGATGCGTGCGGCGGTGCACATCGGCGGCGGCGACACGGACGGGGCAACGGAGACGCTGGCGGAGTACCAGTTGCGGCTCCGGCCGGGCGACACGCCCGCGGCGCCGTTCTACCACTTCGCCGCGCTGGTCGCCGGCCTCGCCGGGCGGCTGGACATGGCGCAGTCGACGATCGAGGAAGGCCTGGCCACGCACAGCGAGTCCGCGCCGCTCCTGCTGCTCGCGGGAGCGATCGCGGAGCGCCGCGGCGACCTGGACCGGGCGGAGCGCTACTACGAGAAGGCTGCCGAGCTGGACCCGAGTCTGCCGCAGGTGCACAAGAACCTCGGCGACATCGCGTACCGCAGGGGCGACCACGAGACCGCGATCGAGTGCTATCGACGCGCGCTCGAGATCGACCCACGCCTCGGAGACGACATCTACACGAAGCTCGGCAACCTCCTCTACAAGCAGCAGAACCGTGAGGAAGCGCTGCGCTGCTGGCGCATCGCCCTGGAGATCAATCCTGCGAACGAGGTCGTCCGCAACAACCTGGAGGCGGTAGCGCATGTGGCCGGGTAAACGCCCCCCCGGGTTGACGGCGCTGCCGCTGGCCTACGGGGATCTCGACGAGGCGGACGCGCGCGAGCTCCAGGCCCTGAAGCAGCAGGTGCAGGAGGACTCCGGCCTGCGGTGCGATGGCTACAAGGAGAAGTGCCTGCGCCGCAGGATTGCGGTGCGCATGCGTGCACGGGGCGTGCACACCTACGCCGACTACGCTGCACTGCTCCGATCCGATCCCGGCGAGTACGAGCGGCTGCTCGCGGCGATCGTGATCAACGTCAGCAAGTTCTTCCGGAATCCGGAGGTGTGGAAGGCGCTGGGCGAGCGGGTGGTGCCGGCGCTGCTGGATCTGGATGCTCGGCCGCTCAAGATCTGGAGTGCGGGGACGGCGGGCGGAGAAGAGGCCTACTCGGTGGCGATCATGCTGCTGGAGGCGCTGGACGGCGCGGGGAGCAACGATCCACGGCTGCGCCAGATCCATGTGCTGGGGACGGACATCGACGAGGAGAGCCTGGAGGTGGCGCGCCGCGGGGAGTACGCGGACGTCGCGCTGAGCGAGACGCCGCCAGAGCTGCGTGCGCGCTGGTTCGAGGGCGAGAGGCCGTGGCGGCTGAGGCCGGAGCCGCGGCGGCTGGTCGAGTTCCGGGCGCTGGACCTGATGCGAGACCCGTTCCCACAGGGCCAACACCTGATTCTCTGCCGCAACGTGATCATCTACTTCGAGCGGGCCGTGCAGGAGGAGCTGTTCCTGCGCTTCAGGGATGCGCTCGCGCCGGGAGGATACCTCGTGCTGGGAAAGGTCGAGACGATCTTCGGCCCGGCCGCGGCGTCGTTCCGGCAGATCGCCTCACGTGAAAGGATCTACCAACTCGCATGATCGGGCATGCTGCGCTGAGGGTGGAGCAGCGCGTGACCGTGCGCGTGGGCGAGGTACGCGTTGCGAAGGCGGGAGTGACCCTGGCTGCTCTCGGTCTGGGGTCATGCATTGCGATCGTGCTGTACGATCCCCGGGCCAGGATCGCCGGGCTGGCGCACGTGTTGCTGCCGGATCCGAGCTCAGCGCGGCATCCCGGGCCGCCGGGCCGGTTTGCGACCACAGCCGTGCCGTACCTCATCCAGGAGATGCAGAAGGAGGGCGCGGCGCGGGAGCGCATGTACGGCCGGCTGGTCGGAGGCGCCAACATGTTTCCGCAGCTCGTGGCGAGCGGCGGGAGCACGCTCGGGATGCGGAACGCGGTCGCGGCGCGTGCGGCGCTGAAGCTGGCGGGGATTGCGCTCAAGGGCGAGGACGTCGGTGGGGAGCACGGGCGTTCGGTGTACGTCAGTGCGGCCGACGGACGGATCCTGGTCAGATCGGTGCATCAACCCGATGTCAGTCTATGAGCGAGGGCGGCCAGGCACGCGTCCGGCTACCGTGCTGGTCGTCGAAGACAGCGCGCTCATGCGGCGGCTCGTCGTGGACCTCATCGAGGAGTCGGGCGAGTTCCGCGTCGTGGCGGAGGCACGCACCGGCTACGAAGCGATCCGTCTGGTCCACGAGCGGGATCCCGACCTGATCACACTGGATCTCGAGCTTCCGGACCTCGGCGGCCTCGATACGCTGGGCTACATCATGAGCGAGGCGCCGCGCCCGGTGGTCATCCTGTCCGCGCACAGCGGTACGGAGCAGACGCTGCGCGCGCTCGACTACGGTGCGGTGGACTTCGTGGTGAAGCCCGGCGGCGACGAGCGGACGCAGATCGCGGCGTTGCGCGTTCGGCTGCTCGAGGCGTTGCGCGCCGCAGCCGTCGCCCAGCTCACCAATCTCCCGGTGGTCATGCCCGAGCGCCTGGAGCGCGTCGTGCGGCGCGGGCGGCGGGCGCTGCGTGCCGGTACGTCGGTGGCCAACGGCGCGGCGCCGTACGCCGTCGCTGTGGCGGCATCGACGGGTGGGCCGCGGGCGCTCGCCGCGCTGGTGCAACGCTTGCCGGAGGGGCTTCCCGCCGCGGTTTTCATCGTCCAGCACATGCCCCCGCGCTTCACGCGCTCGCTGGCAGAGCGCCTGAACGCGGCCAGCGCGCTCCCCGTCGCCGAAGCGGTGCCGGACGAGCCGGCGCGCGCCGGCCGTGTGTACGTCGCGCCGGGCGGCAGGCACCTGACGCTGGCGCGAGGGCCCGGAGGCGTCACGGTCCGGCTCGAGGAAACCGAGCCGGTGTGGGGTGTACGACCCGCGGCGGATGTGCTGTTCGCTGCCGTCGCGCGGCACTACGGCCCGCGGAGCTGCGGTGTGGTGCTGACCGGCATGGGTCGGGACGGTGCGGAGGGGCTGCGCGCGATCCGCGAAGTCGGCGGCTGGACCATCGCGCAGGACCGCGAGACGTCCGTGATCTACGGCATGCCCCGGTTGGCCGCGCCGTTCGCGCGGGAGGTGTTGCCGATCGACCGCATCGCCGATGCGATCGCGGAGCGCGTGGCGAGCCGGGTGGAGGGGCGCGCGTGACGACGGCTGTGGGCGCAGGGCAGGTGGTGCTGGTGCGCATCGCGGATGAGAGGTTCGCCGTCGATGCGGCGCTGGTCGAGGAGGTCTTGGACGGGGTTCGCCCGCGGGCGCTGCCCGGGCTGCCGGCCCACAGTCGAGGCGTACTGGAGCACAGGGGCGAATGGTTGCCGGCCATCGATCCCGCGCCGTTGCTGGACATCGAGCGGGGCGGCGCGGCGCCGGCGTCCGCGCTGATCGTCAGACGCGGACCCGTGCGCTTCGCGCTCGCGGTGGATGCGGTGCTGCGCGTCACGGAGCGCCCGCGCACGATCGGCCCGGCAGCGTCCGGGCCGCGGGAGGCGGGCCGAGCGGACGATGCGCTCCTGCTGGAGGACGAGGAGGGCGTCATCACCGTGCTCCGGCCGGACGACCTGTTCCGGGCCCCCGCGCCGGAGGATACCGGGGAGAGCCGGATGACCGACCAACACGCGTCCGCCACGCCGATCCCGATCGTCTCGTTCCGGCTCGGAACGGACACGTTCGGCGTCGAGGTGCAGCAGGTCCAGGAGGTGATCGCATACGAGCAGCCGCGGCGTGTGCCGCACGCTCCGGAGTTCGTCGAGGGAGTGATCGACGTGCGTGGCACGGTCGTGCCGGTGGTCGACCTGCGCAAGCGGTTCCTGCTGCCGGCCACACCGCCGGATGCGGACACGCGCGTGCTGCTGATCTCGCTCGAGCACGAGCGGATCGGCCTGATCGTGGATGCGGTGACCGAGGTGGTGCACGTGCAGCCCACGGACATCGCGGAGCCTCCGTCGTTCTTCCGCGGGCTCGCCGCTCGGTACCTCGCCGGGCTCGCCCGTGTCGAATCCGGACTGCTGATCATGCTGCGCATGGATCGCATCCTGACGAGCGAGGAACGGCTCGCGCTGCTCGGCGCGGGGCCGGAGGACGAGGCCATCGCGACCGCCAGGCTGCGCGGGGGAGGGAAGCGCGCCAGACGGCGCGCAGAGTGACCTCGGAGCGGGGGCGGGGCGGCGCATCGCCGCGCCGTGCCAGGTGGCGGGACGCGTGAGCCGGCGAGGCGCCCTCGCGGTTCTGCTCGCGCTGCTGCACGCAGCGTCGGCGGGCGCAATGCAGCGCCCGGAAGCCGACGGGGCGCCGCTCGTCCGCGGCCCCCTTGTCGTCCATCACTGGGGCGCGCCTGCGCTCGCCACGCGGCTCCTGGACGCCGTGGACGCGGCCCCGCCGCTTCCCGCGCTGCCGGCCGATGCGCTCGCCGGCGGCGATCCCATCCACATCCACCTCGCGCCCGACGAGGCGCGCTTCGATTCGCTCACCGGTGGGCACGCGCCGGAGTGGGGCGCGGGCATCGCGCTCCCCGACGCGGGCGTGATCGTGTTGCCTGCGTACGCCTCACCGCGCGGCGCGCCGCAGGAGCTCGCGCGCACGCTGCGCCACGAGCTGGCCCACATCGCGCTCCACCGCTATCTCGCGCCGGCGCGGATCCCGCGCTGGTTCCACGAGGGCTACGCGCGCTGGGCCGCCGGCGAGCTGGACTGGGAAGCAGGCTGGCAGCTCCGGCTCGCGTTCCTGCTGCGCCGCGCGCCGCCGCTCGACTCGCTGACGCTCGACTGGCCTGCGGCCGAGGTGGATGCGCGCATCGCGTACCTCCTTTCCGCGAGCACGATCGACTACCTCACGCAGTACGGCGGATCGCGCGGGCTCGCGCTGTTCCTCGAGCGCTGGAAGGAGGAAGCCGCGCTGGAGCCAGCGCTGTGGCGGACCTACGGGCTCACGCTCCCGCAGTTCGAGGAGGCCTGGCGCGGGTATGTGCGGCGGCGCTACGGCTGGCTCGTCTTCCTTTCGCATTCCGTCGTGTTCTGGGCGTTCGCCGCCGCCGTCCTGCTGGTGCTGTTCGGCATCCGCCGTCGCCGCGACCGGGCTCGCATGGCGCTCCTGCGCGCGACGGAGCCGCCCGACGACCCCGCGTACTGGCTCGAAGCGCAGGAGCCCGACAGCGAGGGCAACGCCGAAGTTCGCGATGACGCGAGCTGACGCGGGACCGGATCGCCCGGCGCGGCTCAGCGCTCGCCCGCACCTCGCAGCGCGGCCAGCCGCTCGAGCAGCGTACGGACCTCGTGGACGTCCTGGAGCGCGTACCGCGCGGCCGTGGGTCGCGGGATCTCCGCGACGAGGATGCCAATGCCACGGTCCACGAGCGCGCGGAACGCGTCCTCGTCCGTCACGTCGTCGCCGATGTAGATCGGGACGACATCCGGTCGGTCGAGGCCGAGCGCCTCGAGCAGCCAGAGGACAGCGCGGCCCTTGTCCCACTCCATGGCAGGCCGCAGCTCGAACACCTTCTTGCCCGCACCCTTCCTCAGCGCTGGATGCTGCGCGAGGACGTCATCAACGATGCGCTCGACCTCCGGCACGCGCGTCTCGTCCGCCATGCGGTAGTGCACGGAGGCCGCGTACTTCTTGTGCTCCACGATGACGCCGGGAATGCCTTCCGTGCGCCGGCGCAGCTCATCGGCCGCGGAGGCGATGACGGGCGCGACGTCGCGGGCGACCTCAAGGCGAACGCCGTCGGCTCCCGGGCCGGCAATGTCGTAGCCGTGGCTGCCGGCGTAGTTGATGCCATCGAGGCCGACGAGCCGCGTCACATTCTCGCGGTCGCGCCCGCTGATGATCGTGGTCGGCCAGACGGCAGCCACGCGCCGCAGGGTATCGCGCACGTCATCACCGAGCGTGGCCATGTCCGGGCGCTCGACGATCGGCGTGAGCGTGCCGTCGTAATCGAGGAACAGAGCAGGGCGGCGGCCGCGCAGCTCAGCGGCCAGCTCGGCCCAGTGGGCGATGGCGTTGGGCCGGGCATCGCCGCGGTGCGTGAACCACGCCTCGATGCGGTCCGCGGACAGCTCGCCGAGATCGCGGACCACCCAGTCGGCGCCGTGCTCGCGCAGCGCGATCGCCTGATCGGCGCGGTCCACGCCGAGCACCAGCCCGAACCCACCCGCTCGGCCCGCCTCGACGCCGGACACGGCGTCTTCCACGACGACGGCACGCCCCGGGTCGCGCGCGCCGAGCCGCTCGAGGCAGGCGAGGAAGATGTCGGGGGCTGGCTTGCCGCGCAGACCGAGCTCCTCGCTCACGACGCCGTCCACGCTGGCCTCGAACAGCTCCGCGAGGCCAGCCTTCTCGAGGATGAGCGCCGTGTTCTTGCTGGATGACGCGACGCCGACGCGCACGCCGCGGTCTCGGAGCTCGCGGATCAGGCGGACCGCCTCGTCATCCACCTCCACGCCGCGCTGTTCGAGCAAACTGCGAAAGATGCGGTTCTTGCGGTGGCCGAGGCCGGCGACGGTCTCCGCGTCCGGCGGGTCGGACTCCGTGCCCTCGGGCAGCGTGATGCCCCGCGAGGCGAGGAACGTACGGATGCCGTCGAGGCGCGGCCGGCCGTCCACGTAGGCGCGGTAGTCCGCACCGGTGAACGGCCGGAACGGCTCACCGGCGGCCTCGGCGCGCGCACGCAGGAACGCGTCGAAGAGCTGCTTCCACGCCTCGGCGTGGAGGCGTGCCGTGAACGTCACGACGCCGTCGAGGTCGAAGATCGCGGCATCAGGGGCCGGCCGCATCTGGCCTCCTCGGGGTTCGATCTACGGGCGGCATCGCCCCAACCGATCGGGAAGATGGGCCGGATCGCGCGGCGCGTCACCCCACCCCCGTCCGCGGCGCCTCCACTGCTTGCGCTTCCGGGCGACCATCGCCGGCGAACTCCGGGCGCAGTGCGGCGAGGCGGCCGCGTGCCTCCTCCAGCATGAGCTTGCGCTCCGCCGCGGCGATGTGGCGGCGCGTCCGGTCGATGGCGTCAGGGTTGACGGAGATCGCGTCAATGCCCCAGCGCACCAGGATCTCCGCGTACTCGGGGTAGACGGAGGGCGCTTGCCCGCAGATGGAGCTGGCGATGCCCAGCTCCTTGCAACGGCGGATGATGGTGTGGATCGCGTCCAGCACGGCGGGATCGCGTTCATCGTACAGCGGGGCGAGGATTTCGCTGTCCCGGTCGACGCCGAGCACGAGCTGCGTGAGGTCGTTGGAGCCGATCGACACGCCGTGCACGCCGAGCCGGGCGTACTCCTCGATCCAGTACGCGACGGAGGGGACCTCGGCCATCACCCAGAGCTCGAGGCCGCGATCCAACCCGGCCGCGTCGATCTGCCGCTTCACCTCGCGGAACTCCCAGCCGGTCCTCACGAAGGGGATCATGAGGTGGAGGTTGTCGAACTGCTCGCGGACGCGGGCGATCGTGCGCAGCTCGAGCTCGAAGAGATCCGGCTCGCGCGTGTAGCGGTACGCGCCGCGGTAGCCGATCATCGGGTTCTCCTCGGTCGGCTCGTACCGCTCGCCGCCCTCGAGCCCGCGGAACTCGTTCGAGCGGAAGTCCATCGCGCGGTAGAGCACCGGGCGCGGATGGAACGCCCTGGCGAAGGTGATGAGGTTCTCGACCATGCGCTCGACGAACTCGTCGCCGCGTCCATCCTCGATCAACCGGCGCGGGTGCCGGTTCTCGAGCGCCGAGAGGATCATGAACTCCGCACGCAGGAGTCCCACGCCGTCCACCGGCATACGTGCCACCTCCTCCGCGCGCTCCGGCTCGCCCAGGTTCACCTCCAGGCGCGTCGCCGTCACGGGCGCCGACGCGATGGCCGGGGCGGCGGGAGCCGGCGCCGCCGCAGCCGCCGGCCGCTCCGCCTCGGGCCGCGCGCCCGCGGTCACCACGCCCTCGCGCGCGTCCACCGTGACCGTCATCCCGTCGCGGAGCGTGCGCGTGGCATCCCGCGCGCCGACGATGCAGGGAAGCCCCAGCTCGCGCGATACGATGGCCGCGTGCGAGGTCATGCCGCCGGCGTCCGTGACGATGGCGGCTGCCCTGCGCATGATCGGCACCCAGTCCGGCGCGGTGCGGGTGGTCACGAGGATCTCCCCCTCGGCCAGCTTGCCGCCCTCCTGCGGCGAGGCGAGGACGCGCACGACGCCGGAGGCAACGCCGGGGCTGGCGCCGAGCCCGCGGACCAGGACCTTGCCCGCTCCCTCCTCTTCCGCGGGCTGTTTCGCTGTGGCCGCGGGCGCGGTCGCGCGTTCCGCGAGCGTGGTTACGGGCCGCGTCTGCACGAAATAGATCGTTCCGGTTTCGATCGCCCACTCCGCGTCCTGCGGCGCGCCGTAGTGCTCCTCGTCCTTGATGCCCAGCTCGGCGAGCGCACGGACCTCGGCGTCGGTCAGGACCAGGGCGGCTGCTTTCTCTTCGTCGAGGTCGACCCGGACGTTCTCTCCCGCATCCTCGTCCCGCACCAGCATGAAGTCTTTGCGGCCGGGCGTTCGCTGGACGATATCCAGACTCTTCTTGTCCACCGTGTAGCGGTCCGGCGCGACCTGCCCGCCCACCACCACCTCGCCCAGCCCCCAGGCGGCCTCGATGACCAGCACGTCCGGGTCGTTGCTCGCGGGATCGACGGTGAACAGCACGCCGGACTTCTCCGCGTTCACCATCTTCTGCACGATCACGGCGATCGGTGACTGCTCGAGCAGGCCCTGCTTGATGCGGTAGAAGAGGACGCGCGCGCCGAACGACGAGGCCCAGCAGTCCTTGACCCTTCGGATCAGCTCGTCGCCGCCGCGCACGTTGAGGAAGCTCTCGAACATGCCGGCGAAGGAGAACTGTGCGGTGTCTTCCACCGTGGCGGAGGAACGGACCGCGACGTACTCCTGCTCGACGCCTGCCTGCTCGGATAGCATGCGGTACGCGTCGAGGATCGCGGCTTTGACGTCGTCGGGCACGCGCGCGCGTCGGATCAGCGCCTGGAGCGACTCGGCCGTGCGGCGGAGCTGGACCGGATCGTCCACCTCCAGGCGCTCGAGCCGGCGGGAGACCTCCGCGGCGACGCCGCTCGCCTCGTAGAAGCGGCCGTAGGCGTCCACCGTGATCACGAACCCCGGTGGGACCGGGAGGCCGGCTCGCGCCATCTCGCCGAGGTTCGCACCCTTGCCGCCGGCCACGGCCACATCGGCCTTGCCCAGCTCGTCGAAGCGCCGGATGAACGTCATGGCTCGTCTCCTCCATGCGCGCGAAGGCGAGTCGCCCCGCCGATGCATGCACTCCGCCGCGGGGGCGGCGCCGCGCGTGTGCAAAGGCGGCCAGGATCGCGGGGGCGGCATCTGCTGGCTCGCCCGGAAAGCCCGGCGCCTGCTACCTTCGATCAGGAGGTCGAGACGACATCGCTCCCTCCGGCGCCCACTCGACACCTCACCCGCGGCCGCCCATGCACGACCACCACGCGCATCACCGGCACTCGCCCGAGCCGTCCCGCGAACCGCCGGCGGAGCCGGGCTACCCGGAGCATCCGGAGCTGCCCCACGCGGCCGGCCACACGCACGGCTCCGAGATCTCCCGCACGCACCCGCCGGAGCGTGGTGCAGGTGCGCACGCAGCGCACGAAGCGCACATCGAGCGGGGCGCGCACGCGGCGCACGCGGCGCACGACAAGCACGCGGGCCACAGCGTCGAGATGTTCCGGGACCGGTTCTGGGTCTCCCTCCTGCTCACCATCCCGACGCTGATCTGGAGCGACCTGCTCCAGGGCTGGTTCGGCTACACCGCACCTTCGTTCCCCGGCTCGAGCTTGGTCCCGGCGGTCTTTGGCACCGCGGTCTTCGTGTACGGCGGCCGGGTGTTCCTCCAGGGCGCGGTGCGCGAGCTGAAGGACCGGCTCCCGGGCATGATGACGCTGATCTCGCTCGCGACCACCGTCGCGTTCGTCTTCAGCCTTGTGGTGACAATCGGGTTCCGCGGCATGCCGCTCTGGTGGGAGCTGGCGACGCTGGTCACGGTCATGCTGCTCGGCCACTGGATGGAGATGCGCTCGATCGCGCAGGCCAGCGGCGCGCTCAGGGAGCTGGCGAAGCTGCTGCC
>Ga0207873_1001274_pt1 | contig 24787 bp, 21 predicted proteins | sample BGWIniCompost_FD_187373 | JGI IMG/M metagenome (GOLD analysis project Ga0207873, IMG submission 187373) | Cellulose adapted compost microbial communities from Newby Island Compost Facility, Milpitas, CA, USA - BGW Initial Compost (SPAdes)... ...
AGCCACTTCGCGATGTCGTATCCTTCGTGGTCGATAGCGAGCACACCATATCCTCCACCGGGACAGATCACTACGGCCGCTCCTGTTGCTGTTTCTTTAGGGGCGAAGTACACAAGTAGCTCGGGGTCGGTAACCCGTGATACGCGTGGTTTGTTTTGATCGGTAAACTGGGTTACCTCACTATAGTTCGGACTTTTTTTGCTACCAGGAATTCCCTCCGGCCACAGTTTCAATGTAAGGTCCTGCCCGTGCACGATGTTTGTCATAAGGACGATAAGTAGAAGATAAATTGCTTTCATAGTGTTGGCTTCAGTTCTTGCCTTCGTCGACCGGCCAGACCTTTACGTCGACTTTGATGGCTTGAAGAAGATCGATCTTTTTGAGAAAGGCATCCTTTGCTTTCAGGCCGATGCGTACCCTGATCCGACAATTCTCTTCGAACTGTTGTTCGAGGATCTGCAGGTCAAAAGCTTTCACCAGTTTCATGACATCGGCAGTGGCGAGATAAGGAAATTCCAGAATGTATTCACCAGTTACCTCGCGTTCCACGATGGGAGCATTTTCGAGTGCGTCGCGTGCGGCTGCCTTGTACGCCGCTGCCAGGTTGCCGGCTCCCAGTTTTGTGCCACCGAAATAGCGCACGACCACCATGAGTACATTGGTGAGGTTGTACTGGCGGAGTTGGCCAAGGATTGGATCGCCCGCGGTATGTGGCGGTTCTCCATCGTCAAAGGCGCGAAATCGCTCGCGCGAGGGGCCGAGCACCCAGGCGAAACAATGATGCCGCGCGTCATGAAATTTCTTCTTCAGCGTTTCGATATGAGCGCGGATTTCCTCCTCACTGTCTACAGGATAACCAAAAGCGAGGAATTTGCTGCCTTTTTCCTTGTAGATACCTTCCGTGGCCCGCTGCAGCGTCAGGTATGAAAACGCCATGGGTCAGGAAATTTTTTGCCCTAAAGAACGCGAACCCGCCGGTTCGATGCAACCTTTGTATGGCAAACCTTGTCGTTGCGGTAGCATTTAACTTTACAGCAAATGAAAAAACTCATTCCCATACTGTTGATGGCCATATTGGCTGTTCCAGGCATTAGCATTGCGCAAAAGAAAGAAACGCGAAATGTCTCCGGGTTTACGAGTCTCAATTTTGGAGTACCCGGAACCGTCACAGTAAAACAGGGCAGCACAGAAAGTGTAGTGCTGGAGGGCGACCCGGAAGTCCTGGCCCATGTAAAAACGGAAATTCGGGGTGGAAGGCTGAACATTATTCCTGAAGACAACTGGAGGTCCTGGAATTCCCGAAAGGTTACCGCCCAGGTGACGATGAAGTCAATAGAGGGGCTTGGCGTCAGCGGCTCAGGCAGCATGAAATCCGAGGGCACGCTCCGTGCGGATGATGTCGAGCTGTGGGTGAGCGGATCCGGATCAATGGACGTTAATATTGAGGCGTCGGGAGAAATGGAAGCGCGGGTGTCGGGATCCGGAAGGATGAACCTGAAGGGCACGTGCGCCGAACTTGAGAGTAGCTGCAGCGGATCCGGAGATATGAACCTTGCACTCGGTACCATGAAGGAGGCCGAACTGACAATTTCGGGATCAGGAAGTGTAAAGGTTAGCGGATCAACGGATGTTGCGGAACTCACTTTAAGCGGATCCGGAAGACTCAACGGAAGCAACTTTAACACCCGCGTTTCCAAGATTCGGATCACAGGCTCCGGCGATGTGGAGATCGCTGCCAGCGAGGAAATCGACGCCCATATCACCGGAAGCGGTTCTGTGTCTTACAAAGGCAATCCCTCTAAAGTCAACTCCGTATCAACGGGAAGCGGGAAGGTGAGAAAACTGTAAAGGATTCTTCCTAATTTCCATGCAAACATTGCTGCATGGACATAGAAGTAGACTACGAATTCGGGTTGCGAATCCTGATTTCGCTTGCTGTTGGCAGTGCCATTGGATTCGAACGCGAGTATAGCAGTAAGGCCGCGGGGCTCAGGACGATGATCATGATCTGCCTGGGCTCCACGATCCTTACCCTGATTTCGCTCGTGTTAGAGGAAAACTCCAAGGATCGCATCGCCTCATCCATCGTCACGGGCGTTGGTTTCCTCGGCGCAGGTGTGATCTTCAAGGACGGCCTCACAGTTAAAGGCCTGACAACTGCGTCCACCATCTGGATATCTGCAGCGTTAGGGATGGCAATCGGTGCGGGTCAATACTTTGTCGCCCTCAGCGGTTCCATTGCTGTGATTATCGTCCTCGCCGTTCTGGACAGAGCACAACAACTCATCGAAAGACTTCACCAGGTACGGTCCTACACGATAGCCACAAGCAATTACTTCGAATTCATCCCTCGCTTTGAAAAGGAACTGCAATCGCGGAAGATTGCGTACCGCATTAAGCGCGATATGAAAGAAGTCGATTCTTTCGTCGTCGCCTATGACTGTTCCGGACCTGAAAAGAAACTCGATGAATTGAATGCCTATTTGAAAGAGGAACCGGATGTGTTGTGGTATCAATACTAGTAGGCAATAGGCAGTAGGCACTCATTATCTTTTCGTCCTGGCCACAAACAACAATACCAGCGCGATAGCGCTTAACGCGACGCACGCGAGGAAGGGTGAGCCGAAGTCGTTTGGCGCTGTGTTGAGCAGCAACCCGGAAACGAACGCCCCGATGCCAATACCTCCTTCCATGAAGATATACAGGCTCGCCACGCCCCTCCCCTTGTGTCGCTCGTCACTGAGGTCAGTGGCCCATGCGAGCAAGGTAGGCGACGTCATCCCATGGGCGACACCATAAAGACTCATGCCAACAATCAGGTCGAGCCGTGTTTGACCCTGGCTGATGATATACATCGCGATAATGATCAGCGACACAGACACGATCAGTACCTTTCGTCGCCCGTAGCGGTCGGATGCACGTCCAGCCAATAACCTTACGAACAACGATGAAACGGTGAAGTAAGTAAACAGCAATCCCTTGTTGCGAATTCCGACATCATTTCCAAAATCAGGGATAAGGGTGAGCATTGTGCCGTAAGCATACACCGACAGACCCATAACCACACAGGGTAACCATACTCTCTTTTCAAAAAGATCGCTGCGACCTACACGAAAAAGCTCCGGTGAAAATTTCGACCGCATATTCAACGTCTCCTTCACACCGCTAAGCACGGCCAAAGACGCAAGCGCCATTGCTGAAGAGCAATAGAATAAGAAAGGAATCGAGAACCTATTGGCGATCAACCCTCCAATAGCGGGGCCCGCCGCCATCCCGACCGTACCCGCGGTACCCAACAGGCCCATAGCCTCACCGCGACGTTCAGCCGGAATGATATCAGAAAGATATGCTGCCTGACCGGTAGGCGTAAAGCCTGTTGAAAAACCGTGGACCAATCGAAGAAAGAGAAAAGCCCACACTGTTGTAAACAGGGGATACAGAATGCCCACGACCAGACACACTGCCGATCCCGCCATCATCACGGGAACACGACCAAGCTTATCGGCCATCTTTCCGCTGAAGGGTCTTGAAAAGAGCGCAGTTAATGCAAAGAGGGAAATGATGAGTCCCTTATACTCGGCGCCACCCAGTGAGGTAAGATACTCTGGAAGCTCCGGGATGATCATGTTAAAGCTCGCAAAGAAGAAGAACGAGCTTGTACAGATAAGCCAAAATTGCCGGGAGTACACCTTTCTGGTCCGGCCCGCTGATGCGTTCATAATGTTACACGGGGCTTACGCCTGCTGTTTTTCCTGGGCGCCGAGCAGGTACGCCTTTATGAAATCGTCGAGGTCGCCATCCAACACATTCTGAGCATCAGTACGCTCAACACCCGTGCGGGCGTCCTTGACAAGTTTGTAGGGATGCAATACGTAGTTCCTGATCTGCGATCCGAAGTCGATCTTCATTTTGCCGGCTTCGATCTTGTCGCGTTCGGCATTGCGTTTTTCCAGCTCGAGCTGATACAACCTGGACTTCAGCATCTGCATTGCCCGTTCGCGGTTGGCGTGTTGTGAACGCTCTACCTGGCAGACAATAACAATGCCTGTGGGCTTGTGGGTGAGCTGAACCTTGGTCTCGACCTTGTTGACGTTCTGTCCACCCGCACCACCGGATCGCGATGTCTGAATTTCAACATCGGCGGGATTGATCTCGATCTCGATGCTGTCGTCAACCTTGGGATATACAAAGACGGATGCGAAAGAGGTGTGACGTCGCTGGTTTGAATCGAACGGAGATATCCGCACGAGACGGTGAACACCGATTTCAGATTTGAGCTTTCCGTAAGCGAATGGCCCTTCGATTTCGAGGGTGGCCGACTTGATCCCGGCAACGTCGCCCGCCTGATAGTCGATCTGCGACACCTTGTATCCATGCTTTTCACCCCACATGATGTACATGCGGTTCAGCATGTCAGCCCAATCCTGACTTTCCGTGCCGCCAGCGCCGGGGTTAATCTCAATCACAGCACCAAGCTGATCCTCCTCACGGCTGAGCATCTTCTTAAATTCAAGATCCTCAACCTCTTTTAGCGTACTCGCATATTCGCTGTCGAGTTCCTCTTCGCTGACTTCGCCAGCTTCGTGGAATTCGTACAACACTTCGAGATCATCCAGGGATTTGCTCACCTGCTCAAAGGCGTCAGTCCACATTTTCTTCGCCCGCAGCTCCCTGAGCATAGCTTCGGCCTGGCGTGGATTCTGCCAAAAATCCGCTTGTTGGGTGATTCGTTCTTCGTCGCGTACTTCTACAATCTTACGATCGTAGTCAAAGATACCTCCTCAAGGCAGAAACGCGAGCCTTCAAATCTTTCAGTTGTTCAGTAGTCATTGTTCTTTAGATCAGCCGCAAATATACGTGTTTATGTGCTTACGTGTTTACGTTGGTAATAATAACGTTCTTGCCTTGTCGGAAAATTATGGCTAGCCCATCGTTTACCTTTTTGATCGTCACCGCGAAGGCGCGAAGGCGCAAAAAAATTGCGCGCTGGACCCCTTTAGGGGCGGGCGGCGGTAATGTGTTTACGTGTTTACGTGCTTACGTGTTTACGCTCGGTAACGATAACATGCGCGTCTTGTCGCCAAATAAGGGATAACTCAGTGTTTACGTTTTTGACCGTCACCAATCAGTAAATACATTATGTAGAGACCCACGGCGTACGTCTCCATTCAATTCCCATGGGTCAATCCGACAGGTACATAGTAAGAAGAATGGGGTGGTGCGCGCCGGACCCCTTTAGGGGTTAGGGCGGGCGGCGGTAATGTGTTTACGTGTTTACGTGCGTACGTGTTTACGTTCGGTAACGATAACGTTGAGGTCTTGTCGGGAATGAGGGGTAACTCATCGTCTACGTTCTCGATCCTCATCGCTAAGGCGCAAGGACGCAAAGAAGATAGACACAATGTTTTCAATCCCGCATTAACACCGCCAACTGCAGACTGCCTACTACTGCCTATTTCGGAATATAAGGCGACTGATATCCCTTCGGACCAGCGTCCCGATAGAATGGCGACTCCGGCGTTGCCATGCGCAGGCGAATCCGCCCGCGAACTTTTCGCGAGTTCCGGCCGATGTACCGCATGGGCACACCGGCGGCGATCATGGCAAGGGACGCAGTGGTTACACTTTCGTCGAGTCGCGCGTCTTCACCGTGCACCACTACGTTGTTGAGTTGGTCGATAGCAAAATATCCGATGCCACCGATCATGAGAAAAAGACCAAGACGATGAACGAACGTCTCGCTTCTGAAATACACGCGATCGATCATTCGGAATGCAACGGTATCACGATGTGTAACAACGGCTGTATCGGATAAGGCATTGATGTACGTGCGTCGCACTTCCTTTGATCCCTTTACGCGAAATGCGAATTCGTCGCCAGCACGTAAACGAAGCAAAACATCCTGATTCTTCAATAGAAGCAACTGGTTCTGTGCGCTTGCATGATGTACGCACGAAACGCATAGCAAGATCAGCAGAGTGATGTAAATACTGCGCATTACATCCGCACCATCCAGTTGAACGGATCGGGACGCGTTCCCCGCTTGATTCCTTCGAGTTCTTCGTACAGCTTGTTGGCAAAGGTACGTTCGGCTATCGGTGGCAGGGTGTAGTCCTTTCCTTCGTATCCTATGGCTTCAATATGCGCAATGGTGGCTGCGGTTCCTACGCCAAATGCTTCCTGCATCTTTCCTGAGGCGAGGGCTTCCACCACCTCTTTTACAGACACTTTGCGTTCCTCCACTTTCCAGCCCCAATGGCGTGCGAGTGTAAGTACACTGTCGCGCGTTATGCCTGGAAGTATTGAATCGGTAAGCTCGGGTGTCACGAGCGTGTCATCTATCACGAACATTACGTTCATGGTACCCGATTCTTCGATGTATTCATGTGCCCGGCCGTCGGTCCACAGCAACTGATGATATCCTTCCTTTTGCGCGAGGAGTGCGGGATAAATGGAAGCTGCATAATTGCCACCAGTCTTCGCATAACCAGTACCCCCTGCCGCAGCTCTGGTGTAATGTGTTTCTATTTTGACGCGGACCGGATCGGAATAATACATTCCCACCGGTGAAAGAATGACCATGTAGGTGAAATCGATCGACGGACGAATGCCGATATATTCATCCGCGGAAAACAGGAACGGGCGAATGTAGAGCGACGCGCCAGGCTGCCTTGGTATCCACTCACGATCGAGTGCGATCAACTCGCGCATGCTCTCCATGTACAAGTCTTCAGGCACTGTCGCGAGGCACATACGCTCAGCAGAGCGATTCAGTCGGTTCAGATTCGCCAGGGGTCGAAACACGAGCGCCTCCCCGGATTCCGAGCGGTAAGCCTTCAACCCTTCGAAGATCGAGTGGGCGTAGTGAAGCGTGGGCGACGCCGGGCTGATTGTGATCTTGCCGTAGGGCACGATCCGGAGGTTTTTCCAGGCACCATCCCTGAAGTCGGCCATAAACATGTGATCGGTGTAGTGCTTACCGAAAGGGATGTTCGAAAAGTCGAATTCTCCCACGCGCGACTGTTCTACCCTTTGAATCTCAATGCGTTGTGCTGCGATCATTACGATAACCGTTAACGATGGGCAAGTTAGCTTCTTTTAGGGGAAAAAGTCACGAATAACGGGGTTTCCAGGGGGTTTCTGTTGCGCCGAGCTCCTGTGCCATGGCACGCGCAAGCACGAAGAGGTAGTCAGACAGCCGGTTGAGATACACCAGTAATAGGCGGTCACCCTCCTCACGGGCATACAGTGACACAAGCCTCCGCTCTGCGCGTCGGCATACGGTGCGTGCAATGTGACAAAAGGACACCGACTGATGTCCTCCGGGCAGCACAAACGAGCGCATTTCGGGCAGCGAGCGGTCCATTTCGTCAATCGCTGCTTCGAGCCTTCCGACCGCCGCTTCATCGAGTTTGGGGATTTTCACTTTTTCATTTCCCGGTTCGGCGGCAAGCATGGAAGAAATGACGAACAGATTTTCCTGAATGCCAACGAGAAAATCGTGTCGCGACCGGTTCACCTCCTGATCGCGTAAGAGCCCCATCCACGAATTGAGTTCATCAATGGTACCGTATGCTTCTATCCGTGCGTCGTCTTTGGATACGCGTTTTCCTCCGAAGAGTCCGGTAGAACCGGAATCGCCTGTTTTTGTATAAATCTTCATGATGCGAAACCACACCGCGCTGCCTGGCGCGGGTGGAAGCCAAGTTACGATCTTTTTGGACAGGTGTCAGGAAGCCGCTACGGGCTCAGTACGCGTGATGTTGTCGTTCTTGCGGTCCCATTCAATAAGACCGTCACGCAACCGCACAATGCGATGCGCATAGTGGGCGATGTCATCTTCGTGGGTCACCATAATGATGGTGTTTCCCTTGTCGTGAAGCTCCTGGAAGAGGTGCATTATGTCATACGACGTCTTGGTATCCAGGTTTCCCGTCGGCTCGTCGGCGAGAATGATCGATGGGTTGTTCACCAGAGCGCGTGCGATGGCAACGCGTTGCCGCTGACCTCCGGATAGTTCATTGGGTTTATGATGCCAGCGATCGGCAAGTCCAACGTTTTCCAGCGCCGCCATGGCCCTTTCCTCACGTTCGGATTTGCTGTACCCCGCATAGATCAATGGAAGCGCCACATTTTCAAGGGCGGAAGCGCGGGGGAGCAGGTTAAAAGTCTGGAATACAAAACCGATTTCCCGGTTACGGACTTCGGCCAACTCATTTTCCGTCATCTCACTGACTAGCTGATTGTTGAGCATGTAGGTCCCGCCTGTGGGCGTATCCAGACAACCAATTATGTTCATCAGCGTCGACTTTCCTGAACCGGAAGGGCCCATAAAGGCCACATACTCACCCTTTTCAATGGTGATCGACACAGATTGGAGGGCTCTGACCTCCGTATTCCCCATCACGTAAATTCTGGAAAGGTTGTGGGTTTCAATGATTGCCATGCCCAATTAGTTAGCTTCTGTCCTCCATCATTACACACGACACCGCAATTTGAGAAAAGTTACCCGGTTTTCTGGCCGCTTTTATGATATGCGGAGTCGTTCATCCCCACCCGGAAGGCAAATGCCTTGCCGGAATAGGAGAAATCGGTGGGGTTATATACCCGTTCCACAAATTTGACCTGGTTTTCGCGGTCCACCAGGATTACGGTTGAGCTCCTCGATCCGTATCCCGGACTCTTTATAAATATCGACGACAGTTGCCGTTCCCGTTCCAGGCCGACACCCGTGTCAGGCAATTCATGGTCCGGTGCCGTCATATCGTCATACAGGACATCCAGGTATGAATCCGGGTCTCCCACCCGATTGCGAATCAGCGTCTCGACGTTTTGCGTTGCGCGTCGCACCTTTGGCCAGGGCGTATTTAGCAGAGCGTTGCTGATGCCGTGTAGTCCGGGGGGCACGGCTGTTATTCCGTTGCCGTAGTTTGAATAATAATAGAGTTCACGGGGATTGCCCACGATCAGATTGAAGCCGTTGTACAGGTGGGCCCGTTGTGCCACATCCTCCAGGTATGCCAGGGGGTGTTTTTCGGACAGCAGAAAGTCGGTGACCAGACCTCCGCGCGAGGGAGCGTCAGGCCGGTATCGGGAGAGATCGCGGTAATTCGTGACCATGGCCACCCTCCCATTGCGGTGCATTGCCAGCCAGGTGCCGTTCGCCACAAGGTCGCGTCCCCCCAGGATTTCGGGGTGGTCGTCCCAGAATGCTGCCGACGCGCTCTTCCTTTCGTAAAACTCATCCCGGTTTGCCGCCACAATCAGCGGATAATCAGGATGTTCGTTAAGTGACAAAACAATAAGACACATCTGTCAGTAAAACGGGTTGATGGCACGAGGGGTTCACTCGTTGCCTTCTTCGAAAAGCTCGAGCTGGGCCGGCAGCAAGGTAAAGGATTTTCTGTGGAGGGGCGACACGCCGAGGAGCCGTATTCCTTCGCGGTGCTCCGGAGTAGGATAGCCAACATTGGTTTCCCATCCATAGCCAGGGTATTCGCGCGCCAATCTCATCATCAGTTCGTCGCGATAGGTCTTGGCCAGGATGGATGCGGCGGCAATTGAAAGGTATTTGCCATCACCCTTGACCACACACTCATGAGGGATGCCAGGGTATGGCTTGAAGCGATTTCCGTCGATAAGCAGCAACGTGGGTCTTATCGGAAGACTTGCAATGGCCTTGTGCATAGCTTCGAACGACGCATTCAGAATGTTGACCCGGTCGATTTCATAATTGTCGACTTCAGCGACGGCCCAGGCGAGCGCGTCACGTTCAACATCAATCCTGAGCGCCTCACGCTCCTCGCGCGTGAGTTGCTTTGAGTCGTTCAATCCTTCATGCTGATATCCGCGAGGGAGGATCACTGCAGCGGCGACAACCGGACCAGCGAGACAGCCGCGTCCCGCCTCATCGCAGCCAGCTTCAATCTGATCGATGGAAAAATTTGAGTGCAGCATCCCGATCGCGCTAAGGCAAACATAAAAAGATTTCTATAGTTTACAGAGAAAAATACTACCATAGACTTTCACCGCAAAGTCGCCATCGCGCAAAGCCTCATCTTCGTTCACCCATGCGCCATCGCGTCCTTGCGGTAAATGACCAAAACCTTATGCGCTCAATCTGACATGATCTAACTACACAGTCCAAAACCATATAACTACGCAACTTCAACACATCAGCACTTTCACCATGAATAATCCCTGGAAAATTCTCTCTTCAAAAGAAATCTATGAAAACCCCTGGATTCGGTTGACGGAATACGAGGTCATCAATCCGGGTGGAGGAAACGGGACATACGGCAAAGTTCATTTCAAGAATCGCGCGGTGGGTGTCGTACCGATAGACAACGACGGCAACACGTGGCTCGTGGGGCAGTACCGTTTTACCCTTGGCGAACATTCCTGGGAAATCCCTGAGGGCGGCGCACCGGAAGGAGAAGAGCCGCTCGCATGCGCGCAACGTGAGCTTCTTGAAGAAGCGGGTCTCACCGCCAGGACGTGGAAGATGCTTTCGAAAATACATACATCCAATTCTGTCACCGACGAAACCGGTTGGATCTTTTTGGCAACAGACATAACAGAAGGCGTGAACAAACCGGAAGAAAGCGAAGCGGACCTCAAGGTTATGAAACTTCCGCTTTCCGAAGCGGTCACCATGATCCTCGAAGGGAAGATCACCGACGCGATGAGCATCGCCGGGTTATTGATGGTGGAAAGACTCCTACCTGGCCTTCGACAGGTTCAGCCGCCGGGGCCTAATATTGACTAATCATTTGGAAACGTGATTGGGCGCTCTTTGAGCCTGTCGAAGGGCGGTCCTTAGTTTATCGAAGGGGCTGACGTAAACACGTAAGCACGTAAACACGTTACTCCAGCCTCCTCATCCACGCGTCTCTCAAGGCCACCTTCTGGGGAGACGCATCCTCCATGACGTCGAAGACGTGACGTTGCGATCGGCGCTGAATTCCAACGGTAAGATCCAGTTTCACAGCGCCCTCGGCACGTTCCACAGTGTATGTAACCGTATCACCAGGTTGAATGCCCTGAAGGATGCCAACAAGCTCAGGAAAATTTTCCCTGGAGATAGCAATGTCGTTGATAGCGACCACCACATCACCCTCTTTCAATCCTTCACGTTCACTTCGTTCGCGAACTTCAGTGACTACCATTTTCTGTCCATCGAACTGGATACCGTGACCGCGGTCGGGGATTGAGTCTTCATAAAAAACCACTGACGAATAACGAATGCCGAGTTTGGCGAAGTATTCCTCGATGGGAAGCGGCCAGGCACCTTTTACGTGTCGATCGATGAGCAGGCGCATTTCCGGATGCGTCATCGCCACAAATTCGTCGAAGAATTCTTCTTCTGAGAACGGATTCTCTGATCCGTATTTCTTAGACAATTCGAGGATTACCTCGCGAAGTCCCCGCTTCCCTCCCGACTTTTCCAGAAGCAGTATGTCCATAAGCATCGGAACCAGCGCACCGCGATTATAAATATTGCCATACTGCGTACGCCCCTCTTCGGTAAACGCAAGGCGTGCGAGTCGCTGCAGGCTCATTTCCTTGTCATGAATTTCATCAATGCTCAGCTTCTCCGATATCTCACTGAAGAATTCTTCCAGTGTGATCAGTCCACCCCGAAGCATGATCATATCGCTCGCCCACTCGGTAACACCTTCGTACAGCCAAAGATGTTGCGACGGTGATGGGGTCACGAAGTTGAACTGGCGGATCACCTCACTGTGAAGGTGCAGTGGCGTAATCATGTGAAAGATCTCATGCGCAGCAACCCCGTTGATCAGATTGACGTACGCCTCATTCAGCGGCGTTTCCTTCAGCACATACTCAGAGCTGTATGAGTGTTCCCACGCACCGACATTCTGATCTTCGAAATGAAACAGGAGGACATACCGATCGATCGGAAAGCCTCCAACAAATTTGTTCGTCGCGATGAACACATCCCGCATTTCATTCATCAGGTCCGAAGACTTAATGAGATCGGTCTTTGAATACGTGAATATTTCGACCTTCTTTCCGCCAATATCCATCGAACTAACCGTGAGGCGGCCTAACAGAATGGGCGAATCAACAGCAAAGTCGAAATCTGGAGCAAACAACCTACCCCCTTCACCAGAGTTCAGCGCAGTGCCTACTATCCAATCTTGCGGGTAAACAAGGCCGATTTCCATGTCGGCATCCTGCATGCCGTGAAAGAATCCCAGAAGTGTATGGATATTGAGCAGCGCGTGGTCCTTCTCCAGGCTTGAGCCCGCCATCTGGTAGATAGGATTTTCGCGCACGGGAGTATCCCACGTCTCGGCCACCTTGTACGTAATGCGTCGCACTTTTTTGGGCCGTTCGATCCTGAACTGATTGGTCTGCACCTGTGTTACTTCTATCTGCCGTCCACGCGCATCGTACGCGCGGAAGTCGGCCACAAACCGGCCAATGTCCATAACCTGGTACGCACCCGGTGCTGTTGACGCGAACTGGTAAATGTTGTTGTTCTTGCCCAACCTGGGCACGTCGACAGACACGAGGAACGTGTCGGTGGATGGTCCGGTCATGTCAATAGTAAAGCGTACCGGATTATCATTCGACGCGTAGGCGGTAGGGATATATACGAGGGCGGCGCAGATGATGCCCGCGATGGCTGTCCTCATTGAAACGTACGTTTAGGTTAACAATAGATGGCCAAGTTATCCCTAAACTGTCGAATCCGGAAATGGGCACCGCCGATGCAATAAAAAATACCCCGTAAGCAGGTATTCTTCGATTGCCTCGCGTGACGGCAGTCCGTCTCATTGCGGTTGATTATCAGGGAATAATTCCTTAAATAACCCTGCATTTTTGGGTCATGGAAGTCCGAGATATCGATGAAGGGAAGCTCCAGGCGGAGGAACTGAAGACGCAGTGGACTAACTGGATCATTAAAGGGTTGCGTTACGTGCATACGGGTTATGGTTTGGTTGTATTCACCGTACTGTTTTTCATTTTCCTCCCGTTCCTTTGCATTCCCATGATATTCCCGCGGGCTCATGCGCTCATAGGCATTCTGAATCGCTGGTGGGCGCGGGCGTTGTTTGCTTTTGTGGGATTGCCTGTGAAGATCCATTACCGGTTTACGCCGGAACGCGGCAAACAGTACATCTTTTGTCCCAATCACTTTTCCTATCTCGACGTTCCCACAGTGGGACTCAACACCTGCAACACCATTTTCGTCGGCAAGATTGAAATGCAGCGTGTGCCGCTATTCGGATGGATGTACAGCAAGCTTCATATTACGGTCGACCGCAACAGGCTCAGAAGCCGTTATGAGTCGCTAGTCCGCGCAGCAAAGGCAATAGATGAAGGAAAGAGCCTCACCATCTTCCCTGAGGGCGGTATTGTATCCAAGGGCATGCCCAGGCTTGCGCCATTCAAGGATGGCGCTTTCCGGCTGGCGATAGAAAAACAAATTCCCATAGTGCCTGTCACAATACCCTTCAATTGGATAATTTTGCCCGATGATACTTTTTTGCTGACGTGGGGACGCGTTGTTGCTGTCTTCCATGAGCCGATACCCACGGAAGGACTCCGGATGGACCAAATAGATGAACTCAAAGAACGAGTGCATGAGGTAATCCGGAACGAACTGAACGAATGGAACTATGGAAATAGACCGCCCGTTACTGGATAAGATCGCCCACCTCGCGAGGCTGGAATTCGATGAAAAGGATGCTGAACGAATGATGGCGGACATGACAGCCATTGTCGGATGGGTTGAGAAGCTCAGCGAAGTGGACACGACCGGCGTTGAGCCGCTTACCACAATGTCAGGTGAAATCAACGCTCTTCGCGACGACGTTGTCGGGCCTCATCTCAGCCATGATCGCGCGCTACAAAACGCACCCGCTAAAGATGATACCTACTTCAGGGTGCCTAAAGTAATTGAAAGCTGACGCGCGGGTATTACACTCAAAATGACCGAAGGCACGCAGTTCTGGAAATCCTGGAAACCTGAACATCGGTACGCCTGGTACATCACGGCATCCGCCTTTGTGCTGGCACTTGCCTTCTACGCTTTTTCTTACTACCGCGGTGTCGACGGTATTCTTCACTGGGAAAAAATCCAGGAACAAAAGGTAATCGAGTCCACGCTCGACACGTATCGCCTCGGTCCTTTTGAATTATCCGTTCCCGGCGACAACTACGTCATCCTCGAATACTTCAACGGCAGTGCCATCGAGCCCAACATGGTGGGGATATACCTCTATCTTGTTATGCTCGCAATTGGTGTCGTCGTGCTGCTTGCCGTGGTCACCACATTCGACCGATTCTGGTTTATCGCCGCCATGGCACTGCTTATCCTCTTCTGGTACAGTCTGCGCCTCAGGGTGCTGGAAGTGTTCGGACAACTCAACGACATACCGCTCGTCGTCACGCTCATCGCCTTTGGTGGCCTCGCGATCTACTTCAACATGATTCGCCCGGGCGTCGACGTCGCACGGCGCGCTGTCGCCTTTGCCGGTGTCATGATGTTGTTTGCGTTGACGGTGGGACTGGGCAGCAAGGTCGACTATCCCTTCATGCATCTGGCAGTAACGGCCTACCCCGCGGCAGTGGTAATCACAATTCTGTTTATCCTCCTCGTAAGTCATGAGATTCTCGCCGCGTTCATCGCCATTCTCAGTCGCTCGGGAGCATCACGCATCCAGCACTTCTTCATACTCACGACCATTTACCTGGCCAATCTCCTCGTGACGGCGTTGCACGAGCTCGACATCATTAACTGGAATTTTGTTTACCTCAACGCATACCTCTTGCTTGTTGTATCGGCAGTTCTCGGAGTTTGGGGCTTTCGCGACAGGCAGGCAACGTACGAAAACATCCTTTCCTTTGCTCCCGCAGGTGCACTGCTGTACCTGGCAATAGCAACCATTGCTTTTGGCACCATCGGAGGGCTGTTGGGCAACGCTAACGATGCTGCACTCAATGTGATGGAGGACATTATTGTTTTCTCACACCTGGGTTTCAGCTTCATCTTCGTGCTGTACATTTTGTCCAATTTCGCATCGCTCCTGGGCAGCAACCTGCCAATGCATAAAGTCTTGTACAAACCCACGCGGATGCCGTGGTTCACGTTCCAGTTCGCGGGGCTCATCGCCACCCTGGCCTTCGTTTTCTTTGTAGGCTGGCGCGTTTACGTGTACGATGCCGTGTCAGGCTTCTACACGTATCTCGGAGACCTCGACATCAAACTGAACAACCTTGAACTGGCCCGCGCGCATTTCGATCGCGCACGTTCATACGGATTCCAAAGCCATCACGCAAACTACGCAATGGCCAAACTCACCCAGAACCGTTACAATCTGGAGGAATCCGAACGCCACCTCGAACTCGCCAATGGAAAGAGACCCAGCGCATATTCATTGGCAAACAGCGGAAACCTGAAGATCTGGCAAACCCGATACTTCGACGCCATCAAAAGTCTACGACACGCTCAGTCGCAGCTTCCCGGATCAGGAATCCTGGAAAACAACCTGGGTTACGCCTACGCTAAAGTATTCAACCTCGATTCAGCGCTTTATCTCTTCAGCGAAGCCCGCGAGGTACCACAAGCAAAGCCCACTGCCGAAGCAAACATCCTCGGCTTGTCTGCGCTTGAGTATCTCCCTATGGGCGCAGACTCAACGCTAGAGCTGTTTGACGACACATACACGGGGACAATTGCCAATGCGCTTGCCCTCGCAAACACACAACGTCAGTCGTTCACTCGCGAAATCGACCCCTTTGCATCTCAAAAGCTTACCCTCCACAGCGCAACCCTGCTGAATAACTACCTTCTTCGACATGTCGGCAACCTCGACTCCGCTACGCTCGCGAGAGCGTATGCCCTCGCCGACGATTCCGTCAATTCCGACTACATGGAAGCGCTTAAGGTTCCCGTTGCCATCGGGTATTACTACCAGCACAATGTTACGCGGGCCCTCGCAATCATGGCGGAACTGGTATACATCAGCAGTACGTATGAAGGAAACTACAACTACACTATGGGACTATGGGCGCTCGAGCAGGGTAATCCCGCGCGGGCAGCCAGCTTTTTCGACTACGCCGTGAGCCAAAACTATAAGAGAGCGCGGCTCTACAAAGCAATCGCCCTGACGGAAGATCGCAACGTACCAGAGGCGCTTGCCGCCTGGGATAGTGTGCTGGCCCACGGCTCCGAAGCGGAAACGGAGATCGCGAACCAGATTACGCGCATCCTGCGATTGCCCTCTTCCCAGGCCACTTCGCTTACCGATCCGCTCAAGTATCTGTTCTGTCGCTATCGCGTTGGCGTCGGAGATACGCTATTGTTCGACAACATACTGTCTACGTTCACAGACAACAACTACAAAGCCAACGCGCTCCTTGATATGAGCCGCCGCCAATTTGAGCGCAATAACCTACGAAAGGCTATCAGGTATTTTAATCAGGTAGAAGGGCTGCAGCTGACTGACGAAAATCTGTTCAACGACATACGTCATTTTGAACTGCTGCTGCTTGCTGAGCGGCGCGAAGTCGACAAGATCGTGAAGGCCATAAACGATGGCATTACCTTCCCTCCCGACAGATATCTGGAGAAAACACTTTACCAGGCGTTGGTTGCGGAAGTCAACGGCGACACTATTCTGGCAGAAAAGAATTACGAGATCGTGGGCACCTACAACCCGTTCTTCGAAGAAGGGATTATCGCCGCCGCACGGTACTACCGCGAACACAGCAGTGACAACCTCAAGGCATACAATACCCTGGTAGAGGCCGTGCAACTTAACAACACTTCTGTGAAATTGTGGACGGCCTACATCGATGAAGCAATCCGCGTAGGGTTTGATGAATACGCCGCGAGCGCGTACGAAAAAGTTGAGGATCTCCGACGAAGGCCGTAAATCCGTCAGGTACGTTTACGCCGCGCTGTGGAGCGTTTTTTCCGTGCCGACGTCTTCCTGGTCGACTTCCTTTTCGTCGACTTCTTCTTCTTTACCTTTTTCGCCTTTTTCTTCTTCTCGGCGAGGTCGATCTTCCAGTTCTCGCGCATCGTCTTCCAGTACTCCGCGCCATACCCAACGAAGATTTCACCACCGGCGGGAATATCCTTCGTGGCTTCAATGAAGCAGCGCTTTCCTTCGACAACGTACTCGCTGTTATTTGTGATGCCCTTGACCCTGCTGTAGCCCTTTGCGTCATTCGCATAGCGCCCCAGAGCCTTCACGGTGGGCAAAGCATCGATTACACACTTGCTGTTGATGTAGAAAATATACCCGTTCTTGCCATCGTCGTCTTTCACGTCCTTCCACACCGTGCGCCTGCCCTTGTATTCCACGATGCGGGTGCCCTTGGGAATGAAAACTTTTGTGAATAACCCTTTTCCGGAATTAGGTAGTGTGGATTTCTTAACGTACAGGTGTTTTTCTAGCAGTGCCATTAAAAAAATTTTTGGTCCAAAAAATTCGTGAGCGAAGATAAGGTTAAAATACCCGCAATAAAAATTTGCTTGAGATTTCAGGACGAACGGCAGCGCGTTGGTGAATCCGGCAATAGCGTATGCGGTATCTACACAACAAGAAGGCTTCCGCGGGGAAGCCTCCTCTCACAAGTTTTAGGTTAATACGTACCCAAACTTATCAAGGAGCGTAAACATTGTCCAGCCTTAAGGCACCTTTTATCACTAACCCGTTTGCGATTTCGGTGGCATGCTCTTCATTGGTGCTAATGTCCGATAGCTTTGTGAGGACGCACGGTCAATCGCAAAATGGAATCAACAACCTCGATACAATCCCCCGGCGTGGCCCGGTTCATGTCGATTGACACACTTCCGTTGCCGTAAGGCCCAAAAACGTCCGGGTTGGTAATGATGAACAATCCCATCGCCGGAGTTTGCGCGGCGCTTGCCAGGTGCATAATCCCACTATCCGCACCGATAAATACATCAGTGTTGGCAATTACGGCTGCGATCTCGCGAACATCGCGACTGTAAAACGAAGGCACAGCGAAATCCACCCGCGATACATTGTCAACCGGCAGGATCTCAACAATGCTGTCGTATCGTTTCTGCAATAGGATAAGCAGTTCCTTCCACCATTCACGCGAGAGACATTTTTCTCCCGTAGCGTATGTGAATAGGCTGATCACCGGCCTGGTCACGGGCGCGACAGTTCGCAACAAGCGCCGTCCGCGCTCAAGCTCTGTTTTGGTAAGGCGTAGGTCAAGAAGTGGCGCCGGCGACGATATTCGCGAAACACCAGTGGCGCTGCCGAGATACGCTCTCAGACTGTACACGGGATGTTTTGCATTGTGTCGGTAGTCTGTACAAAGGACCTTTATCTCTTCCTGCACATCGCCATAGGTTTTGAACCGTGCGCGCGCCAGAAGCGTGGACAAACGACCGGACGAAGAGTGGTATGCGGCGTTGATGACAAGGTCATACCTTCTAAACAGCAAACGGATCCATCCCAGGATATACTGAAGCAGGTGAATAAACGGTCTTGAGGGAAGGGAGATGATGGTGTCGATGCTTCGATACTGCGCGAAAAGCCGACGTGCCAGAGTGCCCTTAACGAATAGGTCGACCCTGGCAAACGGAAATGTCCGTTCGATCTCCTGGAGAAGGGGCGTAATAAGAAGAAGATTGCCAAGCCGATGGTTAGGTCGCGTTACCAGAATGCGTCTGACCTCGGTTCGCGCAATTGTGTTGCTCGACCCACGTCCGGCACCGATGTGGCGTGTAAGGCTCCAAACGACAGACTGTCGGATGGCATTGATCCAATTGGTGAATCCCATAGGCAAGGCGGATAACAGAGATAACGCGTGACTCCTTACGCAACTGTTCCCTAGCCAGTACCTTAAGTGGCACTAAAGGGTTGCGTAACGCTTACAGCCAGTCATGGGAAATTTGAATGCCAGAAACGTTTCGCGGATTCAGCCTGCAAAGGATCAAGGACTAGTGATGGACTGTGGCATTACTGCCACATATACGTTGCAACCGCGCCCGAAGGCAGCGATGTAGCTACCGCGTATTCGCCAATGTGAATGTTGAAGGCAGTGTCAGAGTCGTTGTCATTAAGAACGATCAACACAATCTTGCCTTCGGGAGTCACATAGGCAACGTTGTGCAGGTTGTTAACAATGTTGCTGTGAACCCTGACCGAACCAGGGGGGACGAACTTTGAGGCATGACCGATGATGTAGTACGAAACATTCCGGGTGACGGATCCAGTTAGACTGTTTATTGTCAACGCACCCTGGCAGAGGGTACAACCACCGTCGTCAGTGTGGGGTTCAAAGTTTTCGTCGGATGCCAGGTTCCACTCCAGCACATTGCGACTCCAGTTTCGGGGTGCGCCGACGATCAGATTTTTCACATGCCAGCGAAGGTCTCCTCCAAAGTCGCCTTCGCCGCTCGTCCACTGTTCAGTAAAGTAAATGTTCTTGTCGGGATGGGCGTTGTGGACCGTGCTGAGCGCGCTGATGTCGCCGAGATACAAGTGAAATGCCGTACCGTCAACCATAGTGCGGGTAACCGGATCGTCGAGGATAGCGATAGGGTATTCCGGGTGGTCGCAGTTATGGTCAAAGATTACAATCTTAGTTTCGATGCCAGCGTCCTTAAAGGCCGGACCCAGGTGATCCCTGATAAACACGTTCTGTTCGGCACTCGTCATGGTCATGCTCGGCGTGTTTCCGGGATGTTCCGGTTCGTTTTGTACGGTGATGGCATCGATGGTTATGCCCTCTGCTTTCATTGCCTGAATGTACTTCACAAAGTAGTTCGCGTAAACGGCGTAGTATTCAGGCTTGAGGCTGCCACCTTTGACCGCCTGATTCGTTTTCATCCAGGCAGGTGCGGACCACGGACTACCCATGATCTTGATATCCGGATTCAGCGCAAGAATTTCCTTGAGTATGGGAATCAGGTGCGTTCGATCCGGCTCGATGCTGAATTTCGAAAGTGTCACATCGGTTTCGCCGGGGGGAAGGTCGTTGTATGAAAAAACGTAAGGGTCAAGATCAGATGCGCCGATGCTGATGCGCAGGTAGCTTATGCCTATACCCTGATCATTCGTTAGAAACAACTCTTTCAGCAAACCCGCACGAGCTGATGGAATCAACTTCGTATTGAGGAGCATGGCGCTCCCACCGGTGAGCGTGTATCCAAAGCCATCCATACTCTGGTACCGCTTTGTCGTGTCTATGGATATAGCCGGATTCGTCTTGTCGGTCTTGTAAAACGCCAGGTCAGACGCGCGGGCGAGTAGGTGCGATCGGTCGGGGTACGTCAGCCATCGTAAGATAGCCGGACCATCCGGTTCCTTACCGTCGTCGATTGTGGAAGATTCCTGAGACGAACTCAGGCAGGAGGTAAGCAAACAGCCGATGACCAACCAACGCACCATCCCCATGCCCATGCGTTTACCAGTTAAGTTTAAAGACAATCAATAATTTTCACTTGAGTCTCGCACCCTAATCCCTGAGGGACTAAGGTGCGAGACAGGATTCATTACCAAATAAGGCTTTGATTACATTCCCCGGACTTCAATATTGTCGACGGAAATTCCATCACCCAGGTCCTCACCGCCGCATTTGATCACCAGGTACATGGTACCGTCCACCGGAGCCGTGAACGTACCCTCGTTGTCGCCGCATCCAACAACTGAAATCTTTCCTGCAAAAGGCTCGGTACCGCAACCAGCCCAGGTGTTGACACTGCGCTTGATTCCATCAGCGCTGTAGTCATTATTCTGCACCGGCGGCGTCGTAGAACAGAAGACTTCGAACCACGTGTTTACAGCACCACTCGTGGATGAAACCACCATGTCGATGACGTAGGTCTTATCCTTGATCACCTGGATCGGCTGATAGAATCCCTGCTGATTCCATCCACCGCCCGTTACCGTCGCCTTTCCGTCAGCAAACGTCCACGATGCTCCGGACTCGCTGATCTGGAGAATGGTCCATTGCGCAATGTCCTCATCCGAATCCAGGCGACCACCGAGTACGATGTTACCTGCGTTCGGGTCAGAGGTCTCGACCGTAAGCTCCTGCGAAGCGGAGGCCATATAACCACCCTTACCTACAGCGTAGTGTGTTATCGTATAGGTGCCAGCGTCCGGCAGAAATATTTCCTGTTCCATCTTACCGATGAAGGCAGGCGAGCCATCGCCCAGCTCCCATTTCGACATGATGTAACTTGTGTTAGACGCTTTCAGCGTGAAGCGGTTCGGTGAGTTGGCGTCCGGAATGATAGTGAACGATGCATCCAAAGAGGTATCTGTGAGTCCGTTACCCAAGCCAACATCCTCCGGAAGGCAGCCTGTAAACATCAGAACCGTCGACAGGCTGAGGGTAGCCAATAATTTCGCTTTCATGATCATCTTCATTTTATTGTTCATACCCTGGATTTTGCTTCAGTTTCGTACCATTGAGTTCCTTCGTAGGAATCGGGAATATCTCATGTTTCCCTGCCTCAAAACCATCAGGAGCAAGAACGGTAGCTGCATCACCCCAACGCACGAGGTCGAAGAAGCGATGACCTTCGCCGGCCAGTTCAAGTCTGCGTTCTCTCTTGATAGCATCCATTGAAACCGGTACAGACGGAAGTCCTACGCGGGCACGCACCGCATCCAAAAGCTTTTGTGCTCTCTCGCCGGTTGCGCCCAGCGCCTCAGCCTCCATGAGGTAGGTGTCAGCAAGACGAATGATGTAACTGTGCTGCTGGTAGTTCAGGTCTACTGCCCCACCGAGCGTTGATACATCTGACATCCGCGGCATGAATTTGTTCAGGTAATAGCCGAGGTCTTCATCTCCGTGCACGTAAGTAACATCGCCAGCAGCTTCATATGCGGCGATATCAAAGACCGTTGCCTCAAAACGAGGGTCGTCCTTGATCGCATCATAGAAACTTTGCGTGAAGGTGTTGAAGCTCCATCCACCGGGCATTGCCTCGGGCGCACTGCTTGCAGGGTTGACCCGCGAATAGGAACGAATACCGACCATCACGTTGAGGGTGTTTCCTTCATCAAGTCCCGATCCCCAGAAACCCCAGTCGTTGCGTGACAAGTTGCTGTGCGTACACTCGATGATGGACTCTGAATTGTAAACATTGCTGAAGACCCACAGGTCAGCGAAGTTGTCGAGCAATTTGTAACCATAGATGCTGGTTCCCCCGGGCTCGCCATTCACTTCAGCGAGCTCTGCGGCGGCCTGAGCATTCTTTCCGCGGTACAGGTAAACCTTTCCGAGCAACGCCTGCGCACCACCCTTTGTGATCCGGCCGTTTTCTGACGGGGGTACCGTAGTGGGGAGCACTGCCTTAGCGTCGATGAGGTCCGCTTCGATCTGATCGTAGACTGCATCGGGCGAAGCCTGCTCTACGTCGTACATGTTGGTAGCTGTCAGCGGTTCAAGCAGGAGCGGAATGTTTCGGAACATTCTCACCAGGTTGAAGTAGTACAGCGCACGCAACGCCTTTGCTTCACCGATGATCCGGGCTTTTTCCGCTTCGTCCATTGCCACGCCTTCGATCTTTTGCAGCAAAATGTTTGCGCGGAAGATGCCTTGATAGTGATCATCCCAGTAGCTGGTCGCCATGTTATCCGGCGTCAGCGTAAAATCGTCAAAGACGTGGAGTTGCAGGCCGTCCGAAGCGGAACCACCACCTGCCACGTGGTCGTCGGATCCCGCATTCATCAAGGCCACCATATTTTCAAAGCCACCGGTGTTCTTCCGCATTGCGTCGTAAGTAGCAACCAATGCGGCAAAGACCTGGTCGCGATTCGCGTAGTAGTTCTCCGTCAGGAAAGCGCCCTTAGGCGACACTTCCAGGAAGTCGTCACATGAGGTAATCGTCGTTACGGCAAGGAGAACAGCAAGTGAATTTCTTAATATCTTTTTCATTGTTGGTCTCTGCTTTTAAAGTTGAATTTGAACTCCAAACAGGAACGACCTCGCCTGAGGGTACTGGCCCTTGTCGATTCCAAACACACCGCCACCGATCTCGGGATCAAAGCCTGTATACCGTGTGAGGGTGAACAGGTTTTCAGCGGTCACATACACGCGGAATGTTCCGATACCCAATCTTTCAAACACGCCGTTTTCCGGAATGCGATAACCGAGCTGAACGATCTTAAAGCGCAGGTAATCGCCGTCTTCGAGATAGAAAGATGACATGCGGCTGAAGTTTCCGTTAGGATCGGTTGTCGACAAGCGCGGATAGTCGTTTGATGTACCCTCGCCGGTCCAACGCTTCAGCACGGCTGTCGTGTAGTTCGCGTTGGCGATGTCAAGACGACGCAGGCCCTGGAAGATCTTGTTTCCACCTGCACCGTTGGCGAACACCATCAGGTCGAAATTCTTGTACGCAAAATTCAACGTAACACCGAATGTGTATTTCGGAAGGCTGGTGCCCAGGAACGCACGGTCGAGGTTGTCAGTGGTGATCACACCGTCACCGTTGATATCGACCCAGCGGAAGTCACCCGGCTGTGCGTTAGGCTGAATCAGTTCGCCCTCCGCATTGCGGTATGCATCAATCTCTTCCTGGTTCTGGAATATTCCATCTGATACATATCCGAAGAATTCATTGTAGGAATGACCAACCTGGATGCGGGTCACAGCACCCATGTTCTGGAATCCGGCGTCACCGCTGATGAAGTCAACATCATCCGCTACGTGAGTAACCTTGTTCTTAAGCGTAGCGAAGTTAGCCGACCCCGTAAAGTTCACAGGACCGAAGTTGCGCGAGTATTTCAACTCGACTTCGATACCGGAGTTTTCCATGTCAGCAACGTTGCCCACAGGTGACGTAGTTACACCGACATAACCAGGAATCGTGATGGGACGAAGAATGCCACTTGTCTTCTTGATGTAATAGTCGAACGTAAGATCGAAGTCGTTGAAGAGCGTCGCCTCCAAACCGGCGTTGATCTGTGTGGTTTCTTCCCACCGCAGGTCGGGGTTGTCAAGTGACGACGGCGCGTATCCTTCAAGAATGGTGTTGCCCAGCTTGTAGTTGTATCCGGGCTCAACAAGCGCCAGGAATCCGTAGTCGCGAATACCATCATTTCCGGTTACACCAAATCCTCCGCGCAACTTCACGTAGTTGACCACATCGTTCGCGGGCCAGAAAGGTTCGTTGGAAATGTTCCATCCCACAGAAGCGCCAGGGAACACACCAAAGCGATTGTTCTTACCGAAGCGATTGCTTCCATCCGCACGAAGTACCCCACTGAACAGGTATTTCTCGCGGAACGCATAGTTTATTCTTCCGAAGAAGGAAGCAAGTTTGTGAACGTTGTTGTTCAGGTTACCGTCAGTCGTATAAGCGCTTGCTACATACACCGATGACTGACTATAGAATCCGAACGATGCTTCGCGATAGTCGTTCACCGGCAGATTCTGCAGCGTGAAGCTGTTCCCTCCACCGACATTTTCTACGTAGACACCTTGTCCAAGAAGTAGCGAAACATCATGTTCACCAAACGCCTTTGTGTAGGTGACGTAGTTCTCTATGTTCCAGTTCTTCCTTTCGTGAAGGTTGCGAGACAGGCTGTTGACCTGAGTATTGAGCCCGCCACCGGCGCCCAGGAAGTGAACAGGCGTGAAGCCTTCGTCACCCCACATCGCGATCTTTCCGGAAAAGACCGACTTGAACTTGATTTCGTCGGTGATAGCAGCTTCAAGCGAAATGTTGCCGACAAAATTGTCGTCCCAGTTGTAGCGCCCGAGACGCGTTTGGATGTAGGCAAGAGGATTCGACATTTCCTGA
>Ga0207873_1001275_pt1 | contig 24785 bp, 22 predicted proteins | sample BGWIniCompost_FD_187373 | JGI IMG/M metagenome (GOLD analysis project Ga0207873, IMG submission 187373) | Cellulose adapted compost microbial communities from Newby Island Compost Facility, Milpitas, CA, USA - BGW Initial Compost (SPAdes)... ...
CGGCGCACCAGCTCCTCCCAGCGAGCTTCATCCCGTGTCGGATCGAGGGCCGACAGATCGATGCGTTCGAACTCCATCAGCGCTCCTCGCTGCGATGGTGGACAAGGCGTTCTCGCATGGCTCTTCGTGCGTAGGAGAGGTGCGCCCGAACCGTCCCCTCCGGTAGGCCGAGCAACTCCGCGATCTCGCGGTGTCGCCAGCCCTCCAGGTCGTGGAGGAGGAGCACCTCTCTCTGTACTTCGGGCAGCATGGTCAGGCTGACCTGCAGCTCTTCACGCAGCTCGGCTCGCTCCGCAGCGCGCACCGGGCTCGAACCGGTTCCCGGCGCCTGGAGGTCATCTTTGAGCGGCGCGGCCCGCCGCACGTCCAGGTAGCGTCTGTGGCTGTGTGCCCGATTCTTCACGATCCGCAGGAGCCATGCGGCGAACTTCCCGGGGTTGCGACACTCGTCGAGCCGCTCCAGCGCGGTGATGAACGCATCCTGGCACACGTCCTCCGCATCCGCCCGTTCGCCCACGACCGCGAACGCGGCCAGGTACGCCGCGCGAAGGTACCGGCGGACGAGCTGCTCGAAGGCGTCTTCGTCTCCCTCTCGGGCGCGTTCGACCAGTCGTGCATCGGGCTCTGCCATAGACCTCTGCCCATAAAGACGCGCGAAAGGCGAGAAACGTTAGGAACCGGGGGCTTCGCTGCGTTCCGTTACGCGGGCAACACCCGCGAACGCCACGATCTGTACTCCGGGAAGCGGCGTCGGGATCCGGATTCCCGTCGGGTGCAATCTCGGGCGCCTCCGCACGGGTGACGTCACGCGCCCTTGGCACCCTCCGGGTCGGTCCGTCCCTCCGTGCGCCCGGTCCCACTCATTCCCCTCGCCGCCACCGTTCCGTTCCAGAGTCGTGACCATCCCGAGACGCGGGGTGGCCAACCGCGTGACACGGGGTCGGTAGCGTTCGGTCCGACAGCGACCAGCCGACAGCAATCGGGTCGGCGCCGAACAAGGGGGGAGCATGGGACCCAAGTCACGCGCGGATGTTTCGGGCATCGGGTCGGGCGCCAGAGCGCACCCCGGGCCTCGCACGCGACAGGCGAACTTCGCCACCGGCCTCTTCGCCGTCCTCGTCGCACTCGTCCTCGCCGTCCCCGCCGCCGCACAAACGCCCGCCGGCGCACGGGCGCCCGGCGGACGGCTCGCCGGACGGGTCACCGGTCACGACGCGCAGCCGCTCGTCAGCGCACGCGTTTCCGTCCCCGGCCTGCGCCTCGCCGCGCTCACCGACGCCGACGGCAGGTTCGTGCTCGCCGGCCTGCCTCCCGGCACGCACACCATCGTCGTCGAGTGCGTCGGCTACGCGACGAAGACTGTCACCGGCGTCGTCGTGCCGGACGGCCTGGTCTCCCTCGATGTCGCGCTCGAGCCCCAGGCGATCGCCGTCGAGGCGATCACCGTCGTGGCGGCACGCGAGGCGGGGAGCGACGTCGCGCTCCTGGCCGACCGGATCCGGGCGGCGGCCGTCGTGGACGCGATCGGGTCGGCCCAGATCGCGCGTTCGCCCGACGGGGATGCGGCCACCGCGCTGAAGCGCGTCCCGGGCGTGTCGGTCGTGGACGGCAAATACGTGTACGTGCGCGGGCTCGGCGAGCGCTACGGCGCGACGACGCTCAACGGCGCGCCGCTCCCTTCGCCCGAGCCCGACCGGAAGGCGGTACCCCTCGACCTCATCCCGTCGAGCATCCTCGAGAGCGTCGTCGCCTCCAAGACCTACACACCCGACCAGCCCGGCGACCACGCCGGCGGGCTCGTGGATGTGCGCACCCGGGACTTCGCCGGAGGGCGCTCCTTCAGGGTGAGCGCGTCCCTCGGCTTCGACACCGAGGCCACCTTCGCCGACGGGCTAGGCTACGCAGGAGGCCGGTGGGACTTCCTCGGGTTCGAGGACGGTACGCGGGCGCTCCCCGCCGCGCTGCCCAGGGATGTCCCGCTCCGGAGCCTGGCGCGCGCGGACCTCGAGCGGGTCGGAGAAGCGTTCGCCGGGGCATGGGGCCCGAAGCCGCGTCGCCTGCCCATGAACCACGGCTTCGGCCTCGCCTTCGGCAGAGACTTCGAGATCGGCGGGAGACGGCTCGCCATCCTGGGCACGATCGGTCATGCGACCGGCTTCACCCACCGCGATGGCCAGATCGAGCGGGCGCTGTCCGCGTCCGGCGGGACCGAGCCCGTGATCGACTTCATGGGCACCGCTTCCACCCACTCCGTCTCCCTCGGCGGCCTCCTCCACCTCGGCCTCGAGTTGGGAGAGCACGACCGAATCTCCCTCGACGCGGTGCTCAACCGCCTCACGGACGACGAGGCGCGGGTCCTCGAGGGGTTCAACCTCGACACCAACGCCGACCAGCGGAACCTGCGGATCCGCTACCTCTCGCATTCGCTGATCAGCTCCCAACTCTCCGGCGAGCACCGCGTGGACGCGTTTGGCGGCGCCGAGGTGCGGTGGCGCGCTGCCTACTCGCACGCGGAGCGCTACGAGCCCAACACGCGCGAGATGCTCTATCGGAGGGTCGCCGATGGGCGGTTCCTCTGGGAGAACTTCATCCAGAGCGGGAGCATCTTTCACCAGGACATGGACGAGGTCGGGGTCGCGGGCGGCCTGGACGTGCGGATCCCGCTCCCGGCGGTGGGGAAGGCGACGTCGCTCGCCTTCGGCATCGCGGCGGACCTCCGGGACCGGACGGCGTACACCCGCCGGCTCCGGTTCGTCCCCGTCGGGAGCGTCGCGGAATCGGTGCGGGCCCTCCCGCCGGACCAGATGCTCACGCCGGAAACCATCGGCCCCGAGGGCTTCGAGCTCCGCGACGCCACCTTCCGCACCGACAACTACGACGCGACGCACCGGGTCCTCGCGGGCTACGCGATGGTGGACGCCCAGGTCCTGCCGCGGCTCCGCGTCCTCGCCGGCGCCCGTGTCGAGCGGGCCGAGCAGACCGTCACGCCCCGCGACCTCTTCGACCTGGGGCTCGACCCGGTGGAGGGCGCGCGTCTGCACGCGACGGACGTGCTCCCCGCGCTCAACCTCACGTTCGCGCTCACGGAGCGGATGAACCTCCGCTTCGGCGCGTCGCGGACCATCGCCCGGCCGCAGCTCCGCGAGCTGGCGCCGTTCTCCTACGCCGACTACGCCGGCGGACACCTGGTCCTCGGCAATACCCTCCTCGAGCAGTCGCGCATCACGAACCTCGACCTGCGCTGGGAGTGGTCGCCGCGGGCCGACGCGATCCTGTCCGTCAGCGCCTTCCTCAAGCGCTTCGCCGACCCGATCGAGGTGCTGGTCCTGCCCAGCACGGAGCTGAAGAAGACCTGGGTCAACGCTGCCGACGCGACGAACCGGGGGATCGAGGTCGAGGTCCGCTCCTCCCTCGCACCGGTGGGCCTCGACGACTTCACGATCAACGCCAACCTGACGCTGGTCCGGTCCAGCGTGCGCACCGGTGGTCCGGTTCGCTACTACGACGCCGGACAGCCCCAGACGACGACGCTCCCGGAGCGCGAGCGGGCGCTCCAGGGGCAGTCGCCGTACGTCATCAACCTCGGCGTGTCCTACCTGCACCCGACGCTCGGCACGACTGCGACGCTCCTCTACAACCGCTTCGGGCGTCGGATCGATGCCGTCGGCAGCGCCTTGCTCCCCGACGTCTTCGAGGAGGCCCGCGGTCAGCTCGATCTCGTGATCGATCAGCCGCTCGGCCGGGGCGTGTCCGTCAAGCTCGCCGCGAACCGCCTCCTGGGGACCGAGGTCCGGTTCACCCAGGGCGGCGACGTGGTCCGCCGGTACGACGCCGGACAGACCTTCTCCCTCTCGGCTTCCTGGAGTCCGGGCGGGAACTGAACTCCATTCCCAAGGAGAGGTGCCATGAGACTCATCGAGAAATACACGAGCTTCGTCCTGGCCGGGGCGCTCGCCCTCGTCCTGGCCGCCTGTGAGGACGACGAGAGCACGGGCCCGGAGCCGCTCCGCGCTCCGACCGGGGTGAGCGCGACCGCGGCCGACGGCGCCGTGACCGTGACGTGGCAGTCGGTCGCCGGCGCGGAGTCGTACACCGTCGAACGCGACGTCGCCGGGCAGGCGGGCGGATTCGTCGTGCTCCGGTCCGGCGTGACCGGAACGAGCTACACCGACGAGGACGTCGACCGGGGCGTCACCTACTACTACCGCGTCTCCGCGGTCCGCGGCGGCGAGGTCGCGACGAGCGACCCGGTCGAGGTCACGGTCGGCAACCCCGCCGCCGATCTGGTCGGCACGATCACCGCCGACCGGACGCTGTACGCGGACACGGTCTACACCCTCAAGGGGATCGTCACCGTCGACTCCGCCGTCACCCTCACCATCGAGCCCGGCACGCTGATCCTGGGGAGCACGCAGGTCACACCGTCCGCGCTCATCATCCGGCGCGGCGGCAAGATCATCGCCGACGGCAGGCCCGACGCGCCGATCGTCTTCACGAGCGACAAGCCCGTCGGCCAGCGTGCCCGGGGCGACTGGGGCGGGATCGTCATCAACGGGCTCTCGACCTGCAACTTCCCGGCGGACCAGTGCGTGGGCGAGGGGTCGTCGGGGCCGTACGGCGGGAACGACCCCGAGGACAGCAGCGGCATTCTCCGCTACGTCCGTATCGAGTTCGCCGGCTACGAGGTGAGCTTCGGGAACGAGCTGAACGCGCTCACGCTGAACGGCGTGGGGAGCGGCACGATCATCGAGTACGTCCAGGCCCACTACGGCTCGGACGACGGGATCGAGTTCTTCGGCGGGACGGTCAACGTGAAGTACGCGATCGTGACCGGCGCCTCCGACGACTCCTTCGATTACTCGACGGGCTGGTCCGGGAAGGGGCAGTTCTGGATCGTGCTCCAGGACCCGGACGACGCCGACACCGGCTTCGAGGTCGACAACAACGAGGAGGATTACGACGCCGTGCCCCTGACCGCGCCGACGATCTACAACATGACGGTGGTCGGCAAGGCGCCGGGGACCGGCACAGCCGGCGAGAGCACCACGGGGCTGCTCCTGCGCCGTGGCACCGCCGGGAAGATCTACAACGCGATCGTCCTCGGCTTCGAGACTGCGCTCGACATCGACAACGCCGAGACGTACGCCCGGTGCGCCTCGGGCGAGCTGGTCGTCGCAAACTCGATCTTCCACGGGTTCGGCACTTTCCTCGACGGCGACGCGGACGACGAGACCGCCTGCACCGGCCTCCCCGCGTGGAGTCTGCAGCAGGTGGACCCGGGGCTGGCGAATCCGTTCGACTGGAGCGCCCCGGATCTTCGGCCGGTTGCGGGTTCGCCGGCGCTGGCCGGCACCGCCGCCGTCCCGACCGACGACGACTTCTTCGAACCGGTGGACTTCATCGGCGCCGTCGCGCCGAACGGCACGCCCTGGTACGTGGGGTGGACCACGTTCGCGCGGAATTGAGGCGGGCCGGGGTTGACTGATCAAGGATTGTTGATATATTGTCCCGCCATGGCTACGATGTCGCGACCGCGTCCGAGACCGATCACCTGGAAGCGGGAGGAGCGGCTCGCCCGGGGGTACGCGGCCCTGGGGGACGCCAAACGGCTACGCATCCTGAGGCTCCTGCGCGAGGGCGAGCGCTGCGTCTGCGAGCTCACCGATGCGCTTGGCCTGGGACAGTCGCTCCTCTCCTTCCACCTCCGCACGCTCAAGGATGCAGGCCTGGTCCGCGATCGGCGGGATGGACGGTGGGTGTACTACTCGCTGGCACCGGAAGCGATCTCGGCATTGCGTGACGAGCTTGGCGACGTGCTGGACGTCGCCGAAGCGTCGGAGCCGTCGGCGGAGTGCTGCGGGTAGGGAGCGTCGGCCCGTCGGGCGACCGAGAGGTCGCCCGACGGGCCCACCGCCCGGCGACACCCGCCCGTTTTTCTTTGTCTTCACACATCAATCGAATTTGATATGGAGGGGACGATGGAGGGTGATGCGATCAAGTCGGCGGTACGGGAAAAGTATGCGCAGGCGGCTCTGCGGGTCGTGGCGGGCGAGGGAAACGCCTGTTGTGGCGGCGCCGCTTCGAGCGGAGGGTGCGATCCGATCTCGGCAAACCTGTACGATGAGGACCAGACCGCGGTGCTGCCGGAGCAGGCGGTGCTCGCATCCCTCGGGTGCGGTAATCCGACGGCACTGGCCGACCTGAAGCCGGGCGAGGTGGTCCTGGACCTGGGCTCGGGTGGTGGGATCGACGTGCTCCTCGCCGCGCGCCGCGTGGGACCGACGGGGAAGGTCTACGGGCTGGACATGACGGACGAGATGTTGGAGCTGGCCCGTCGCAACCAGCGCGAGGCCGGCATCGAGAACGTCGAGTTCCTGAAGGGCGACATCGAGGCCATCCCGCTGCCCGATGCGTCGGTGGACGTCATCATCTCGAACTGTGTGATCAATCTGGCGGCCGACAAACGTCGCGTCCTCTCCGAGTCGTTCCGGGTGCTCAAGCCGGGTGGTCGCTTCGCGGTGTCGGATGTCGTGGTCCGGGGAGACGTGTCGGCGGATATGCGTCGGAGCATGGAGCTGTGGGTTGGGTGCATTGCGGGAGCGCTGGAGGAGGACGAGTTCCGGGGTATCCTGGAGGGGCTTGGCTTCGAGGACGTATCCATCGAGCCGACGCGGACCTACCGTGCCGAGGACGCGCGGGCGTTCCTCGAGGATGCCGGATTCGACGTGGACGAAGTGGCTGCCGCGGTGGATGGCCGTATCATGGCCGCGTTCGTGCGAGCGCGGAAACCGCGTAATCAAATCGTTACGTTCCGGTGACGCGGTCTTGACCCTCGGTGCCTACTCCTGTCGGTGGGCGTTGCGGACGGGCCCCCGGGTGGTGCGGAGCAATCGACCCCGGAACGGGTAGGAGGCACGTATGAGCGCGACTACGGCGAAGGCGGTGCCGGCGCCGCGAATCCTGGTCGTCGAGGACGAGCGGGACATCGCCGCGCTGGTCGCGTACCACCTCACCAAGGAAGGCTACCAGGTCCGGACCGCGGCCGGCGGTGCGGAGGCCCTCGATGCGGTCGCCGAAGAGCGGCCGGACCTCGTGGTCCTCGACGTCATGCTCCCAGGGTATTCCGGGCTCGACGTGCTGCGCGAGATCCGGCGCCGGCCGGACCTGGCGGACCTGCCGGTCGTCATGCTCACGGCGCGTCGTGAGGAGATCGATCGGATCACGGGGCTCGAGCTCGGCGCCGACGACTACGTCACCAAGCCGTTCAGTCCGCAGGAGCTGGTCCTCAGGATCCGCGCCGTGCTGCGGCGCGCACAGTCGCCGCCGGTGACCGGGGCGAGCCGTATCCTGCGCGGAGGGCCGATCGTCGTGGACCTGAACGCGATGCGCGTCGAAGTCGACGGCACGGAGGTCCAGCTCACGCCGACGGAGTATCGGTTGCTCGTGTCGCTCATGGAGCGACGCGGCCGGGTACAGAGCCGGGAGCAGCTCCTGAGCGTGGCGTGGGACATCCACGTCCGGATCGAGACGCGCACGGTCGACATGCACGTCCAGCGGCTGCGCAGTAAATTGGGGTCTGCCGGCCACTTCATCGAAACGGTGCGCGGCTTCGGCTACCGGTTCAAGGATCGCGACCAGGGCGCTTGATGCAGAAGTCGCTGCGGCTTCGCTCGCTCTTCCTCCTGTGCGGACTGGTGGCCGCCGGTTTCGCGGCCGTCGTCCTGTACGGCGTCAGCCGCGTCGCACTCGAGGCCGCGCTGGACGAAGGCACCGGGCCCGACCCCGGCCTGGTCGCCATCGAGGCCCTGGGCGGAGCGTTCTTCGCAGGAATCGTCGCCGTCTTGTTCCTGGTCGTCCCCGTCAGTCTGTGGATCGGCGGGATCGCGCGGAGGCCGCTCGCCGAGCTCCGCGCCGCCCTGGCCGCTAGACAGCCGCTCCCCTGGCCCGGCGGTCCCCTCGTCGAGGCGAACGCCCTCGCCGCCATCCTTGCCCGCCTCCGCGAAGACCACCAGCGCGAGATCGGCCCGCTCCTCGAGGAACGCGAAGAGCTCGCCTACCTGATCGACAGCGTGGGCGAGGGAATCCTGCAGGTCGACGCCGAGGGGCGGATCGTGCGCGCCAATCGCACCGCCCGCGAGATGCTCTCGCTGCCGGACCGGATCGAGAACCGGCCGCTCTCGACGCTGGTCCGCCACGGCGAGTTGCTCGGCCTCCTGGACGGCGCACTGCGCGGCGTTCCCGTCGAGCCGATCGAGCTGGCGATCGATGACCGCCTTATCCTGGTCGTGGCCCACCGGCTCGCGGGGCGCGCCTTGCCCGGCGCCGTCGCGATCCTGGTGGACCTGACGCAGCTCAGGCGCCTCGAGGTCGTCCGCCGGGATTTCGTCGCCAACGCGAGCCACGAGCTGAAAACGCCGCTCACCTCGATCCGCGGGTATGCCGAGACGCTCCTCGCGGACCGCTCGCTCCCGGAGGAGCTGCGCCAGGACTTTCTAAGGACGATCCACGACAACGCCGCACGGCTCCACCGCCTCGTCGAGGACTTGCTGGACCTCTCGCGCCTGGAATCCGGGGGCTGGCGCCCCGACCTCCGCTCCGTCGACGTGGCCGAGGTCGCGACCGAGGTCTGGGACGGCCTGCGCCACATCGGCGAGAGCAAGTCGATCGCCTTCTCGATCGATGCGGGCAGCCGCCCGGCCGCGCTCGCCGACCCCATCGCCGTGAGGCAGATCCTGGCAAACCTCATCGACAACGCGATCCGTTACACGCCCGACGGCGGTCGCATCACGGTGCGCGTCTCGGAGGCCTCCGGCCCTGTCCGACGCACGCCGATCGCCTCGAGTCCCCCACGGGAGCCCCAGCCAAGGCCGGCCGACGACGCGCGCTGGATCGTGGTCGAGGTCGCCGATACCGGCGTCGGCATTCCCCGCGACGCCCTCCCTCGCGTCTTCGAGCGGTTCTACCGCGTGGACCCGTCCCGATCCCGGGACGGCGGCGGCACCGGGCTCGGCCTCGCCATCGTCAAGCACCTCGTCGGCGGAATGGGCGGCGACGTCGTCGCAGAGAGCGAGCTCGGCAGAGGGAGCACGTTCCGCTTCTGGCTCCCCGCCGCGGCGCCGACGCCAAACGAGCCGGTGCCCGCAGCCGCTGCGCACACGCCTTCACCCGCCTGAGGATCCGGGCTGGCCACGCGCGGCTTGGCCTCACAGATGCCCGCGCCCGCCTGAGCCTCGCGGCCACCCGCACCCGTCCGAGCCTCGTCGAGCGATTTGCAAAGTCGTTACACGGCCGTGACGGGCTGTCGACGACGGTTGTACATTCGTCGTAAGCGTGTATGTCTTGCACGTGATGTTTCTTTGATCGTTCGATCGGACGGTGTGACGGTGCACGGACGGGTTGGCGGTGTCGCCATTGCTCTCGCATTGCTCGTCGCGGCGCCTCGAGCAGCGGCCGCGCAGACCATACAGGCGGGCGAGCTCACGTTGCGCTTCGTGGCGCGCGTCCAAACCCAGTTCAACACGACTTCCATCGACGACGACGAGATCGGCAGGCCCATCGCCTGGTCCACCTTCGAGACTCGTCGGATGCGGTTCGGCTTCGAGGCCCGGTACGGCGACTGGCTCACGGCCGTGATCGAGCCGGACTTCGCCCTCGGCGACCTCGCCCTCAAGGACGCGTGGATCAACTGGGCGTTCGACCCTGCGTTCGAGGTCCGCTTCGGGCAGTTCAAGAAGCCGTTCAGCCGGATCGAGCTGGTCAGCTCCGCCCAGACCATCCCGATCGAGCGTGGCGTGCGCATCCGGGGGCTGGACGACCTGGGCCGCGTCCTCATCGCGCCGGACGACCGGCCGATCTTCGCCGACCTGGACGACGCCCCGGTCTTCGGCGACGAGTACACGCTCCTCGACAACCTCGGGTATGTAGGCCGCGACTTGGGGATCGCCGTCCACGGGGAGTTCGGCGGCCGTTTAGGTTACGCGCTGGGCGTCTTCAACGGCGAGGGCGCGGATCGGCTCGATGTGGCGGACGGCAAATCCGTGGCGGGTCGGGTGGCCCTCGTGCCCGATCTATCCGCGCCGTTCTCCCTTGCCGCAGGCTTCAGCTACCGGGAAACGCGGATCGGCGAAGGAACTGGCTTCGGCCGCGAGGTGGGCGGCACCGCGTACGAGATCGACGCCGAGTGGGGTGCGTTCCGCCGCCCCGGCCCTCACGTCATCTTCGAGGCTGCGTTGGGTGACAACTTCGCGAACCCCGAGACCTCGTTCCTCGGCACCCAGGCGTGGCTCTCCTACTTCCACCCCCTCACCGGCCAGCGGGTCGAGGGGCTCGAGCCGCTCCTGCGCGTGAGCTGGGCCGATCCCAACACCGGCCGCGACGGAGACCACGGCTTCCTCCTCACCCCCGGCTTCAACGTCTACTTCTCGGGCCGCAACCGAATCATGGTGAACTGGGACGTGTTCTTCCTCGGGCTCGGCGGCGTCGACCCGGAGCACGCCTTCCGGGTCCAGGGGCAGGTCGCGTTCTGAGGCGGCGGCGCGACCCGGCCGTTGGGCGTTGGGCGCTAGGCCGTGGCTGACAACTGGTCCGGCATCGGCTGCAGCGTCATCGGATTCGCATCCGCCAGATGTCGATGAACGGTACGCCGTCGTCGTCGGCTCTATAGCTCGCGATCATCTCGTCGCTGAGGAATGCGACGACGAACTGCGGGACGCGTTGCGACATGACCAGCCGCCCGGTCCGCGGATCGATCACCTCGAGCATCGTATCCAGCAGGCGCGAGTGATCGGCGATATAGTACGACCCCTCCGGACCGTTCTCCATTTTTCCGATCCCCGCCTTCCAATTCGTATCGGCAACCCACACGGCCACCCAGAGACGGCCTGCACGGTCCTCGTGAATCTCGCCCAGCGCCGGGTAGGGTTCATTCTCCGGCGAGATCGGATGCTCTTCCGGGAACGGCGGGAACCAGTCGACCACCCGGTAGAAGCCGGACTTCTTCATCCCATCCAGCCCCCACCGTTCGATGAGATACTGTGCTTTGTACGCCGACCAGACGCTTCCATCCCGCGAAGGCGCAATACGCCGCTCCTGCTGGTACAGGGAGCGCATGTCCGCAGGGGTCACGGGGTTCTCGCTCCCGAAGGAGACGACCGAATCCCGGACCCCGGCGAATCGGTGGAGCGGGTGCCCGATTCTGTCGGGCGTCATGATCCTCGCGCTTACGACGATCTCGCCGCTCGATGTCGACGCTGCTTCTATGACGCTTCCCGGGAAGGGCCGCATTCGAACGACGCTCCAATCGGGTCCGAGCACCGTGTAGCGACGCGTTCCGCCATCGAACACGTGCAACGTGTCGCCGGGACCGATGTGCACGCTTGCGATGTTGCGATACTCACCCGGTCCCTCGCCCCGACGCCCAATGATGCCCCGGAACTTCCCATTGGGCTCGTAGACGAGGATCTGGTAATTCTGAAGGTGGTCCGCGACGTAGTACCGCCCTTTGCTGTCGACGGCGATGGAGGCGACCGGCCCGCTCAGCGCGCCCGGGCCATCGACGCTCCCGAGGGTGGCGACGAGCTCGAGATCGATCGAACACCGCTCGCACACCGGCTCCGGAGCGATACGCATATCGCCCTGCGCATACCCGATCGCGGGCAAGGTTCCGACGAGCAGACAAGCAACAGCCCTCGACCACATGCACTCCTCCGCGTACGAGGCGCATCGATGCGCGTTGGCATTCACGTTAGGGAACGTGTGCCCTGAGTCGCCGGGGGCGCTCACCCGCCAGCGAGTGCCGGCTTTCCGCCGTGACAGAATCGTTACCACGCCGTGACTGCCGGTTCACAGCGGTTTGCCAATCTACCACCGTGAGCGACCCGAGGAGAGGGACATGGCCGACAAGTCGAGGCGGGTGAAGCTGGCGCGGTCGGGTGGGGATGCCCCGCCCCCGATCAGAAATCTCAAAAGAATCTTTTCCACAGCCCTGGTCGCAAGTCTTGCAACAGTCTTGGCAATCCTCGTCCTCACTTCTTGCGGCGACCGTGGCGCCTCCGCGGCCGGCGGCTTGAGCGGCTCCATCGAGATCGACGGCTCGAGCACCGTGTATCCGATCACCGAAGCGGTCGCCGAGGAATTCATGCTGGCGACCGGGCGCGGGGTACAGGTCACGGTGGGCGTGTCCGGCACGGGCGGCGGCTTCAAGCGGTTCTGCGCCGGAGAAACGGCGATCAGCAACGCGTCGCGGCCGATCAAGGCGACCGAGCGCGAGGCGTGCGAGGCCGCCGGCGTCCGCTATCTGGAGCTGCCGGTCGCGTACGACGGGATCGCGGTCGTCGCGAACCCGTCCAACGACTTTGTCGAGTGCCTTACGGTCGAGGAGCTGCGCCGGATCTGGCAGCCCGGGAGCCTCGTGCGGCGCTGGTCGGACGTTCGGCCGGGTTGGCCGGCCACGGAGATCCGCCTGTACGGTCCGGGCACCGACTCCGGCACCTTCGACTACTTCACGGGCGAGGTGGTCGGGGAGGAAGGGGCGAGCCGGCCCGATTACACGGCGAGCGAGAACGACAACGTGCTCGTCCAGGGCGTGAGCGGCGACCCGGGCGCGCTCGGCTACTTCGGGTTCGCCTACTACGAGGAGAGCGCGGACCAGCTCAAGCTCCTCGGCGTGGACAACGGCGAGGGTTGCGTCCAGCCGACCGTGGATGCGATCCGGACGGGCCGCTACGCGCCGCTCTCGCGGCAGGTCTTCATCTACGTGAACGAGGCCGCGCTGGCGCGCCCCGAGGTCGCGGCCTTCGTGCGGTTCTACCTCGAGCACGCCGGCGTACTTGCCCGCGAGGTCGGCTACGTGCCGCTGGAGCCGTCGATGTACAGGGATGGCCTCCAGAAGGTCGAACGGGCCCCGGCGCCGGCGACGAGCTGAGGCGTCGGCGGAGGACGACCGGAGATGATCGTCGCGGGAGAGGGAAGGGGCGCGGCCGCGGATCGCGTGGAGCCCGGGCACGATCCGAGTGGCGGTTCCAGACCAACGGCGGCGGGCGCGGCCACCCGGCCGCTCCCCCAGTCGCCGGCCACGGCGGCTGCGGGCTTCGGGGCAGCCCCGCCGGAGCGGCCAGACATCGCGGTGACGCTGCGCGGGCGGGGTCGGAGCCGGATCGAGGAGCGCATGGTCGTTGCGGCGCTCTTCCTCTGCACGGCCGTCTCGGTGCTCACGACGGTGGGGATCGTGGTCGTCCTCGTGCGGGAGGCGGCCGGCTTCTTCCTCGAGGTCTCGCCGATCGAGTTCTTCACCGGCACGCGCTGGACTCCTCTCTTCCGTCCGCAGAGCTTCGGCGTGCTCCCGCTCCTGGCCGGCTCGTTCCTCGTTGCGATCGGCGCCGCGGTGATCGCGCTCCCCGTCGGCCTCGCGAGCGCCATCTACCTGAGCGAGTACGCGCCGGCGCGGGTGCGGCGGATAGTGAAGCCGGCGCTCGAGATCCTGGCTGGGATCCCGACCGTCGTCTACGGCTACTTCGCCCTCACCTTCATCACGCCGCTCCTGCGCGAGATCTGGCCGCAGACGAACGTCTTCAACGCCGCGAGCGCGAGCATCGTCGTCGGGATCATGATCATCCCCATGGTCTCGTCGCTCTCCGAGGACGCAATGAGTGCCGTGCCGCGGTCGCTGCGGGAGGGCGCCTACGCGCTCGGCGCGACGAAGTTCGAGGTCGCGACCCGGACCGTGGTGCCTGCCGCGCTCTCCGGGATCATCGCCTCATTCCTGCTCGCGCTCTCGCGCGCGATCGGCGAGACGATGGCCGTCGCCATCGCCGCGGGCTCGACGCCGAACCTCACGTTGAACCCTCTCGAGAGCATCCAGACCATGACCGCGTACATCGTCCAGATCAGCCTGGGCGAGGCGCCGTACGGGTCGATCGAGTACAGGACCATCTTCGCCGTCGGGCTCACCCTGTTCCTCATCACGCTCCTCATGAACCTGGTGAGCGCGGCGGTGCTCAAGCGGTTCCGGGAGGTGTACGAATGAAGCGGCCGGCGACCGGCGCGAACCGGGGCGTCGGCGGTGTCAGCGGTGGTGCCGCCGGTGTCGGGCGAGGCGGCGCCGCGCCGGGAAACTTCCGGCCCCGCCTACGCTACCGGCGCACCCTCGGCTTCGTGTTCGCCGCCGCATGCTTCGCGGCCACGCTGGTCGGGCTCATCTCGCTCGCGGTGCTCCTGGTCGACGTCTGGGGCGACGGCGCGGATGCGCTCTCCTGGCGTTTCATCACCTCGTTCCCATCGCGCATCGCCTCGCGGGCCGGGATCCTCCCCGCGCTCGTCGGCTCGCTCTGGGTCCTGGTTCTGACCGCCGTCTTCTCTTTCCCGATCGGCGTCGGGACCGCGATCTGGCTCGAAGAGTACGCGCCGCGCAACCGCCTGACGCGGCTGATCCAGATCAACATCTCGAACCTGGCCGGGGTGCCGTCGATCGTCTACGGGATCCTCGGCCTCGCCGTCTTCGTGCGCGCCGTGGCGCTGGGGCGGAGCGTGATCTCGGGGTCGCTCACACTCACGCTCCTGATCCTGCCGGTCATCATCATCGCGGCCCAGGAGGCGATCCGGGCGGTCCCCAACTCGATCCGCATGGGCGCCCTCGCCCTGGGGGCCACGCGCTGGCAGACGATCCGCCACCAGGTGCTGCCGATCGCCATGCCGGGGATCCTCACGGGGACGATCCTCGCGCTCTCCCGGGCGGTGGGCGAAGCCGCGCCGCTGCTCCTCGTCGGCGCCGTCGCCTTCGTGCCGTTCCTCCCCAAGAGCCCGACGGACTCGTTCACCGTTCTTCCGATCCAGATCTACAACTGGATCTCCCGGCCCCAGGGCGAGTTCCACGCCCTCGCCGCGGCCGGAATCATCGTCCTGCTCGTCGTTCTCCTGGTCCTCAACGCCGCGGCGATCCTGCTGCGTAACCGATACAGCAAGAGGCTGCAGTAATGGCCACCGCGATCGATGTGCCGCCGGGGCAGGCGGTCTTGGAAGCCGAGAATTTGTCCGTGTACTATGGGTCTTCGGCCGCCATCCGGAACATCTCGATCCGGATCCCCGAGAACCGCGTCGTCGCCTTCATCGGCCCCTCGGGGTGCGGGAAGAGCACGCTGCTCCGCTGCTTCAACCGGATGAACGACCTGGTCCCCGGCGCGCGGATCGAGGGCGCGGTCCGCTACCGCGGGGCGGACCTGTACGCGCCCGGCGTGGACCCCGTCGAGGTCCGGCGTCGCATCGGGATGGTCTTCCAGAGGCCGAATCCGTTCCCGAAGTCGATCTACGAAAACGTCGCTTTCGGGCCGCGCATCAACGGCTACCGGGGAGACCTGGACGCCCTCGTCGAGCGCTCGTTGCGCCAGGCGGCGCTCTGGGACGAGGTCAGCGACCGCCTCCACGAGAGCGCTCTCGCGCTTTCCGGCGGGCAGCAGCAGCGCCTCTGCATCGCGCGCGCCCTCGCCGTGGAGCCCGACGTCCTGCTCATGGACGAGCCCGCGTCCGCGCTCGACCCGATCGCGACCCAGAAGATCGAGGACCTTATCTACGAGCTGAAGAAGTCGTACACGGTCATCATCGTCACGCACAGCATGCAGCAGGCGGCCCGCGTCTCGGATTACACGGCGTTCCTCTACATGGGCGAGCTGATCGAGTACGGCCCGACGGATCTGATCTTCACGAATCCGCGCGTGGAGCGCACCGAGGCGTACATCACGGGGAGGTTCGGATGAAGCCCCAGCGGCACTTCGAGGAGGAACTCGACAAGCTCAAGTCGCTCCTCGTGCGGATGGCGGGCATGGCCGAGGAGGCGGTGCGCCTGGCCGTCGAGGCGCTCCGCGAGCGCAGTGCAGAGAAGGCCGAGCGGGCCATCGCCCTCGACGACGAGATCGACGCCATGGAGCTCGCGATCGACGACCACGCGATCCAGCTCCTCGCGCTCCAGCAGCCGCTGGCCAAGGACCTGCGCTTCATCACGATGGCGATGCAGATCGCCAACGACCTGGAGCGCGTGGGCGACCACGCGGTCAACATCGCCCAGGACGTCGGCCACCTGATCGCCGCTCCGATCTTCCCTCCGCTCCCCGAGATCGACGAGATGGTTCGCCTGGCGAGCGAGATGCTCCGGGACGCACTCGATTCGTTCGTGCGCTCCGACAGTGAGCTGGCCCGCCAGGTGGTGCTCCGGGACGACCGGGTCGACGAGCTCAACAACAACGTATTCCGCATCCTGCTCACCCACATGATGGAGGACCCGCGGAAGATCGGCGCGGGGATGGACCTCTTCCTCGTCGCGCGCAACCTCGAGCGGATCGCGGACCTGGCGACGAACGTCGCCGAGGACGTGGTCTATGTCGTGGAGGGGCGCGTGATCAAGCACCACGCCGAGGCGCAGCACGTGGAGAAACGGGCGCCGGAATGAGGGCTCTGGCCCGGCCTGAGGATCGAAGCGCGGCGCCCCGCGGCTCACAATTCGCGGCCCGCTGCGTTGCTTGACAGTGGACGGCCCGCGTCGCATCCTCCCCGGTCGAACTCAGTTTGCGTGCCGCCCAGTACGGAGGGGGAGCGATGGCGCTTCCGGACGAGGCTCCGGTCAGGGCGCGTGGCCGTGAGGCGCCCGGCGCGCTCCCAGCGCCGGCTGCCGTCCCCGAAAGGGGTGTCGACGAGGCGCTCGAGCAGCTCCTCGTCGAGGTCGGTAAAGAGACGAGACCGCATCGGCAGCAAGTCTACGGTGAGTTCCGCGGACTCGTCGCCATCGTGACTGGCGGGGCCACCGGGATCGGTCGCGCGATCGCCCTCGAGTTGGCTCAGCACGGCGTTCACATCGCCTTCAACTACTACGACGACGGCGACGACCGCGTCCGCGAGGAGGCCGAGCGGACGGAGCAGGAGCTCCGGCAGCTCGAGGTCAACGTGTTGCGGCGGGCGTGCGACGTGCGCGACCCGCACGCCGTCGCAGGGTTCGTATCCGAGACCACGGAGCAGCTCGGCGGCCTGCACATCCTCGTCAACAACGCCGGGATCGCGAGGGACCGTGCGCTCTGGCGCATGAGCGACGAGGAGTGGCGCGACGTCATCGACACCAACCTGACGGGCGCGTTCTACATGATCCGCGCAGTCGCGCCGATCATGCGCGCCCAGCAGTACGGGAAGATCGTCAACGTCAGCTCGATCCACGGGCTGCACAGCGAGTTCGGGCTGGCGAACTATGCGGCGTCGAAGGCGGGACTGCTGGCTTTGACGCGTTCCGCGGCGGTCGAGCTCGGACCGTCGAACATCAACGTGAACGCAGTGGCGCCCGGTTACATCCGGACCACGCGCCTGACCGCCGGCGTCCCGGCCGAGGTGCTCGATCGCGCGCGTGAACGCACCGTCCTCGGTCGCCTGGGCGACCCGAAGGACGTGGCCCACGTAGTCGTGTTCCTCTGCTCCGAATACGCCCGCCACCTCACCGGCGTGGTGATCCCGGTCGACGGCGGGCACCTGCTCTAGGGGTTGCACCATGATCGCCGGGCTCCTCCTCGTATCCATCGCTCTGTTCTTCGTGGCGTACAGGGTGTACGGTCGGTGGATCTCCGCCCGCTTCGGGCTCGACGACCGCAGGCTCGTGCCGTCCGAAGCGATGAGGGACGGCATCGACTTCGTGCCGACGCCGGCGCCGGTCGTGCTCGGGCACCACTTCTCGTCGATCGCCGGGGCCGGACCGGTCGTGGGGCCGATCCTGGCCGGCCTCTTCTTCGGCTGGGTGCCGGCCGTGCTCTGGATCGTGCTCGGCTCGATCTTCGTCGGCGGCGTCCACGACATCGCGGCGCTCGTCGGCTCGATCCGCCACCGGGCCCGCTCCGTGGCCGAGCTCGCGCGGCAGTACATGAGCCCGATCGCCTTCAAGCTCTGCCTCGCGTTCATCTGGCTCGCCCTGGTCTACGTCGTCGTCGCCTTCGCCGACCTCACCGCGGCCACGTTCATGGACGCGGAGTTCAACGGAGGCGGCGTCGCGATGTCGTCGGGGCTCTTCATCGTCCTCGCCCTGACGTTCGGTCTGGTGGCACGCCGGTCCGAGCTCCCGGTCTGGGCGACGACGGCGATCTTCCTCCCGCTGGTCGCCCTGGCGATCTGGGCCGGCGACGTGACCACGATCCCCGACGGCGTGGTCCCGGCGCTCTTCGGCTCCGAGCGCAACACCTGGAATTTCCTGCTCCTCGTGTACGCCCTCATCGCCAGCGTCACGCCGGTCTGGATCCTCCTCCAGCCGCGTGACTACTTGTCGAGCTACCTGCTCTACTTCGCGGTGATCGGCGGCGCGGCAGGGATCCTGATCGGCGGGCTCACGGGCGCGTTCAGCGCCGGTTGGCCCGCGGTCGTCACGCCCGCCATGGTGCGCGAGGTCGGAAGTATGCCGCTCGGACCGCTCTTCCCGATCCTGTTCATCACGGTCGCCTGCGGGGCCTGCTCCGGCTTCCACAGCATCGTCGCCTCCGGGACGACGGCCAAGCAGCTCCGGTGCGAGACGGATGCGCGGCGGGTGGGCTACGGGGCCATGCTGATCGAGGGCCTGGTCGCGGTGGTGGCCCTCGCGTGCGTGATGCTGCTCCCGTGGAGCGGAGACGCGTTGCGGATGCAGCCGCTCCAGGTCTTCGCCGCCGGGATGGGCACGTTCCTCTCGCGGCTCGGCATCCCGGCGGAGGTGGGCGCCCATTTCGGGCTGCTCGCCCTCTCGACGTTCCTCCTCACCACGCTCGACACCTGCACGCGACTCGGGCGGTACGTGTTCCAGGAGTTCTTCGAGCTCGACAACACCAAGGCCAGCGTGCGCTGGCTGGCGACCTTCGCGACGCTCGCCCTCCCGGCGATCCTGCTGTCGATCACCCTGACCGACGCGGCGGGGAATCCCGTTCCGGCCTGGCGCGCGATCTGGCCCGTCTTCGGCGCGACCAACCAGCTCCTGGCGGGGCTGGCCTTGCTGACCGCGACCGTGTGGCTCAAGCGGACCGGCCGCTCGTACATCTTCGTCGCAGCGCCCATGGTTTTCATGGTCGCGACGACCATGACCGCGCTCTGGATGCTCGTCGGCGATCATGGGGTCACCCTGGTCGGCGTCATCGCCGCGTTCCTGTTCCTGCTGGGGTGCCTGCTCATCGTGGAGGCCGTGCGGGCGCTGCGCGCCGGCCCCGTCGAGCCGGAGCCGGTCGTCCTGAGGACCGCCATCGCGGCGGACTGATTTCCCCTGGAAGGATGGTGGAATGACGTATCAGTATCTTCGGCTAGAGATCCATCCCCCGATCGCGACGATCTACCTGGATCGTCCGCCGGACAACCTCCTCTCCATCGACATGATGGAGGAGATCAACACGGCGCTCCTGACGATCCGGAGGCAGTCATCGGTCGGGGTTCTGGTACTGCGAGGCAACGACCGCGTCTTCTCGAAGGGGATCGACCTCTCCGAGCACACGCGGGACCGGATCCAGCGGCTTTTCCAGGTCTATGCCCGCATCTTCGAGACGATCCGCCTCATGGACGTGATCGCGGTCGCCGCGGTGGAGGGTGAGGCGCTGGGAGGCGGCTTCGAGCTGTGCCTCGGGTGCAACCTGGTCGTCGCCTCGGAGTCGGCGACCTTCGCTCTCCCGGACATCGCGCACGGCGTCATCCCGCCGATCGCCTGCATCGTCCTGCCGCGCGTGGTGCCGCGGCGCCGCGCCATGGAGTGGATTCTCACCGGGAACCGCATCCCGGTCGAGCTGCTCCACAGCGACGGGCTGGTGAACCGGATCTTCCCCGCGGGCGAGTTCGAGGAGGGGCTCGCCGCGTTCCTGAAGGACCTGACGTCCAAGAGTGCGCCGGTCCTGCAGCTCGCCAAGCGAGCGCAGTCGGAGGCGTACTATGCGACCTACGAGGAGGCCCTGTACAAAGTCCAGAACATCTACCTCAGGGACCTGATGGAGCTGGAGGATGTCCAGGAAGGCGTGCGCGCCTTCCTGGAGGGGCGGGCGGCCGTATGGCATCACCGTTGACCCGAGCCGCCCGCGACGGCGTCCTCGCAACGGCCCTGCTCCTGGTCTTCGCCTGCTCGAGTCGGCAGCCGCCGTCGGCAGACCGGCCCGCGCCGCCCGCGCCTGACCTGTCCGGACGCTCCGTCATGCTGCTCCCGGTCCAGGGCCGTGGCGGCGTGCCGGACGGATTGGACGACGAGCTCGCCTTCTGGCTCGCGGAGCGGGGGCGCAATGTGCATTGGGTGCTTCCGGATGCGATCGACGAGGTGGTCGCCCGCTCGCCGACGCTCGGGATCCGCCCCCGGTCCCTCGAGGTTTCCGTCTTCCATTACGCCGAGGTCCGCAACATCGGAGACCCGCTCTTCGGCGACCTGCGCCGCCTCGGCGCCCTGGTCGACGCGCGCTACGCGATCCTTCCCGTTGCCGCGGGGTACGTCACGCGGGCCGAGGGCGTCCGGGTCGAGATCGCTGCCGCGATCATCGACACCCTGGGCGGGCGCGTCCTCTGGTTCGGCGTGGTCGGCGGCGGGACGGGCGACCAGGCCGACCCCGCGCTCGCTGCCTCCGCCGCGCAGGCGCTGGCTCGAACACTGTTCCCCTAGAACCGAGAGTGTCGTCCGTGATTCGTTCGGGACTATTCGGGATCGCCTCCGCCGCGATCCTTGCGATAGCAGTGCTCGCCGGCTGCGACCGGCTGCTTCCGGCCCGCCTGGTGCTCCCCACCGACGAACAGGCTGCGGAGTTCTACACCAACCACGCCGGCGTCGAGCACGTGGAGGTCAACGGCACCATCGTCGAGGTCCGCGTGCGCCAGCCGGAGTCCCAGCTCGACAGGGGCGGGGTGATCTGGGCCAAGGTCGGCCCGTATATCCACCTCTTCTCGCCCGATACGGAGGCGCTGTTCCAGCGCTACAACGGCGTGGCGGCGGTCCGGGTCACGACGGTCACCGGAGGTGACCGTCAGGTCGCGCGGGCCATGTTGCGCCGCGACGCGCTCAGCGACATCCTGTGGCGGCGCAGCCAGAACATCCTCGGCCGCGCCCTGCAGGGTGGGACCGAACGGCCGCGTCTGCTGGAGGAGCTCGTCGACTGGGGCGAGCAGTTCACGGAATTCGAGTACAACCCGGATTTCACCTCACGCTGACACGAACTCGGTTTCCGGCGCCTGGAATGGTGAACGGTCAACCCGTTCCGACGGTTGACTGACGAGGGAGAGAACATCGCGCATCGAGCAGGGAAGAAGATGGGCAAGGTTGTGACGCTGATCCCGGGCGATGGGATCGGCCCTGAGATTACCGAAGCCACGCTCCGCGTGCTGGACGCCGCGGGTGCAGATATCGAGTGGGACCGGCAGATCGCGGGCGTCACCGCGCTCGAGGCGGCACAGGCACCGCTCCCGGAGGCGACGCTGGAGTCGATCCGGAACACGAAGGTCGCGCTGAAGGGGCCGCTCACCACGCCGGTCGGCGTGGGGTTCCGCTCCATCAACGTCGCGCTCCGCAAGGAGTTCGACCTCTACGCCAACGTGCGCCCGGCGCTCAGCCTCCTCCCCGGCGGCCGCTACGAAAACATCGACCTGGTGTTGATCCGCGAGAACACCGAGGGGCTGTACGTCGGCGTCGAGCACTACATCGGCATGGGGAACGATCCGAAGGCCGCCGCCGAGTCCGTCATGATCGTGACGCGCTACGGCGCCGAGCGCATCGTCCGCTACGCCTTCGAGTACGCGCTCAAGCACGGCCGTCGCAAGGTGACGCTGGCACACAAGGCCAACATCCTCAAGTTCACCCAGGGACTCTTCCTCGAGATCGGCCGCGAGGTCGCCAAGGAGTACGAGGGTCGCGTCGAGTTCGAGGACCGGATCATCGATGCCACCGCCATGCACCTGGTCCTCAATCCCTACCAGTTCGATGTCCTCGTGATGGAGAACATGTTCGGGGACATCCTGAGCGACCTCATGGCCGGCCTGGTCGGCGGCCTCGGGATGGCGCCCGGCGCCAACATCGGCACGAACGCGGCGATCTTCGAGCCGGTCCACGGCTCCGCCCCGGACATCGCCGGGCGCGGCATCGCCAATCCCACGGCTCAGATCCTGGCCGCATGCATGATGCTCGAGCACATCGACCAGCCCGAGACCGCCGCGCGGATCCGCCGCGCCGTCGAGGCGACGCTCCACGAGGGGAAGACGCTCACCCCCGACCTGGGCGGCTCCGCGACCACGATGGAGTACGCGGAGGCGGTGGTCAGGGCGCTGCGGTAGGGTCCCACAGACCCAACCGGCGCGGCCCCCCTCGAGAACCACGGCCTCGCGATCCGGGCGCAGCGCTACGGAGGTCGCGGGTATCCGGCGCCGGGGCGGGACCGACGTGTTCCCTCGTATGCGCCGTCCCCGGGGAGGGCAGGGGACGCACCTTCCCTTGCCCTCCCCACGGGACCGCAGGAGGCAAACCCTCCCTTGCCCTCCCAGACCAATCCCGTATCTTCCCACGGAACTGAACGTTTCCTCTTTCCAGAAGACCGATATCATGGCCAGGTTCCAGGGCGTGGACTATTTCGATATCGACTCGCTCCTCTCCGAAGAGGAGCGGATGGTGCGCGACACCGTACGCGAGTGGGTGGACGACAACCTCCTCCCCATCATCGAAGAGGCGTACATCAATCGGCGCTTCCCGAAGGAGCTGATCCCCCAGATGGCCGAACTCGGCATCCTCGGCGCCAACCTGCCCGAGGAGTACGGGTGTGCCGGGCTCAACAACGTCGCCTACGGCCTCATCATGCAGGAGCTCGAGCGCGGCGACTCGGGGATCCGCTCCTTCGCCTCCGTCCAGGGCGCCCTCTGCATGTACCCGATCTTCGCCTTCGGGACGGAGGAGCAGAAGCGGAAGTACTTGCCCGCCATGGCGAAGGGCGAGATCATCGGCTGCTTCGGCCTGACGGAGCCGGACTACGGGTCCAACCCCGGCGGGATGATCACCACGGCGCGGAAGACCGATTCGGGCTGGGTCCTGAACGGCGCGAAGATGTGGATCACGAACGGATCCATGGCCGACATCGCCATCGTCTGGGCCAAGACGGGGGACCTGGACGATCCGAAATCGATCCGCGGCTTCATCGTCCCGACCGACACGCCCGGTTTCTCCGCGCGTGACCAGAAGGGCAAGCTCTCGCTCCTCGCCTCGGACACGAGCGAGCTGGTCCTGCAGGACGTCGAAGTCGGGGACGACGCGCTCCTCCCTGGAACCTCGGGCCTGAAGAGCGCGCTCATGTGCCTGACCCAGGCGCGGTACGGCATCGCCTGGGGCGCCGTCGGCGCGGCCATGGCGTGCTTCGACGAGGCGCTCCGTTACGCCAAGAACCGCGTCATGTTCGACGGGCCGATCGGCGGCAAGCAGATCCAGCAGATCCGCCTGGCCGAAATGCTGACGGGGATCACGCAGGGGCAGCTCCTCTGCCTCCAGCTCGGCCGCCTCAAGGACCAGGGCAAGGTCCGTCCCCAGCAGGTCTCCCTCGCCAAGCGCGCCAACGTAAACATGGCGTGCGAGGTGGCCCGCGAGGCGCGCCGCCTCCTCGGCGCCAACGGGATCCTGGTCGAATACTCGGCCATGCGCCATATGGCGAACCTCGAGTCCGTCTACACCTACGAAGGCACCCACGACATCCACGGACTCATCCTCGGCCAGGACCTCACAGGGATCTCCGCGTTCTGAGGCGGCCGGGGCGCTCGGCGGCGGGGGGGCGCCGATCGCTCTCCGCGGGTGGCACGAGCGCGGGTCGCCGGGCATGGGCCTTGCACCTCGGGGGCGGCACTGCCGCCCCCGAAGCGCATCATCGGCCCACGACTGGAGGAGGAGATCATGAAGGCACGCGACCTCATGACCGAAGACCCCGAGTTCGTCACGCCCGACGAGCCCATCACCCGCGCCGCCCAAATCATGCGAGACATCGACGTGGGGCTCGTTCCCGTGGTGGACAGCCCGGAATCCCGTAAGCTGCAGGGCGTCATCACCGATCGCGACATCGCCATCCGCCACGTGGCCGAGGGTCACACGCAGGAGTGCCGCGTGCGCGACGAGATGACCTCGGGCCGCATCGGCACCGTTCGGCCCGACGCCGACGAAGAGGAGGTGATCCGCCTCATGGAGCGGGAGCAGGTCCGTCGCCTCCCGGTCGTTGACGAAGAGAACCGTCTCGTCGGCATCATCGCGCAGGCCGACATCGCGACTCGCCTGGGCAGGAGCAAGCCCGAGGAGGTCGAAGAGCTCGTCGAGAAGATCTCCGAGCCCGGCCAGCCGAACCGCTAGAGGACGGGACACGGCGCGCCCCCGAGCCCGACCCGCTCCTCCTGGAATCGGTGCATCTCTCGGGGCCGGGCTCGGGGGCGAGAAGCGCGCGGACTTCCGCCACTCGGGTTGACTTTGGCCCCCATTGCCGCTATCTTTTCTTTTCTCCGACGGCGATCTCTACACCGCCGTACGCGCCCGTAGCTCAATTGGATAGAGCATCTGACTACGGATCAGAAGGTTCGAGGTTCGAGTCCTCGCGGGCGCGCTCGGGCGTCGTGACGACGCCGGCTGTTTCACAGAATGGGAAGCATGTGCGGACCGCGGCCGGTCCATGCGCCGGTCGAGGAAAGTCCGAGCTCCACAGGGCAGGGTGCCGGGTAACACCCGGGCGCCGTGAGGCGACGGAAAGTGCCACAGAGAACAGACCGCCGATGGCCCGTCCGCGGGCACAGGCAAGGGTGAAACGGTGGGGTAAGAGCCCACCGCGCTTCCCGGTAACGGG
>Ga0207873_1001280_pt1 | contig 24708 bp, 18 predicted proteins | sample BGWIniCompost_FD_187373 | JGI IMG/M metagenome (GOLD analysis project Ga0207873, IMG submission 187373) | Cellulose adapted compost microbial communities from Newby Island Compost Facility, Milpitas, CA, USA - BGW Initial Compost (SPAdes)... ...
GTGCCTCGTGGCCGAGCGCGGCTTCGTGACGCGCTACAGCGCGGTGGTCTTCGACCGCCGCTTCCAGCCGACCGCGACGCTCCCGCTCGCCGGCGCGCCGAGCCGCACCCAGGTGTCGCCCGACGGGCGGTTCGCGGGCGTCACGGTGTTCGTGAGCGGCCACTCCTACGCCATGGGCGGCTTCTCCACGCGCACCTCGATCATCGACCTCGACACCGGACAGTGGCGGGTCGAGGACCTCGAGGAGTTCACCGTGGTGCGCGACGGCCGGCCCTTCGCGGAGGTGGACTTCAACTTCTGGGGCGTCACCTTCACGCGCGACGGCCGCACCTTCTACGCCACGCTCGGCACCGGCGGCGAGACGCTGCTCGTGCGCGGCGACCTCGAGGCGCGGCGCTTCGAGGTGGTGGCCGAGGACGTCGAGTGCCCCTCGCTCTCGCCGGACGGGCGCCGGATCGCCTACAAGCACCGGATCGGCGGCCTCCCCGGCACCGTCCGCTGGCAGCCGTGGGTGCTCGACCTCGCGAGCGGCGCGCGCCATGCGCTCGCCGAGACGCGCAGCGTCGACGACCAGGCGCAGTGGCTGGACGACGAGCAGGTGCTCTACGCGCTCGCGAGCGCCGAGGCGCGCATCGGCAGCGACCAGTGGGTGGTGCCCGCCGACGGCAGCGGCGAGCCCCGCCGCCTGCTCGCCGGCGCCTACTCGGCCGCCGTCCACCGCGGCGCCCCGCCGCCCGGCTCGTAAGGCCACCTGTGGTGAGGCGGAGACCACGCGCGCCGCGCGCAAGCGCGGCGCCGCCGAGGATGTTCGAGCACGGGCCCTTCGGGGTCCGGAGCCCTCGCCACCTGTGGTGCGAGCACGACCCCCGCGATCAGCGAGACCCGGGCGTCGCCCCGCGCCGCAGCTCGGCCGTGCTGCCGCGCTGCTCGAAGTCGATCCCGCCCCAGCGGCCGGCCAGGAAGATCCTGCCGGTGAGCTCGTAGTCGAAGCTGCGCTGCTCGGCCTCGGGGCGCGCGCCGAGCGCCACGATCTGGTTCACGAGATCGAGCAGCGTCGTGGTCGCGGTGACCGGCACCACCACCTCCCCGAGCCGGGGCAGCTCCGCCTCGAGGTCGGCCTGGCCCGACGCCAGCCGCTGGCCGTTCACGCGCAGCTGGAAGCGCAGCCCGTCGATGCGGTAGGCGCGCGGGTTCGGGTTGCGCAGGCGCAGGTCGACGCGCAGGCGGTGCTCGAAGGCGCTGCTCGGAAGCGGCGTCAGGCCCGCGAGGTTCACCTCGATGGGCTCGGCCCCGAGGCCGAGCGAGGCGCAGCCCGGCGCCGTGGCCACGAGCAGCAGGGCGCAGATCAACCAGCGTTTCATCGCGCGCTTCATCGTGCCTCTCTCCGCACGCCGCCTCGCGGTCGCACGCTCCATCGGACGCTCCCCGCGCTCGCTCGGCCCGCGTCACGAGACCTTGCGCGACGGCTGCCGCTGCACTCTAGGGCCCCCCGGGCGCCATTGCTCGGCGGGAGGAGCGGGCGGTATCGTCATCCAATGACGCAACCGTCCCCCGCCCTGCGCGCGCGCATCGAGAACACCATCCGCTTCCTCGCGATCGACGCCGTCGAGCGCGCACGCAGCGGACATCCCGGCGCCCCGATGGGGCTCGCCGCCGCGGCCTTCGAGCTGTGGAACGGCCACCTGCGCTTCGACCCGAGCGATCCCGACTGGCCGCTGCGCGACCGCTTCGTGCTCTCGAACGGCCACGCGTCGATGCTGCTGTACGCGCTGCTCCACCTGTTCGGCTTCGACGTCACGCTCGACGACCTGCGCAGCTTCCGCCAGCTCGGCTCGAAGACGCCGGGCCACCCCGAGTACGGCCACACGCCCGGCGTCGAGACGACCACCGGCCCGCTCGGCCAGGGCTTCGGGATGGGCGTGGGGATGGCGCTCGCCGCCAAGCTCACGCGCGCGCGCTTCGGCCCCGACGGCCCGGGCAACCACCTCGTCTACGGGATCGTGAGCGACGGCGACCTCATGGAGGGGATCTCGGCCGAGGCGGGCTCGCTGGCCGGCCACCTCGGGCTCGGCAACCTGATCTACCTCTACGACGACAACCGCATCACGATCGACGGCTCGACGACGCTCGCGTTCAGCGAGGACGTGGCGGCGCGCTTCACTGCGCAGCGCTGGCACGTGCAGACGATCGAGGACGGCAACGACAGCGCGGCGCTCGCCCGCGCGCTCGAGGCCGCGCGCGCCGAGACCGAGCGGCCGTCGCTCATCATCCTGCGCACCACGATCGGCTACGGCAGCCCGAACCTCGCCGGCACCTCCAAGACCCACGGCGCGCCGCTCGGGCCCGACGAGGCGCGCGCCACCAAGGAGGCCCTGGGCTGGCCGCTCGAGCCCGACTTCCTCGTGCCCGACGACGTGCGGGCGTTCTTCGCCGAGCGCATCGCCGCCAAGCGCGCCGAGCGCGCCGAGATCGACGCGCGCTTCCTGCGCTGGCGGGCCGCCGATCCCGAGCGCGCCGCGCGCTGGGACGCGATGCGCGCCAGGCAGGTGCCCGCCGGCCTCGCCGACGAGCTGGTGCGCGCGGTCGAGGGCAAGAAGGCCGCCACGCGCAAGCACTCGGGCGCCGTGATCCAGATCGCCGCCCAGCAGCTGCCCTGGCTGATCGGCGGCTCGGCCGACCTCGCCGAGTCGAACAACACGCACGTGAAGGGCGGCGGCGACGTGGGCCCGGCGGCCGGCGCGGGCGTCGATCCCTTCGCGGGCCGCAACCTCCACTTCGGGGTGCGCGAGCACGCCATGGGCGCGCTCTCGAACGGCATCGCGCTCGACGGCACCTTCGTGCCCTACGCGGCCACCTTCCTGATCTTCAGCGACTACCTGCGGCCGGCGCTCCGGCTGGCGGCGCTGATGCAGCAGCGCGTGATCTACGTCTTCACGCACGACTCGATCTTCCTGGGCGAGGACGGCCCCACCCATCAGCCGATCGAGCACCTCGACGCGCTGCGCGCGATCCCGAACCTCACCGTGTTCCGGCCCGCCGACGGCGTCGAGACCGCGATGGCCTGGGCCTGGGCGCTCGAGCGCGCGCGCGGGCCGGTGGCGCTGGCGCTGACGCGCCAGGACGTGCCGGCGCTCGTGCGGCCGAACGGCTTCGCGCCCGCCGACGTCTGGCGGGGCGGCTACGCCGTCGTGCCGGCGGACAAGCCCGACGTCGTGCTGCTCGCGAGCGGCTCCGAGGTGGCGCTCGCGGTCGACACCGCGGCGAAGCTCGCGGCCGACGGCATCACGGCGCGCGTGCTCTCGATGCCGTGCCTCGAGCTGTGGGCCGAGCAGCCGGAGGAGTGGCGGCGCAGCCTGCTGCCCGGCGACGGCACGCCGGTCGTGGCGGTGGAGGCGGCGCGCGGCGACAGCTATTGGCGCTGGGTCGGCCCGCGCGGGCTCGTGGTCGGGATCGACCGCTTCGGCGCCTCGGCGCCGTTCGGCGCGCTGGCCGAGTACTTCGGCTTCACGCCCGACCAGCTCGCCGAGCGCGTGCGCAAGCACCTCCGCGCGTAGCCCCGCGCGCGAGACCGCGCCGCATCGCGCGCGCCCGCCACGCGATCGCGCGGAGGCGAGGCGCGTGCTCGTTCCGCGCCGCGTCCGGGCTCAGTCGACCACGACGGGCGCGCGGCGCGGCTGGTCGAGCTGGTAGTCGCTCGGCACGCGCACGCGCGCGACGCCCGTCTTCATGGCGGCCTCGGCGACCGCGCGCGCCACGGCGCGGTGCACGTCGGGGCGCAGCGGGTTCGGGACCAGCTCGTTGGCGCCCGCCTTCTCGGCGATCGCGCGCGCGGCGGCCAGGTACATCGCCGGGTCGATGCGACGCGCGCGCGTGTCGATCGCGGCGCGCAGGATGCCCGGGAAGCCGAGCAGGTTGTTCACCGAGCGGCCGTCGGCGGCGAAGGCCGCCCCCGCCGCGAGCGCGTCCTCGGGGCGGATCTCGGGGTCCGGGTTGGTGAGCGCGAGGATCCCCTGGCCGCGGCGCACGGTGGAGGGCGCGATCAGGTTCGCGCGCCCGGTCACGGCCACCACGAGGTCGGCGCGCGCCATCAGGTCCTCGATGCTGGCGGCCGGCTCGCCGCCGCTCGCCACGAGGCGCGCCATCGCGTCGGGGCCGGGGTCGTAGCCGAGCACCGGCTGCTCGGTGGCCGAGCCCAGCATGCGCGCGATCGCGGTGCCCGCCGCGCCGAGCCCGATCACGCCGACCCGCGCGCGCGCGAGGTCGAGACCCGCGCGCTGCATCGCCACCGTGGCGGCCGCCAGCGTCGCCACCGCGGTGCCGTGCTGATCGTCGTGCAGCACCGGCATCTCGAGCGCCTCGACCAGCCGCCGTTCGACCTCGAAGCAGACCGGAGACTCGATGTCCTCGAGCTGGATCGCCCCGAAGCCCTTGGCGATGTTGAGCGTGGTGCGCACGATCTCGTCCGGATCGCGCGTGTCGAGCACCAGCGGGAAGGCGGAGAGCCCGACGAACTGGTGCAGCAGCGCCGCCTTGCCCTCCATCACGGGAAGCGCGGCCAGCGGGCCCACGTTGCCCAGGCCGAGCACGCGCGTTCCGTTGGTCACGATCGCGACCGTCTTGCCGCGGATCGTGTAGAGGTACGAGTCGTCGGGGTTGCGCACGATGGTGCGCGCCACCTCCGCCACGCCCGGCGTGTAGACCCGGCGCAGGTCGTGCAGCGAGCGCACCGGATGCGTGGGGCGGATCTCGAGCTTGCCGTCGATGTGCAGCTCGTGGACGTCGTCGATGACCTCCAGCAGGTCGACGCCTTCGACCTGCCGGACCGCCGCGATGGTGCGCTCGAGCGTCTCCGGGCCGTCCACCACGATGTCGAGGTCGCGGACGATGTGGTCCGGCCCCACCCACACGGTGCGGATGTCGCCGAGGTTGGCGCCCGCGTTCCCGATCGCGGTGGCGAGGCGCCCGAAGACGCCGGGCCGGTGGAGGTTGCGGCAGCGCAGGGTGCGGAGCAGGTCGGCCAAGGGCTCCCCCGAAGTCGCGAGCCGGGCAGGATAGACGATCCCCGGGCGCGGGCCCCGGGCGCCGCCGCGCCGCCCGCTCGCGCGGCGACCGCGCGCCGGCCCGCGCCGGCTCCGCACCGGGTGGTGTGGTATTTCCTTTCGCCCCCGGACCCGGCCGAGGTGGGGCGCCCGCCCGGCGCCACCCGATCCGGTGCCCGGGCGACGTCACGAAATCGGCTGCCCGGACGTCATCGGATCGGATGTCCGGACGAGGAGAGCGCGGTGGCCTGGTGGATGTGGCTCGCGTCGTTGATCGGCGTGGCGTTGCTCGGGTCGCTGGCCGTCGCCGTGCAGCGGCCCGGCCGGGGTCGCACCGTGACGTCGTGGCTCGGCGCGGTGGCCTTCTACGTGGTGCTGGTGGGGATGTTCGGGAGCTGGGTCCACGGCGCCCTGGCCCGCGGCGCCAAAGGGCCCCTCGTGGGTCTGGGCTTCCTGCTCGCGATCTTCTCGCTGGGACTCCTGGTCGCGCTCTACAAGACCTTCGCCGCCGCCCGCGGACGGGGGCCCGGCGAGTCGGGCGCCACGCACTGAAGCGCGGCCGGCGGGCGAGCTAACCTCATTCCTCGCGCCCACCGGGATCGACCTCCATGATCGAGATCCGAGACGTCTCGCGGGTGTACCGCCGCGGCGCCGACGAGGTGCACGCGCTCCAGGGCGTGTCGCTCTCCATCGCGGCCGGGCGCTTCGTGGCGCTGATGGGGCCCTCGGGGTCCGGCAAGAGCACCCTGCTCAACCTGCTCGCCGGGCTCGACCGGCCCACGAGCGGCGAGGTGGTGGTGGCGGGCCAGCGCCTCGACGAGCTGAGCGAGGACGAGCTGGCCGCCTTTCGCGCCCGCCACGTGGGCTTCGTGTTCCAGTTCTTCAACCTGATCCCGGTGCTCGACGCCCAGCGCAACGTCGAGCTGCCGCTGCTGCTCACCCACCTGGGCCGCGACGAGCGGCGCGCGCGGGCGCTCACCGCCCTGCGCGTGGTGGGGCTCGCCGAGCGCGCCGGCCACAAGCCCACCGAGATGTCGGGCGGCGAGCAGCAGCGCGTGGCGATCGCGCGCGCCATCGTGAGCGACCCCGAGATCATCGTGGCCGACGAGCCCACCGGCGACCTCGACGCCAAGAACGCGGTCGAGATCCTCGCGCTGCTGCGCGACCTGGCCCGCGAGTTCGGCAAGACCGTGGTGATGGTGACCCACGATCCGCGCGGCGAGGCGTTCGTGGACGAGATCCACCACCTCGACAAGGGCGTGCTGCGCGACTCGGTGCCGGGCGGGGCGCCGCAGGCGAGGGCGTCGTCGTGAAGTTCCTGCCGCTCATCTGGGCCAACCTCGCGCGCAACAAGCTGCGCAGCGCGCTCACCGCGGGCGCCATCGCGCTGGCCATCGCGCTCGTGTGCCTGCTGCTCACGATGCCGGGCGGGCTCGACCGCATCCTCAACGAGATCGCCTCGAACAACCGCATCGTGGTGCTGAACAAGGCCGGGCTGGTCTACCCGCTGCCCTACTCGTACCTGCAGAAGGTGCGCGCCATGGAGGGCGTCGTGGAGGCGGCGAGCTGGACCTGGTTCGGCGGCGCCTACCGGGTCGAGAAGGGCGTCGAGTTCCCCAACTTCGCCGTCGAGCCGGACGTGGTCGGCGTCGTCTGGGAGGACTGGGGGATCGCGCCCGAGCAGCTCGAGGCCTTCCGCCGCTACCGCGACGGCGCGCTCGTGGGGCGCGGCACGCTGAACAAGCAGGGCTGGAAGATCGGCGACCGCATCACCCTGCGCGGGACCGTGTTCCCGGTCGACCTCGAGTTCCAGATCGTGGGCGAGATCCCGGACGAGGCGGCGCCCCACCTGTGGTTCCAGCGCGAGTACCTGGACCAGGCGCTGCGCGCGGCCGGGCGCGGCGGGCTCGACTTCCTGGGCACGATCTGGGTGCGCGTCGACGACCCCGCGCAGGTGGGGCCGGTCATGGCGCGCATCGACGCGGCCTTCCGCAACAGCGAGGCGGAGACCACCTCGGAGACCGAGAAGAGCTACTTCGCGAACTTCTTCGGCATGCTCGAGGGCTTCGTGACCGTGATCCTGATCGTCACGGGGCTGGTCGCGCTGTGCATCGTGTTCATCGCCGCCAACACCGCGAGCATGGCGGTGCGCGAGCGAATGGCCGAGATCGCGGTGCTGAAGGCGCTCGGCTTCTCGCGCCGGCTCGTGTTCGGGACGCTCTTCGCCGAGGCGACCCTGCTCTCCACGCTGGGCGGCGTGCTGGGCGCCTTCGGCGCGCTCGCGCTCACCGCCTGGCTGCGCCAGGGCGTCGCGGGCTGGGACCCCGCGCTCGGGCCGCTCGGCAGCTTCGTCGTCACCAACACGATCCTGGTGCAGGGCCTGTTCCTGGCGCTCTTCGTCGGGATGATCTCGGGCGTGGTGCCCTCGTTCGGCGCGGCGCGCCGGCCGGTCGCGCAGACGCTGCGCGAGGTGTTCTGAGCGTGCTGCTGCCGCTGCGCTACCCGCTCGCCAACCTCGCCGCGCGGCGCGCGCGCACCCTGCTCACGGTGGGCGTGGTGGCGCTCGTGGTGATCGCCACCACGCTGTTCTCGGGCCTCATCTCGAGCCTCAAGCGCACGCTGGTCTCCACCGGCCACCCGCGCAACCTGATCGTGCTGCGCAAGGGCTCGACCAACGACGGCTCGAGCGCGATCCCGCTCGACGCCTTCCAGGCGCTGCGCTTCTTCGACGGCGTGGCGCGCGGGCCCGACGGCGAGCCGCTGGCCTCGCCCGAGCTGGTGGTGCAGCCCTTCTTCTACACCGAGGGCGGCGGGCGCGAGAACGTGCTCGTGCGCGGCGTCGAGCCGGTGGCGCTGCGCGTCCACGACGAGGTGAAGATCGTCGACGGGCGCATGTTCACGCCCTCGAGCGGCGAGGCGATCGTGGGCAGCGGCGTGGCGGGCCGCTACGTCGGCGCCCGGGTCGGCGACACGCTGCAGTTCGGGCGGGGCACCTGGCGCGTGGTGGGGCGCTTCGAGGCCGGCGGCTCCTCGTTCGAGAGCGAGGTGTGGGTCGACGTGCGCGAGCTCGCCAACGACGCCAAGCGCCCGGTGCCGTACTCGGGCGTGCGGCTGCGCGTGGCCGACGGCGCCGACCGCGACGCGCTGATCCGGCGCATCGACGCCGATCCGCGCTGGGCGCTCGAGGCCAAGCCCGAGACCGAGTACTACGCCGAGCAGGCCGAGTCGGCGAACGTCTTCTACCTGATCGTGGTCGGGCTCGCGGTGCTGGCCGGGGTGGGGGCCGCGTTCGGGGCCACGAACACGCTCTACGCCGCCGTCCAGGCGCGCCGCGCCGAGATCGGGACGCTGCGCGCGCTCGGCTTCTCGCGCACCGCGATCCTGGTCTCGTTCCTGATCGAGGCGCTGGGCGTGGCGCTCGGCGGCTTCGTGGTGGGCGCCGCGGTGGCGGCGCTGCTCGGGCGCGTGGTCTCGGACCTGCTCGGCGGGATCGGCTTCGGCGCGGCGACCTTCACCACCAACGTGATCCAGCTGCGCGTCGGCCTGGAGGACCTGCTGCTGGCGCTCGGCCTGGCCCTGGCGATCGGGCTCGTGGGCGGCTTCTTTCCCGCCTCGCGCGCGGCGCGACTGCGGCCGGTCGAGGCGCTGCGCAAGGCCTAGGCGAGGGAGGGGCGGTGGAGCCGGAGCGCAAGACGGCGCGCGACGACCTCCAGTCGCTGCGCATCGATCGCGAGGGCGCGGCGCGCGCGCGGCGCGCCGGGCGCGGGCGCCGCGGGCTGCGCCTCGCGCTCGTCGCGCTCGTGCTGCTGGCCGCGGTCGCCCTCGGGCTGCGGCTCGTGCTCGGCGGGACGCCGGTCGTGCGCGTGGCCTACGCCGAGCGCACCGGCCCCGGCCCCGCGCCGCGCGCCCAGGTGCTCACGGGCTCGGGCTACGTGGTGACCGGCGAGCGCTACATCGCGCTCGGGGTGCGCGTGCCGAGCCGCATCGAGGAGTACCTGGTCGAGGAAGGCCAGAAGGTCGAGGCGGGCCAGCCGCTCGTGCGCCTCGACGCGCGCTCCTACGAGGCGGCGCTGCGCGAGGCGCGCGCCAGCCTGGCGCGCGCGCGCGCCGACGTCGAGCTGCAGCGCAAGGAGCTGGTGCGCGCGCGTGAGCTGGTGGAGCGCGACGTCGCCTCGCAGGCGGAGCTCGACGTGCGCGTGAACGCGCTGCGCGTCGCGGAGGCGGAGGTCGCGCGCCTCGAGGCCGAGGTGGCGCGCCGCGAGGTCGACCTCGAGGACACCGTCGTGCGTGCGCCCACCGCGGGCGTGATCCTCGAGAAGTTCAAGGAGGTGGGCGAGATCGCCGTGCCGGGCGGCTTCGAGGGCTCGGGCGAGCTGATCCGCATGGCCAACCTCGAGGACATGCGCGCCGAGGTGGACGTGAACGAGGCCGACCTCGCGCGCGTGTCGATGGGCCAGGCCGCCGAGGTCGTGCCCGACGCCTATCCCGATCGCCGCTACGCCGCGCGCGTCGTCAAGATGTACCCGCAGATCAACCGCCAGAAGGGCACGCTCAAGATCGAGGTGCAGATCCTCGAGCCCGACGAGTGGCTGCGCCCCGACATGAGCGTGCGCATCGCGTTCCTGGCCGAGCCCGAGCCGGGCGCGGCGAGCGCGGAGGGCGAGGGCGGCGGCGTCGTGCTCGCGCCGCGCGCGGCGGTGCGCGGCGGCGAGAGCGATCCCTACGCGTGGGTGGTGACCGAAGGCAGGCTGCGCCGCCAGCCGCTCGCGCTCGCCGGCCCGTCGGGCAACGATCGCGTCGTGGTGTCGCAGGGCCTCTCGGGCGGCGAGGCGCTCGTGATCGGCGCGGCCGAGGGGCTGCGCGAGGGCCAGGAGGTCGAGATTGCGCGCGACGGCGGCTAGCGGCGCCCGCGGCCGGCGCCGCCGCGGCGGATGACGTCGCGGCGCTGGTGGCGCTCGCGGATCACCCGCTCACGTTGTCGCTCCTGGCGATCCTTCCACTCGTGGCGGTCGCGCCACTCCTTCCACTCTTCGTGGCGGTCCCAGCGGCTCCAATAGTAGGGCCAGGCGCCATAGCGGCGGTGGTACTCGTAGTAGCCCGGGTACCGGTAGTACGTGCCGCCGTACGGGCCGTAGCGGCTGTAGCCGTAGCTGCGGCCCGAGTGGTGGTGGTACGCGCATCCCGTCGCTGCGAGCCCGACCAGGGCGAGCAGGGCGAGCGCGGCAAGGGCGAGGCGGCGAGACGCGAAGCGCATGGGCCGAGCGTAGCCTCCGGCGTACGAGGACTTCCGACGGTTGGACGCGCGGGCCCCTCGCGCGGGTTACGGCGGGCTGCGATCCGCGCGGAGCGCGCTCGCCCGCGGGGCTCGAAGGCGGGGCGGGAGTTGCGCCGGCGTCCGTTCCCCGTCACGGTCCGGCGCGATGGCGCTCGAACCTCCTCCTCGCCCCGCGGCCGGCCCCTCGGGCCCGGCCGAGTCGGGGCCACCGACGCCGGGCGCCGCGCCCGACGAGGCGGCGGCGCCGCGCCACGGGCTCGCGGCCCTCGCGCTCGGCGCGCTCGGGGTCGTCTACGGCGACATCGGCACCTCGCCCCTCTACGCGGTGCGCGAGTGCTTCGCCGGCACGCACGGCGTCCCGGTGAGCCCCGCCAACGTGCTCGGCGTGCTCTCGCTGATCGTGTGGGCGCTCGTGCTGGTGGTGGCGGTCAAGTACCTGACCGTCGTCATGCGCGCCGACAACCGGGGCGAGGGCGGGATCCTCGCGCTGTTCTCGCTGCAGGCCGGCGTGCGCGACGCGCGCTGGCGGCGCATCGCGCCGGTGCTCGCGCTGGTGGGCGCGGGCCTCCTCTACGGCGACGGCGCCATCACGCCGGCGATCTCGATCCTGAGCGCCGTCGAGGGCATCGGCGTGGCGACGCCCGCGCTGCGCAGTGCGGTGGCGCCGATCGCGCTGCTGATCCTGGTCGCGCTGTTCTCGGTGCAGCGCTTCGGCACCGCGCGGATCGGCGCCGTGTTCGGCTGGGTGATGCTGGTCTGGTTCGCGGCGATCGCGGCGGCGGGCCTGCTCGCGGTGGCGCGCGAGCCGAGCGTGCTCCGGGCGCTGAGCCCCCTGCACGCGGTCGCCTTCCTGCGCGAGAACGGCCTCACCGGCTTCCTGCTGCTGGCCGCGGTGGTGCTGGTCGTGACCGGCAGCGAGGCGATCTACACCGACATGGGACACTTCGGCGTGCTGCCGATCCGCGCCGCCTGGTACGCCGTCGTGATGCCGGCGCTGGTGCTCAACTACCTGGGGCAGGGCGCCGTGCTGCTCGAGCGGGGCGACGCGGTGGCGAACCCGTTCTACGCGCTCGCCCCGGGCGCCTGGCTCTATCCGATGCTGGTGCTGGCCACGGTGGCGGCGGTCATCGCCTCGCAGGCCCTCATCTCGGGCGCCTTCTCGCTCACGCGCAGCGCGGTGCAGCTCGGGCTCTTCCCGCGCGTGCGCATCGTGCACACCTCCGGCGAGGCCGAGGGCCAGATCTACGTGCCCGAGATCAACTGGATGCTGATGGCGGCGTGCGTGGCGCTGGTGCTCGGCTTCGGCGACTCGAGCAGCCTGGCCGCGGCCTACGGCGTGGCCGTCACCGGCACCATGACCGCCACCTCGGTGCTCTTCCTCGGCCTCGCGCGCGGCGTATGGCGCTGGAGCTGGCCGGCGGCGATCGGCGTCACGGCCGGCTTCCTGGTCGTCGACCTCGCCTTCCTCGGCGCCAACCTCACCAAGCTGACGCACGGCGGCTGGGTGCCGCTCGTGATCGCGGCCGCCGTCTTCACCGTGATGTCGACGTGGCGGCGCGGGCGCGAGGTGCTGCGGCGCTACTTCGGCACCGGCGGCGTGCCCGTGGACCTCTTCCTCGCCGACGTGCGCGCGCACGGCCTGCCGCGCGTGCCCGGCACCGCCGTCTTCATGACCTCGGCCACCGAGGGCATCCCGCACGTCCTGCTCCATCACGTGAAGCACAACAAGGCGCTGCACCAGCAGGTGGTGCTGCTCTCGATCACCACCGTGCCGGTGCCGCACGTGCCGTTCGGGAAGAACTTCGAGGTCGAGGAGCTGGGCGACGACTTCTACCGGGTGACCGCGCGCTACGGCTTCATGCAGAGCCCGAACGTCCCGAAGCTGCTGGCGGTGTGCCTCGCCGAGGGGCTCGCCGTGGACCTCGACGACACCTCCTACTTCCTGGGCCGCGAGACGATCCTCACCGAGGGGCCCACGCGGATGGCGCGCTGGCGCAAGCTCCTCTTCGCGTTCCTCGCCCGCAACGCGCGACCGGCGACGCAGTTCTTCGGGCTGCCGCCGAACCGGGTCGTGGAGCTGGGGTCGCAGATCCAGATCTGAGTCAGCGGTAGTCGTGCGAGTCCGGCAGCGCGCCCCAGTCGAGCTTCGCGGTGCCGGCGAAGGCGTCGTAGACCTTGGGCGGCGTGCTCGCGAAGGCGGCGCAGGCCTCGACGTCGAGGGGCACGAGCCGCTCGACCCGCACGTGCACGACCCCGTCGACGTTCTGGATCGGGCCCTCGATCTCGACGAGCGGGGCGGTGTGGAGCGGCACCCGGAAGCGCCGGTAGCGCGGCGGGGTCAGCACCGCGTTCGAGGTGCCGGTCTCGTCCTCGAGGGTGAGGAAGCACATGCCCTTCGCCGAGCCGGGGCGCTGGCGCACCACCACGTGGCCGGCCGTGCGCACGCGGCGCCCGTCGGGCACCGCGCGCAGCGCGGCGGCGGGCAGGATGCCGCGCGCGTCGAGCGCGGCGCGCAGGTGCGCCATCACGTGCGGGCCCGCCGACACGCCGCTCGCGCGGTAGTCGGCGAGCGTGGCCTCGAGCGGCGACATCTCGGGCAGGGGAGAGCGCGGGTCCGCGGGCGGCGTGCCGGCGAAGAGCGAGCGCGGATCGCGCTCGAGCCCGGCCACCTGCCAGAGCGCCGCCCGCCGCGTGCGGGCCGCCGGATCGATCGAGGCCAGCGCACCGAGCTCGGCGAGCGCGAGCAGCTCCTCGCGCGCGAGCGCCGCGCGCCGGGCGAGGTCGGCCACGTGCGCGAAGGGCCGCTCGGCGCGCGCGGCCTCGATGCGCCGGGCTGCGTCTTCGCGCAGCCCGCGCACGAAGCGAAGCGGCAGGCGGAGGGCAGGGCCGCCGTGCGGGGAGCCTTCGAGCGTGCATTGCCAGCAGGAGTAGGCCACGTCGATGGGGCGGACCTCGACGCCGTGGCGCTGCGCGTCCTTCACGAGCGTCGCGGGGGAGTAGAAGCCCATCGGCCAGGCGTCGAGCAGGCCGGCCAGGAAGGCGGCGGGGTGGTGCTGCTTCAGCCAGGCGGAGGCCCAGGCGATCAGGGCGAAGCTCGCGGCGTGCGACTCCGGGAAGCCGTAGAGCGCGAACGAGGTGATCCCGCGCACGATCTCCTCCTGCGCCTCGCCCGTGATCCCGCGTGCGGTCATCCCGGCGCGCAGGCGCGCCTCGATCTTGCGCATGCGCTCGGCCGAGCGCTTGAAGCCCATCGCGCGGCGCAGCTCCTCGGCCTCGCCGCCCGTGAAGCCGGCCGCCGTCATCGCGACGCGCAGCAGCTGCTCCTGGAAGAGCGGCACTCCGAGCGTGCGGCGCAGGATCGGCTCCAGCGACGGATGCGGGTAGCGGACCGGCTCGCGCCCCGCGCGCCGGTTGAGATAGGGATGCACCATGCGGCCCACGATCGGGCCCGGGCGGATGATCGCCACCTCCACCACCAGGTCGTAGAAGCAGGCCGGCTTCATGCGCGGCAGCGTGGCCATCTGCGCGCGGCTCTCGATCTGGAAGGTGCCCATCGTGTCGGCGCGCTGGATCATCGCCCAGGTGGCCGGGTCGTCGGTGGGGATCTTGGCCAGGTCGAGCGACACGCCCTCGTGTTCGCGCACCAGGGTCAGCGTGCGCTCGAGCGCGTTCAGCATGCCCAGGCCGAGCAGGTCGATCTTGATGATCCCGAGGTCGGCGCAGTCGTCCTTGTCCCACTGGATCACGCGGCGGCCGGGCATGGCGGCGGGCTCGATCGGCACCACCTCGTCGAGCCGGCCGGCGGCGATCACGATCCCGCCCGAGTGCTGGCCCAGGTGGCGCGGCAGCCCGCGCAGCTGCTCGACCAGCACGAGCAGCGCGCGCACCTGCGGCGCCTCGGGGTCGACGCCGCCCTGGCGCAGGAGCTGGCGGGTCTCGTCGAGGTCGTCGCGCAGCTCGAGCGTGGAGAGGAGCTTCGCGAGCCGGTCCACTGCGTCGGGGCCGAGGTCCAGCACCTTGCCCACCTCGCGCACCGCGAGCCGCGTGCGCCAGGTGATCACGTTGGCGGTCATCGCCGCCCCCGTCCCGACGGTTCCAGAGGGCTCACGCGAGCCGTAGCGCTCGAACACGTACTGGATCACCGACTCGCGCTGGTCGCCCGAGGGCAGGTCGATGTCGATGTCGGGCCACTCGCCGCGCTCCTCGGACAGAAAGCGCTCGAAGAGCAGCTCCATGCCGACCGGGTCGACCGCGGTGATGCCGAGCGCGTAGCAGACCGCGCTGTTGGCGGCGGAGCCGCGGCCCTGGGCCAGCATCCCGCGCTCGCGCGCGTAGCGGGCGATGTCCTCGACGATCAGGAAGTAGCCGGCGAGGTCGAGCTTGCCGATGACGGCCAGCTCGTGCTCGAGCTGGCGGCGCACGCGATCGGGAAGGGGGTGGCCGTAGCGGCGCCGCGCGCCCTCGTAGGTGAGCCTGCGCAGCCACTCCTGCGCACTGACTCCATTCGGTGTCGGAAAGGTGGGGAAGCGGTAGCCGAGGTCGCCCATCCGGTAGGCGCAGCGCTCGGCCACCGCCCGGGTCGCGCGCAGCCACTCGGGCCGGTCGGCGAACAGCTGCGCCATCTCGGCCGGCGGCTTGAGGTGGCGCTCGGCGTTCGGCGCCAGCCGGCGGCCGGCCGCCTCGAGCGTCGTCTTCTCGCGCAGGCAGGTGAGCACGTCGAGCAGCACGCGCTCGGCGGGCCGCGCGTGCCGCACGTCGTTGGTCGCCACCACCGGCACGCCGTGCGCCTCCGCGAGCGCCGCCGCCCGCCGCGCCGCCGCCTCGAGCCCGCGGTCCAGGTGGCGCGACACGTCCACCCACGTGCGCCCCGGCCCGAAGAGCGCGTGCACGCGATCGAGGTGCGCCGGGCGCAGCGTCGCGTCGCCGCGCACCAGCGCGACCAGGTCGCCGGCGTGCGTCTCCAGCTCCGCCCAGGTCACGCGCTTCGGGTCGTGCTTGCCGCCCTTCGCATGGGCGAGCGTGAGCAGGCGCGAGAGGTTGCGGTAGCCGCGCTGCGTCTCGACGAGGAGCAGGAGCTCGGGGCCTGGTTCGGCCTCTGGGTCCGGCGCGGATCCCGGCGCGCCCCATGCGGGTTGCGACCTGGATCGCGAGACGGACCTCGAGCCGGTCTTCGAACCGGGTACCGACTCGGGCTCCGACGCGACCGTCACCCGCGCCCCGACGATCGCCTCGAGCCCGGCCGCGGCCGCCGCCTGGTGGAAGCGCGGGATCCCGTAGAGCCCGTCGCGATCCGCGAGCGCGAGCGCCCGGTGCCCCGTCTCCACCGCTCGCTCCACCAGCTCCTCGGGATTCGACGCACCGGCGAGGAACGAGAAGGCGCTCGCGCAGCGCAGCTCGACGTAGTCGGGGAAGGGGGAGGAGCTGGGGGGCACGCGCCACCTCGAGCGGAACGAGCGGGACCGCCGCCATCGGTGAATCCGTATCTTCGCCTCGTTTTCGCTCTCGAGCAAGCAAGACCACTCGACGGTCGCACGCCCGATCGGCCCGACCGCTCGAAGGCTCCTGCCCGAACGCTCTACGATTGGGACCCCAAAGATTGGGGACCCGAAAGATCGGGATCCGAAAGACCGGGCCGTCGCCCGCGCCCGCAGCGCGGTCCAGGCCCACCGCCGGACGGCTCGCCGCCATGCACGCTCCCGCACGCTCCGCCTCCACCCGTCGCATCGCCGAACGCCTGGCCGAGGCGCTCTTCCCGGCCGGCGAGCGGCTGGCGGCGCCGGACGTCGCGGCGCTGGTCGATCGGGCCGATGCCTCCCTCGAAGATCACCGCCGGCTGCGGCAGGGGATGACCGCGCTCCTGTGGTGGCTGGAGCTGCGGTACCTCGCCACGCACGGCCGCCGCTTCTCCGCCGCCGAGCGCGAGGCCCGCAGCGCCTTCCTCCGTCGCCGCGCCGGCGCATGGGTCGACGGCGCGCTGCTGCGCGCGCTCTCGGCGCCGCTGCGCGTGGCCTACCTGCTCGACGAGGAGAACCTCGCCCGCATGAAGGCGCGCGCCGGCGTGCGCGTGCCGGCCTCGATCGGGACCGAGCGCTGGCGCGCGCGGGTGTCGCCCGCCGCCGACTTCACGGAGCCGCAGGAGATCGAGTGCGACGTGGTGGTGGTCGGCACCGGCGCCGGCGGCGCCGCCGCTGCGCTCGAGCTCGCCGAGCGCGGGCTCGCGGTGGTGATGGTCGAGGAGGGGCACTACTTCGACCGCCGGGACTTCAGCGGCCGGCTCACCGAGGTGATGCCGAAGCTCTACCGGGCGAGGGGCGCCACCAGCGCGATCGGCAACAACCTCATCCCGATTCCGATCGGCCGCAGCGTCGGCGGCACCACGACGATCAACTCGGGCACCTGCCTGCGCACGCCCGAGCGCACGCTGGCCGACTGGCGCGCCGAAGGCCTGGTCGACCTCACGCCGGAGCACCTCGAGCCGTTCTTCGCGCGCGTCGAGGAGATCCTGAAGCTGCAGCCGGCCGACCCGAAGTACGTCGGCGAGATCGGCCGGGTGATCGCCGAGGGCGCGCGCCGGATCGGGATGCGCGACATGAAGCCGCTCCCGCGCAACGCCGCGGGCTGCGACGGCCAGGGCCTGTGCCAGTTCGGCTGCCCGACCGACGCCAAGCAGTCGACCAACGTCTCCTTCGTGCCGCGCGCGCTGGAGAGCGGCGCCTTTCTGTACACCGGCTTCCGGGCGGAGCGGCTGCTGCGGGAGGGCGCCGGCCACGCGCGGCGGGTCACCGGCATCGTGGCGCAGGGTAGGGGCGGCGACGGCCGGCCGGTCGCGCTGACGGTGCGGGCGCGCGCCACGGTCGTGGCCATGGGCACGCTGCTCACGCCGAACTTCCTGCGCGCCAACGGCGTGCGCAGCCGCTGGCTGGGCGAGAACCTCTCGATCCATCCCGCCGGCGCCGCCACCGCCTGGTTCCCGGACCGCGAGTTCGCCAACGGCGCGACGATCCCGCAGGGCTTCGGCGTCCACGACCTCGCGGACGAGGGCCTCATGTTCGAGGGCGGCACCATCCCGTTCGTCGCGCACGGGATGTTCTGCCCGCTGCAGGCCGAGGACTTCGTGCGCTTCACCGAGCGCTATCAGCAGACCGCCTACTTCGGGATCATGGTGAAGGACACCTCGCGCGGCCGCGTGCGCCGCGGCCCGCTGCCCGACCTGCCGCTGGTGACCTATCGCATGAACGACCGCGACTTCGCGCTCTTCCGGCGCGGGCTGGACCTCCTGGCGCGCATGTACTTCGCCGCCGGCGCGAAGGAGGTGCACTTCCCCGCCTGGAACGGCATCACCACCCTGCACGGCCCGGAGGAGCTGGACGCGTTCTGGGCCACCGACCCGAAGCCGCGACGGTTCCTGATGACCGCCTACCATCCCCTCGGCACGGCCCGCATCGCGGCCGACGCGGCGCGCGGCGTGTGCGATCCTCGACACCGCGTCTACGGGCACGAGGGGCTCTACGTGATGGACGGCAGCAGCGTCCCGACCTCGCTGGGGGTCAACCCGCAGGTCACCATCATGGCCCTGGCGACGCGCGCCGCGCGGAGCCTGGCCGACGAGCTGGGGGCCTGAACGAGGGAGCGGTACCGGCGCGGCGGCGGCGCTCGCCGGCCGCGGGCGTCGTCGGGGTCGGGGCCTTCCCGCCCATTCGAGGTTCGAAGAAGGATCGAGGGAAGAGCGAGGAGCGGAAGATGAGTCTTGGCATCGCACTCGACGAGACCATGAGCGGGCACCTCACCATCGACGGCAAGCAGGTGCCCTTCCGATTCACCATCCGCGCCTACACCACCCGGATGTTCTCGCTCACGGCGCCGCGGGAGTTCCGCGGCACGGCGGAGCTCGACGGCGTCCAGGTGCCGGTCCGCGGCACGCTCACCATCGAGCTCAACGGGCCGCGCTACGAGGGGGACCTCGAGCACCCGCAGTTCGGCGCCCTCCACTTCGCCGGCAAGAAGAACTACTCGGCGAAGCCCTCGAAGCTCCTCGCCTCGCTCGTGACCTGCCCGCTCACCGTCTACCGCGACGGCGAGCGCGTGGGCGAGGGCGAAGTGGCCTACCGCGACTCGAAGCTCGCCTTCCCGTTCCGGGCCCTGCGCCTGGTCGACGAGTCGCGCGCCTTCGCCTCGTCGACCTGAACCGGAGAGGAGACCTCCGGAGATCCCCGGGGCGCGCACACACTTGGCGCTGGCCCTTCTGGTGGTTCATCCGTTCCTCGTGCCGGCGACCAGGAAGTGGGGATCTGATCTTCCTGCATCGCGCACACATTTGCCGTTCACCGCCCGGCTCTACTCACGCCGCACACATCTGCCGCCGTTCTTTCATCAACCTCCTGTCCCCCGCACACACTTGTCGTCCGTGTTCCGCGCCCCCCGGTTGTGGTGCGCACACATTTGCCGCCCGTCGTCGGAACCTCGGGGCGCGCACACGTCTGCCGCTCGTCCATTCCGGCCCACCTGCTCGGCGCGCACACACTTGGCGCTCGCCGAACCGGCGCTCGGGACCGCGCACACATCTGGCGCTCTCGTGCTGGCCGGCTCCGTGCACACGTGTGCAGCGGATTCGGGTCGTCGGGACGGGGAGGGGCTTTGCGTGCGCACCGGGATCGCCGCGCATCGCCGAGGGCTCCGCGTGGGGTGAGTCGGGACCCGTCGGAATCGACGAGCCAGAGTTTCGCCGATTTTTCGCTTCGCGGCAAGAGGAATCTTTCGGGTGCCGAGAGCCCTACCGCAGCCCTACGCGCTCCCAATCGAACCCGATGCGAGCTCACCACACAAGCCCGCGATGCGCGCTCGATCGGAGCCCGATGCGCTCCCAGCGCTCTAAGAGGATTGGGTATCCGGCAGGTCAGGAGGACGGCAGTTCACGCCAGGCCGTTTCCCCGGATCGCCCGGCCGGTATGCTGCGCCGCATGGCTTCGATCGCGGTGGTGGGGGGTGGCGTCGCGGGGCTGACCTGCGCGTGGCGGCTGCGGCGCGCGGGGCACGACGTCGAGGTGCTGGAGCGCGAGAGCGAGCCGGGCGGCCGCATGCGCAGCGAGCGCGTGCGCACGCCGCGCGGCGAGTTCGTGATCGACCGCGGCGCCCAGTTCGTGGCGAGCGGCTACCGCAACATGCGCCTCGTCGAGGCCGCGCTGGGCCTGGCCGCGCGCCGCCACCCGATCGAGCCCGCCACCAACGCCATCCTGCGTGACGGCCGCCTGCACGCGGGCGACTACGACTCGCTCGGCGCGCTGCTGCGCTCGGGCCTGCTCTCGTGGGGCGCGAAGCTGCGCCTGCCGCGCGTCCTCCTCGAGCTCGCCCGCCACGCGCGCCGCCTCGATCCCTACCACCCCGAGCACGCCGCCGCGCTCGACCGCGAGGACCTGGCTGCGTGGCTGCGCCGCGTGGTCGGCGACGAAGCGGCCGAGTACCTCTTCACCCCCGCCTTCTCCTCCACCTTCGACAGCGACCCCGAGGACCTCTCGGGCGCCTTCGCGCTGCTCACCATGCGCTTCGTGCTGGGCGGCTTCCGGGTCGAGGCCTTCGAGGGCGGAACCGGCGCGCTCACGCGCGCGCTCGCCGACCAGGTGCCCGTGCGCACCGGCTGCCAGGTCACCGCGGTCGAGACCACCGACGAGGGCGCCCGCATCACCTACCGCACCCGCGACGGCCGCGAGCAGCGCGTGCTCGCCGACGCCGCCGTAGTGGCGCTGCCCGGCACCCTGGTCTCCGGCGTCTGCCACACCCTCACGCCGGCCGAGAAGTCCTTCTTCGCCCAGGTGCGCTACGTGCGCGGCATCGTCTGCTACCTGATGACCGACCGCGCCCCCGCCACCATCCCCGGCTACGGCGTCGCCTTTCCGCGTCGCGAGGGGCTCGGCCTCTACGGCCTCGCCGTCGACCACCACAAGCGCGGCGTCGCCCCGGCCGGCGCGGGCCTGCTCAACGCCGCGCTCACCGCCGAAGCCGCCGCCCGCCTCTGGGACGCCCCCGACGACGCCGTCGTGGATCACGTCCTCGCGGCCCTGGCCCGCACCCCCATCGGCCGCATCGACCCGATCGCCACCGCCGTCCACCGCTGGGACCCCATGCTCCCCCAGTTCCATGCGGGCTATCTCCGACACCTAGCTGCGTTCCACGCCCGCCAGGAACGCTCCCCCCGCCTCGCCTTCGCCGGCGACTACCTGCTCGGGCCCTACACCGAGATGGCACTCACCTCGGGCATGCGGGCGGCGACGGAGGTGGGGAGGGGGTTGTTGGGCTAGCACGCTCAATGGCACCTTCTCAGTCACCAAGCGCCTGAGTCGGACTGACGTCTACGACGTCCAATGATGATGCCGACGAGCGCCGCAAGATTAGCCGTAGATTGTCCGCCTCAAGACGCTCGGCTCGGCTCGAACAGTTGAGATGCGTATCGATCCTGTGACCCGACCGGAGTCAAAGGCAAACGACAGACGCACATAGAGGTATCGTCCCGCACGAGCATTTCGTAGCAGCCATCTGGCAGGAGGATGCGTCTGATGAGACCTCTCATACGGCGCTGGGCGCAGCGCCTCCTCGGCCTCTCGCTACTCGCCCTGTTCGGCTACGTGATCTTCGTTCTCGTGCGGTTCGTTTGGCGCGAGCTTGCTTCTCTCGATTCGGAGGTTTCGGTCGCAGTCATCACAGGCGCCGCGACAGTCTTGGGCGCCACATTGACCATCGTGCTTGGTCGCTATTTCGAAAGAAGGCGCGAAACGGAGGCGCACTTTCGAGAGAAGAAAGTTGAGATCTACGATGAGTTTCTTCGGGAGTTCTTCAAGCTTTTTTACTTTCGCGAGCAAACCGACCTGGTGTCGTTTATTCGCGAGTGGCAGCGCAAGGTGCTGCTATGGGGGGGTGACCACGTTCTCGCGACCTATATCGCGTGGATGAGAAAGCTCAGCCGGGGGAATCCGGATGCGCAAACGATGTTTATGACAGAAGATTTCTTCCGTGCAATCCGGAGCGACCTCGGGCTTTCAAACAGGCGCCTAACCAAGGGGCTGTTTGTGCATCTGATGCTGCAGAACTCGGATCTCTTCTTGAGGGCGGCGCGCGAGAACCCGAATGTGACCCTGGCGGAGCTCGCTGAACTAGAGAGGCAACTTGGTCTAGAGGCTGCGGCTAGTAGTGTGGGGGAGGGAAGTTCAGTCTTTTGAACTCATGGGAGCTAGAGCTCGTGCGCCGATCTGGGAATCCGCCATCCGTACTGCGGAAGAAATGCGTGGCGTTCGTACATGGCGAGGAAGTCAGACCGAGTGGCTTACCTAGCTGATCGCGCGTACCTACTCTCGAATGATCGGCATCGCGATTCTCTGGCCAATCCGAATGAAGTTCGGATCTGAAATGTCTGGATTGAGTGCTTTGATCAGTGGCCACACGCTCTCGAAGGGCTGCTGGTAGTATTCTCGAGCTAGCCGCGAGAGCGTATCTCCCGGCGCAACAATGTGGATCGTTGCCTCGGGCGGCGAGAGGTTCCACACCGACTCGCAGAACGCCGATGCGTCACTCGCCCATCCGGACTTCTTCGCGCGATTCTCCGCGATATAGGCTGCGATTCCTGCGTCGCTACCAAAGATTTCCGAAACAACACTCGGCGCAAGATGATTGCGATACGCCGCCAAGATGAGCGTCGAGTCCATGTACGCTTTTCGAATGCGCGGCGGCACTATGCTGGGTAGGTCTGCGAGCTGGGGGAGCAATCGACCGCGGAGCTCGCTGAGTGTCAGACTTGATTGCTCCGCATTCTCCAATTCGTGCCCGTCCGCTTCTGTTATCAGCGGTAGATCTGCCTGAAAGAGAACGTTGATCGATTCAAGAACGGCGCCTCCCGCTGGCCACCGGAGCGATTGAGCAAGGCTTCCGCACCAGTAGTCCACAAGCTTCGCCTGCGTCCCGAGCTCAGTAGCCACAATTGCCCGCTCCAAGGGTTGTCCCTCCGGTACGAGCAGAAGATATCGGTTCGACCTCATCCGATGGGGTTCGCGTTTGAGAAGCTGCGCGAACACGGTCACAAACGCGGAAAGAGTTTCGCGTGATGGTTGCGAGTACGCAGCCCAGCGTACGGTGCCGAGCATTGAGCCAGATGCATCCGGAATGGCTGTATGATGCAGATGATTGGCGAATGTGACAGCGCCCAGCCCCCAGCGAGATTGGATGATCTCCTTAAATAGAGCTGTGTATGCTGAATAGTAGGAGTTCCAATCGGTGGCTGAGCGAATGTCGTCGACAAAGTCAGGCATTATGCCCCCAGTAGCTGAGCAGTCGAGTAAAGGACTGGGTGGCAATGATCACCGCTACCCGATTGGCCAGCGTAGCCGCGCTGCTCCTTAAAGGCTCCGGCCAGTCGGCGCTGCGTTCGCGGAGGAAGGATCCATCACATAGCCCTATACCCTTCGTCGTTCCGAAGGGAACCTTTGCGACGAATAGGAACCAAGTATCACGGTGCGCGGGAAGTAGCGAAACAACGGCCGCCTTCTTGAGGAAAGAAGCGAACGCCTCAAGTAGGGTGCTGCCGTTCTGGTAGTTCTTAACCTCTACGAACACCTCTGCTGCGTCGGTGCCGTCGAACCGACTTGGATCTGAACGAGTGAAGAGGCCTCGCAGATCGAAGCTGAACGGGGAGACTCCTATTGAGACCCCGTTATCGAACGTGAGCTTGTCGGCGTGGTCGTATGCGTTAAAGGGGAGATTGATGTGCTCGCCGAGAACGCGCCAAAGGAATTCCTTGGCCTCTAAAGTGCCGCGCCGCCCGAGCTCATGCAGACCCTCAGCCTGCATGCGATTCCCCGAGCCAAGGGCGGATCTCCTCTGCAACATCTTTCTCGGCACTTGGTCCGAAGGTCATGCCATAGACTTGCGGTAGGCGCGCAAGACTGGGCCACAATAGCGCGCGGATTGCATCGCGGAACAGGAGATTCCGAATCCGCCCCCGTCTGACTGCGTTCGGAAGCGCAATGCGCTCTGCGAGAAAGAACGATTCAGCGCGTGTCAAAGCAGTGGCCGGTTTACTGAAATACATGCGGGCTGCGTCAGTGGCTCCGTACGCGTCTCTCCCGAAGTAGACCGTTTCAAGGTACTCGCATAGCAGGCCGACCTTGGTGGAATTTGCTACTGACAACATCGCTGCCAGCGAGCGGCGAAGCCGGTTAGTGACACTGCGGCCATAGAGGTTGGTGCGCATCTTTATCAACTGTTCCGGTATCGTGCTGCCGCCTTGCAAGCGGCCTCGGCGACGCGCGTTCATGTAGCATGCTCGAGCGATCGCTATCGGGTCAGTCCCGAAGTGTGACCAAAAGCGCTTATCCTCAATCAGCACAACAAACATCACTAGGTAGATCGGGACGCCTGTCTGGGCGGCTACCTTCTGCGTCCTGGGGTCAGCGGCGGCGCTGTGCTCGCCGAGCGCTCTCACTCGCGCGAGCAGCGGATGAACGAGCAAGCGGCTATCGATTAGATGGTCGCCTGCGCTTGGTCGCAGCCGCGGCGTTAGGCGCCGATCGTCAGCGAGGTAGAGCTTAGCGCGGTGAGTGTGCATGTTCGTGCGACTCACTGTCGCAGCATGGTGACGAGAATCAGCTAAGGTCGCAATCTGCTGGCGCTGCTAGGTGGGTGATCTAGGTGTCGTTTCCAAGGACGTTTGTCACACGGGTTTCCCTCTGGGAGAATGGGTTCAGCACAACTCAACTCCGCAGAGGGAGAACCCGAGTGACGCTTCATCCTAACGCGAAGACGACTCCGTACACCCGCCGCCTGATCGTCGATCGGGTCTTGCGACTGGGCTGGGCCCCGGCCGACGCCGCAGCGTCGGCGGGCGTGAGCGTGCGCACGGTCTGGCGCTGGATCGCCCGCTACCGCAGCGAAGGAGAAGCGGGTCTCCTCGATCGCCGCTCGGTGCCGCGGCGCAGCCCGCGGCGGACCGCCGCCTGGCGCGTGCGGCGGATCGAGCGGCTGCGGCGCCGGAGGCTCACGGCCTGGGCGATCGCGCGGCGGCTCGGGATGGCGCGCTCCACGGTGTCGGCCGTGCTGCGGCGCCTGGGTCTCGAGCGGCTCTCACGGCTTGTCCCCAAGCCGCCGGTGCGCCGCTACGAGCGGGAGCGGGCGGGTGAGCTCGTCCACCTCGACACCAAGAAACTCGGCCGGATCCGCGGGGTTGGGCATCGCATCCACGGCGACCGCAGGCGGCGCTCCCGGGGCGTGGGCTGGGAGTTCGTCCACGCCGCCGTCGACGACCGCACGCGCGTGGCGCTGGCCGAGCCGATGCCCGACGAGCGTGCCGAGAGCGCCGTCGCCTTTCTGCATCGTGTGGTGCGCTGGTTCCGCCGGCGCGGCGTGCGGGTCCGAGCG
>Ga0207873_1001282_pt1 | contig 24683 bp, 21 predicted proteins | sample BGWIniCompost_FD_187373 | JGI IMG/M metagenome (GOLD analysis project Ga0207873, IMG submission 187373) | Cellulose adapted compost microbial communities from Newby Island Compost Facility, Milpitas, CA, USA - BGW Initial Compost (SPAdes)... ...
AGGGTCGAATAATTAATAAATATGTTTTGAAGTAAAGGTTCAAACCATCTGTTCCTTAATCTGTCTTCACCAAAATGACCGGAGCCCCCAATAAAATTAACTCTAATCTTCAGATCTCTGTATACAATTAACTCTTTCTTAACAGGATTATATTGAAATGGTACAATACCGATAATTCTTGCATCAACTCCTCTAATTTTTTTTGGAGTAGATAAGATTACAGGCTCTCTCGGATAGAGTTCATCACTTGAGTATACAGCTTGATTTTTCTGATACTGCAGCGGACCTGTTTCAGTTTCCTTTGGGATACGGGGTGCCGGTGATACTTCTATATCTTCGTAAACTTCTGTTCTGAATGAAACTATCTCTAAATCAGCATCGGCTCCTTGAGGTAAAGCAATATACCTGCCTGTCCCTGGTAAATCGGGCATACCTTCATCATTGGGTAGAAAGACTCCCGGCAAATTAATTTTTTTCATCCGGGAACCATTTATCTCAATATCATCAATACTAAATTCTCTTATTGAAAAATTCAATTCAACCCCTGAAGCAGATTGGCTTTCAACAGTTAATCCCGCTTCCCCCCAGCTATTGTCAAAAGTGATTACCTGCGAACGGGCTGAGAATGAAATCATGAGAATTAGTAAGAAACTTAAAAATGCAGAATTAGTAGATTGTTTTTTTCCCACTTTTAATCTCCCTGATTTTTCCCGGTAATGTCGGGAAGTTAATAAATAATGCTTACTGAAAAGATTTCCTCTGATAATCTGGATTAATTCGGGTATATAAAAAATAGTTTGTTTGGTGTGCAGTAACCGATTGTATTTTTCAGCAAGCTCATTTAATTAAGAAACGGTTATAATTTTTTTTACCGTGTAATCAACTTCGTAATTTATTAATTAAATGTAAATATTTTGAAGAGAATTATCGTTTGATGTATGGAAAGTTTTGCTGTTTAATTAATATTAATGAATACTAAACGATTTGAACGGGATAAAATAGTTTAATGTTAATCTATTTTGATTCGAATTAATTCTTAACAATATAAGATCTCAATCTCTTATTGGTTCCTGAATAAAATCGGAAAGAATAGCTTTTGTCTCATCCATTGCAAGTTTCAATTTACCAAATCTCTCCTTCACGCTATCAAAATCTCCGTGCTTTGCGGAGATTTCAACTGCAAGTGCTTCCTCTCCGATTTTCTTTGCGCCAACAGAATAACTTGCACCTTTAATTGTATGAGCTTCTACTATAAGTTTATCTTTATTGCGGGAGGAAAGGAATTGTTCCATTCTTTTATAGCGAAGGTATATATCTTCCATGAAAGATGTTATTACTTCGCGCTGAAATAAATCATCTCCAAGGCTTACTTTTTCCAGATGATCGAAATCGAATACTTCTTCTGAATTTAAAATTTCTGGAGGTGTAACAGCTAAATTTATAGCACCATTTAATTCAAGCAACCTGTCAATTGACCTTATAAGAACATCAGCTACAATTGGTTTGGTTATGTAATCATTCATTCCTGCATTAAGGCATTTCTCTTTATCACCAAGAAGTGCATGTGCAGTAATTGCGATAATCGGAATATTACTTTTATCTGTTTCATATAACTTTCTTATAGCTGCAGTAGCAGCAAAACCATCCATCTCCGGCATCTGAACATCCATCAGAACAAGATGATAATTACCATTCTTAACAGCGTCCACAGCCTGCTTTCCGTTGGATACTGCTTCACATGTATAACCTGCATCATTAACCATTTTCATTGCAACTTTCTGGTTAATCGGGTTATCCTCCGCAAGCAGTATTTTATATTTTTTTCTTACTTCTTTAATATTATCAGCAGTGATTTCCTGTTCAACATGATGTTCAGTCTGAAGTTCATATTTTTTGAATTCAGTATTTTTATCCTGGAATAACTGCTGTTCATGTATTCTTAATTTTAAAGTAAAGAAGATTTTTGTACCTTTGCCATATTCACTTTCAATCCAGATATCTCCTCCCATCATATTCACAAACTCTTTACAGATAACAAGACCCAAACCGGTTCCGCCATATTTTTTAGTATTAGTTGAATCAACCTGAACGAAAGGTTTAAACAAGGTTTTGATTTTGTTTTCCGGAATTCCAATTCCTGTATCTTCAATACAAGCTTCAATTAAACATTCACCATCATTAATTTTCCGGTTCTTTAACTTAACTTTAACTTCCCCTGTCTCTGTAAACTTAACAGCATTGCTAAGCAGATTTGTAAATATTTGTCTTATTCTCTTGCTGTCGCCTTTTAAAAGAAGGGGTGAACCATTTTCAATTTCTCTCGAGACATTAAGATTTTTTTCTTTTGCTTTTGTAAGAATAATCGAGACGGATTCATCAACAATTTCTGAAATATTAAAATCAACTGAAGCCAGTTCCATTTTGCCCGCTTCAATTTTTGAGAGATCCAGAAGATCATTTATAATATCGAGAAGTGATTCTGCTGATTTTTTTGCACTTGATACAAACTGCTGCAGTTCCGATTCATTTTCAAAAGCTTTAAGTTCTATTAATGATAAGTAACCGATAATTCCATTCATCGGGGTGCGTATTTCATGACTAATATTTGCAAGGAACTGACTTTTAATTATACTCGATTGTGTTGCCTCTTTTGCAAGGAGATCTGATTTCAGTTTTTCATTTCTTAAAGCATTTTCTGCCTTCTCACGTTCTCTTTCTGCTATTACCTGTTCTGTTATACTTTGCATATTTCCTTCAAAATAAATTCCCATCTCTTCATCACTGACAAGTCTGTCATTTAGTCTAACAATTACTTCAGAACCATCTTTTCTTTTTAATGTTACTCTTTCATTTTTTACGATGCCTTCATCCTGAAGCTTTTTAAAAAGTCTTAACCTCTCCTGAGGATATTTATACAAATCTTTTCTTATATCAATTTTCATCAGGTCCTCTTCATTATCATAACCAAGAATTTCAACGAGTGCTTTATTTACAGTTATAAATTTTCCATCAAGAGTTGATTGAAATAATCCTTCGGCTGAGTTATCAAAAATTGATTTATATTTTTTTTCAGATAAAACGATTGAATAAGATTTTTCGGCGAGCATTATTCTTAACCGGAAGTTTACTGCGCTTCCTAAAATTGAAATCACCGAGAGGAATAAAACAAATAGAACAGACTCATAAAGATTTGGAAGGAAATAGATGCTGGTATCATTTAATAAAATAGCCGAAGCAAAAACAATATTATAGTAAATTGCAACTACAATCTGATTCTTAATATCCCAGCTAATAAATAATGCAGAAGTAAAAATCATTAATCCCACAATTTGTGCATTTATAACAAGCGTGGTGGGATGAAAATAAATCATCAGCCCAGAAGAAACTATAATTGTAACTAATAAAACATGAACTAAAGCTACTGATTTTTCTGCTCCCCATTTGGTGTAAAGCGCAACTAAAACTGAAAAAGCAATAAGGGTTGCAGTTAGCCTGATAAAATAAACTTGCACAACATTTTCGCTGAAGTAACGCACTTCGAAAATCATGGCAAAAATACCGGCTATGGCAATAAGTACAGCCATAATTTTCAAAGGAGGTAATATTAAATGGCGGGATTCTTCCTTTACATATCTGTAACTTTTATCCGACAATGGGTTTTTATGTGTAATAAAGTCAAATATTGAAACTTTAGAATGCATCTTTTTCCAGAAATTAATATTAAAACCCCCGCTGGATTATCTATTATTGTGCCAGTTAATAAATTATTTGCAAAATTTTTTATTAAGGCACTAAAAATAATTTTTTATTTTAAAAGGAAATAATTAATTCCTGATGATGCCCCTGAGTATATTTTTACATAGATTTGTGAAGAATTTTACTCAAAATTTATGAATGAATTCCTCTATTCAATCGATTTAGACCTGCTTTATTTTTTTAATCATAGCCTCTCCTCCGGTATACTTGATTCATTCTTTTTATTAATAACAAATGTAAGGAACTGGTACCTCGCTTATGTAATCCTGTTGGGGATATTAATTGTAAAGGGAGGAACTAAAGGAAGATTAGCTGCATTGGGAGTTATTTTATTAATTGCAGCCTGCGATCAGTTCAATCATAATGTTTTGAAAGAAATTTTTGAAAGGATGCGTCCCTGTAAAACTCTTGATGATATAATTACACCTGCTGGCTGCAATGATTCTTTCTCTTTTCCTTCAAATCATGCTTTTAATAATTTTGCTGCAGCTACATTCTTTTTTCTTCTATATAAAAATTTAAAATGGGTTTTATTTACTGCTGCTTTTCTTATTTCGGTATCAAGAATTTATCTTGGTCTTCACTACCCTTCAGATGTTTTTACAGGTGCAATGCTGGGTATTCTGTTTGGATATGTTTTTGCTTTTCTTGTAATTAAAATAAACAACCTTATCAGCAATAAAGAAAAATCGGAATTAAAAGAATCTTATGAATAATCTTGTTATAAGATATGCCGAAGAAAAAGATTTAGATATTATTTTAAATCTTATTAAAGAACTTGCTGTATATGAAAAACTATCTGATGAAGTAACAGCAACAAAAGATATTCTTAAAGAAAATCTTTTTGGTGAAAGAAAATATGCTGAAGTTTTAATTGCCGAGTATAATGGAGATGCAGCAGGACAAGCTTTATTCTTTCATAACTTTTCTACATTTAAAGGAAAACCGGGAATATATCTTGAAGATCTTTATGTAAAGCCTGAATACAGAGGTAAAGGAATTGGAAAAGCCCTTCTGAATAAAATTATTGAAACAGCAAAGGAAAGAAACTGTGCAAGAGTGGAATGGGCTGTGTTAAACTGGAATCAACCTGCTATAGAATTTTATAAAAAAATTGGTGCTGTAGAGATGAGTGACTGGCTTATCTACAGATTGACTGAAGATAAATTCTGAATTTACTTTTTTATCTTTATTTATTTTTTTACCTATCTTAAATATTATTCTTATTAAAAAATCAGGAAGAAAATGCAAAATAAAAGAAGAGTTGTAGTAACAGGAATGGGAGCAGTAACTCCTATTGGTTTAACAGTAGATGAATTCTGGAACTCGATGATGAATTGTGTAAGCGGATGTGATTATATAAAAAGTTTCGATACTTCACGGGTAGAAACAAAATTTGCCTGTGAACTTAAAGGATTTGATCCTGCTAATTACATGGATAAGAAAACTGCAAGAAGACTCGACAAATTCAGTCAATATGCTCTCGCTGCAGCAAAGATGGCTCTTGAAGATGCAGGATTAAAACCTGATGAAATGTCAGTTGAAGATAAAGAAAAAACAGGAGTAATATTTGGAAGCGGCATTGGAGGTTTCGGTACATTTTATAAACAAGCTATCATAAATCATACTGAAGGACCAAATCGTGTCTCTCCCTTTTTTATCCCGATGATGATACCTGATATAGCCTGCGGATTAATTGCAATTGAATATGGATTTAAAGGACCAAATCATTGTGTGGTAACTGCATGCGCAACAGCAAACAATAATATTATTGACGCATACCTGATGATAAGCAATGGATTAATTGACAGAGTTTTATCAGGGGGAAGTGAAGCAGGTATCCTTGAAATAGGAATTGCAGGTTTCAATGCTGCAAAAGCATTATCTACAAGAAATGATTCACCAAAAACTGCAAGCCGCCCCTTTGATGCAACAAGAGATGGTTTTGTTATTGGTGAAGGGGGCGGGGTTGTAATTCTTGAAGAGCTCGAAGCTGCAAAGAAGAGAGATGCAAAAATTTATGCTGAGCTTGTTGGTATTGGTGTTTCCGCAGATGCACATCACATTACTGCACCTGACCCTGAAGGAAGAGGTGCTTATCTTGCAATGCAGATGGCATTAAAAACATCAGGACTTAGTACAACTGAAATTGATTATATAAATATGCACGGTACTTCAACAGGTCTTGGTGATATTGCAGAAACGAAAGCTATTAAAGCAGTGTTTGGAGATTATGCTTATAAACTTAATGTATCATCTACAAAAAGTATGACAGGACATTTATTAGGTGCTGCAGGTGCTGTTGAAGCTATCGCATCAATTCTTGCAATACAAAATAATATGGTGCCTCCAACAATAAATTTTGAACACCCCGATCCTGAGTGTGACCTGAATTATACTTTTAATAAACCATATGCAAAAACAATTAATACAGCATTAAGTAATGCATTTGGTTTTGGCGGACATAATACATCTGTTATCTTTAAAAAATTTGAGAATTAGTTTTATGTAGTTATGATAGCTGATAATTTTTTTGATGTAGCTGTAATTGGCGGTGGTCCTGCCGGATCTGTAGCTGCACAAAATTTATCAGCTAAAGGTTTTAAAGTTGTACTTTTTGAAAAAGAATTAACTCCAAGATATAAAACCTGCGGAGGAGGGATCGTTAAACGTGTACTAAACTATCTCCCTGCCGATATATCCCACACATTCGAAAATAAATTCAGTAATATCGAAATAAATGATCACCAGGCTGAGTTTCATTACATTGTAAAAAGAAATTTTCCTGTTGTGTTTTTAACAATGAGGAATAATTTCGATTACGCACTTTTAAATCTTGCAAAATCATCAGGAACAAAAATCATTGATAACAAACCTGTTTATGATATTATAACCGACAAGGATTCCGTAACTATAAAAACAATTTCAGGAGATTATAAAGCTTTATTTGTTATAGGAGCAGATGGTGCACAGGGAATATCAGCCAGGAAATCCGGTTTAAAGATTGTAAAGAAAAATCTCCCTGCACTTGAGTGTGAAGTTTATCTTTCTGAAGCGGAGCTTACAAAATATTCAAACCTCAGATTTGATTTTGGTTTTATCCCCGGCGGCTATGCATGGGTTTTTCCTAAGAGTGATCATTTATCTGTGGGACTAGGAGTTTTTGCCCTCCGTAATATCAAAAAAAATCTGAATGATTATTTTGAAAAATATTTAACTCTATTAGGAATAAAAGAAACCAAACATATAGAGAGACATGGTTATTATATACCTGTAAGTCTTAAAAAAAATATTGTTGCAGGCAACCGAATTTTATTAACAGGAGATTCCGCCGCTCTTGCAGATTTAGTTACAGCCGAAGGAATATCATCTGCTATACTAAGTGGTAAACTTGCTGCAACGTCTATAATCGAAGGATTTCCTGATAAAGAAACTGTTGAGGAATTATATATAGAAAAAACAGATAAAGAAATTTACTCTCAATTAATTCCGGAACAAATTTTAAATAGAGCTTATTACAATTATAATTCTTTGAGAGTTTTTCTGATCAATAGATATGGTGAAAAATTTTGCGAATTAATTACAGATATTTTTTCCGGAGAAAAGAAATACAGTGAATTGTTATACAACCCCGTTAATTATTTAAAACTACTAAAACATTTTATCGGTTATTCATTTAAGATACCGGATGCTGAACCAAATGTTTAAATAAAAAGAGACCACACACAAACTGCTCTTCAAGTGAATTATCATTTTATATCATTGTTAAATATTTAGAAGTAGTTCATCAATTCTTTTATAAAAAAAGAAATAATTAAGGCAAAAAAAGCGGAGAGAAGGGTTCCTATAAGGACATATTCTGCAAAGTCTCTTTTATCAAGTTCTTTAAACCTTGTAAAACCTTTTGCAGCAATTATAAAACCTATAACCGTAATTTCATTTGCCAGTATGAAAAGATAAATCAGAATTCTTTCAAGCATACCAATTACCCTGCCTGCATTGTATTCTCTTTCATCAACTGGACGGTTTTCATCAGCATAAACAGGATAAAGCTGCAGTAATTCAAAAAAATATCTTATTAAAAAATTTATTTCATTCAGCAGAATCAGCGTTCCAAAAATTACTATTGTTATTTTTTGATAATTAATCTCTACGGATAATAAAAAAGATTGCGGAAATAGTTTATTATGCTTTAAAAAAGATAAAGCAGACTGATTAAATTCTATTAAACCATAAGAGGAAAAAATAAGAGTTAGTAATGAAAGAAATATGAAAGATAAAAACCTGTATTTGTTCGATCCCCCATTTCTTTCAGCATAATGAAGAAAGAAATTAATTATGATTAATAAAACTGCAAAAAGAATTAATATTAACTCAATTTTAAAAATTAGCAGAGGAAGAATTTGTAAGAGAGATAAATAAACAGCACCTTTAAGTGAAAGCGGTTTATCTCTGAAAAGAAAAAATAATCTGAAAAATGAAAAAGCTCCTACCAGGTAAAAGAAATTCAATCCCGTCCCTTTAATAAAATATTTATTTCATTTGAAATTAATTTTGTAATCGAAATAACATTTAACAGCGCACCTGCATCAATATTTTTATAAACTGCTTTGTCACTCATTTTTAATTTTTCTGCAATCTGGTAAGCAGATAAATCATCATAAAGCAGTGAAAGAATTTTATACCGTTTATCTTTCCAGCCTGATGATAAATGAGAGAGCAGAAAAAGAATTTGTTTTATCATCTGAACTTTTTCTTTATCATCATGAATAATATTAAAAAGAAAAGATCCCTGTTTTAATTCAATTAATCCTTCCCTTGCATTATAAAATGCCGGACCATCCATTCCAATAGCCTGCACTGTATTTATGGAAGTTGTGATTTCACCAATACCGAATGAAAACCTTACCTTCACGGGATATATTGCATGCAGTATTTCCCAGAGGTATTTGAATACATTATCAGCCTTTGAAAATACTGCCTGGAATTCATCACCGAGTGTGATTGTAAACGGCGAGATTATAGTCTTGCTACTTTTATTAAAAGATTTAAAGAGTGACTGCAGTTTTTTCTGAAGCTCTTTCCTGCTGGCAATTTTTTTTGATGATACAATATCACCTATCAGAACTAATCTCTTCATTATTTCATTTAAATTATTTTCCGGAGAGGAAGCTAATAAAAGAAAAGTCCATATTCAACCAAATCGGTTGAATTTTTAATTTTCAACCAAAATGGTTGAATTTTCATTTTTCAACCAAATCGGTTGAATTTAAAATTTTCAGCTATTAATAAGTCTTAACATTTCCTGCACAGCTTCTTTAATTCCGGTAACAACGGCTCTTGCAATTACAGCGTGGCCAATGCTTACTTCATCAATATCTTTTAGCTCTTTAAATATTTTCATGTTCTGGTAATTCAAGCCATGCCCGGCATTAACACCCAAACCAAGTTTTTTAGCATGTTTAACAGCAGTTCTTATCTTTTCAAGTTCATCAAACTGTTCCTCTTCCGAAAGAGCATTGGCAAAAACACCGGTATGTATTTCTATAAAATCTGCACCAACCTCTGAAGCTGCATCAATCTGGTTTATATCAGGTTCAATAAAAAGGGATACTTCAATATCAGACTCGTGAAGTGTTTTTATTGTGTTTCTTATATGACTAATATTATCAATTACATTTAATCCCCCTTCTGTAGTTAATTCTTCTCTTCTTTCCGGAACAAGAGTAGCCAACTCAGGACCAATATCGCATGCGATTTTAATTATTTCATCAACGGCAGCCATTTCAAGATCAAGCTTTGTTGTTATTAATTCACGAAGTAATCTTACATCCCGTTCATTAATATGCCTTCTGTCTTCTCTTAAATGCACAACTATACCATCCACTCCTGCCTGTTCTGCAATTAAAGCAGCGGTAACAGGATCCGGCTGAGTCTCCCCCCTTGCATTTCTTAGTGTAGCTATATGATCAACATTTAAGGCGAACCTCATAATCCTCCTTAACAATTTATGAATGATGTTTTATCAGTGTCAGAAAAAAATTGATTTTACAAAATTTATTAATGAATTAATTCCAATACCGTATTCACCGCTTCTATATCGAAGAACAGAAATTAAATCAATACTAAACATAACACTCATATGAGTAAACACGCAATAAAAAATTGAGCGGGTTCTTAAAGCAAGAATACCTAATGCAATTCCTGCAACGATTGCCCCGAATGTTTCTGGGGCAGGTTTACCGTTGTGCAGAATTAAAAATGGAATCATCTGAATTAATACTGCATAGTAACCGAATTTTTCCCTCAACCCGAATAACATAAATCCCCGCCAAATAAATTCCCAGGAAAACATATAGATAAGCATTCCCGTTTCAAATATGATAAAAATAAGCCAGGAAGTTTTAGCATCTTCGAGATGAGGATAGGTTTTATTAAACTGAGGAAAAGAAGATACAATCCATACAAGCGGAAGCATTATTAAAATAAAAACCAGAGTTATTTTTATACCCGCCTTATAATCCCCTGCAGCAATACCATAATCTTTAATCTTTTCTTTAAAAAGCAGTTTAATTATCAAAACAGGAAATATAAAGTATGATATAAAATCCCCGATAAACCAATAGAGGTATTCAATAAGAAAAACGTTTTCGTTGTTTTCAAAAAGATGAAATAAATTAAACCTGAAAAATCTTCTTGAGGTTACATAAAATGAAATGGTTTGAAAAAGAGCAACAGCAAGAAAAATATAAATAACTTTTTTATCTAATTCTTTAATAATAGCTAACAGCTTTCTAAGTTCATCCCTGAAATTGAATTGCGGTTTTTTGTTCATGATAAATAAAAATAATTCTTAAAAAGATAAGGAATATATCACACTTTAACTTCTTAAAAAGGGCTCGGAACCCTTAAAAATCTTGACAAATTTTCACCTAAACTGTATATTAGCACTCGTTTTTAATGAGTGCTAATATTTTCCCACAAATTATTATAAAAAAAGGAGTTAATTATGGCAAAATTGAATTTATCACCCTTGGCAGACAGGGTTATAATAAAGCCAAGTGAAGCTGAAGAAAAGACAAAGGGCGGTATTATTCTTCCCGATACTGCTAAAGAAAAACCTATTGAAGGAACTGTTGTAGCCGCCGGCCCGGGCAAAATGACTGACGACGGTAAAACAATAAAAATGGGTGTTAAAGTCGGTGATAAAGTTCTTTATGGAAAATACAGCGGAACCGAAATTACAGTAGATGGTGAAGATTATCTTATAATGCGCGAAAGCGACATCTTTGCAATTGTAAGTTAACAGATTTTGAAAATAAAAAATATAAAGGAGAATAAACTATGGCTTCTAAATTAATTGAGTTTGACAGCGAAGCTCGTGCGAAACTTAAAAAAGGTGTCGATAAGCTGGCTAATGCTGTTAAAGTAACTTTAGGTCCTAAAGGACGTAATGTTGTTCTTGAAAAGAAATTCGGTGCACCTACCGTTACCAAGGATGGTGTTACTGTTGCAAAAGAAATTGAACTCGAAGATCCTGTTGAAAATATGGGTGCACAAATGGTTCGCGAAGTTGCTTCCAAAACCAGTGATGTTGCCGGTGATGGAACAACAACAGCAACTGTTTTAGCCCAGGCTATTTACAGGGAAGGATTGAAGAACGTAACGGCCGGTGCAAATCCTATGGATTTGAAACGTGGTATTGACCTTGCAGTTACCAAAGTAATTGAACATCTTAAAACAATAAGTAAAGATGTTGAAGGCAGAAATGAAATTGCACAGGTTGGTGCAATCTCTGCTAACAATGACAAATCAATCGGTGATTTAATTGCCGATGCAATGGAAAAAGTCGGAAAAGATGGTGTTATTACCGTTGAGGAAGCAAAGGGAACCGAAACCTCTTTGGAAGTTGTTGAAGGTATGCAGTTTGACAGAGGCTACCTCTCACCTTACTTTGTAACCGATGCTGAATCAATGGAAGCTGTTCTTGAAGATCCATATATCTTAATTCACGATAAGAAAATTTCTGCAATGAAAGATCTTCTCCCGATTCTTGAAAAAGTTGCTCAACAGGGAAGAGCTCTTTTAATTATTGCAGAAGATCTTGAAGGTGAAGCACTTGCTACCTTAGTTGTTAACAAGATTCGCGGAACCTTAAGAATCTGTGCCGTTAAAGCACCGGGATTCGGTGACAGAAGAAAAGCAATGCTCGAAGATATTGCTATTCTCACCGGTGGTACAGTTATTTCTGAAGAGCGCGGATTCAAATTAGAAAACGCTACTTTATCTTATCTCGGAACTGCCAAGAAAGTAACTGTAGACAAAGATAACACCACTATTGTTGAAGGTGCTGGTAAATCAGAAGATATCAAGAAGAGAATTAATGAAATAAAAGTTCAGATTGAAAAAACAACTTCTGATTATGACAAAGAAAAACTTCAGGAAAGATTAGCTAAACTTTCTGGTGGTGTTGCTGTTCTCAAGATTGGTGCTTCCACCGAAGTTGAAATGAAAGAAAAGAAAGCTCGTGTTGAGGATGCACTTCATGCTACACGTGCTGCAGTTGAAGAAGGTATCGTTCCCGGTGGTGGTGTAACCTTTGTTCGTGCAATAAATATACTTGAAAAGCTTGAAGGTGAAAACGAAGATCAGACAACCGGTATAAAAATAATTCAGAAAGCTCTCGAAGAACCATTAAGACAAATTGTTAACAATGCAGGTATTGATGGTTCAGTTGTTCTTCAGAAAGTTAAAGAAGGTAAAGATGATTACGGTTTCAATGCTGCTACCGAAACCTATGAAAATCTCATCAAAGCCGGTGTTATCGATCCTACTAAAGTAACAAGAACAGCACTTGAAAATGCTGCATCTGTTGCTTCTCTATTAATTACTACAGAAGCTGTTGTATTTGAAAAGAAAGAGAAAGAACAGCAGCCGGCTATGCCTCCGGGAGGTATGGGCGGAATGGATTATTAATAGATCCTTTCAAACGAAAAAGGCGGGACAAATTGTTCCGCCTTTTTTATTTTAAATAAAAATTGGTTAAAACTTTAAGTGGTAGTTTAGTATAATTCCTTCACCTAAATTAAAATTAACTTTTGGCAAATAAGAAAATATCCCGGGTTGTTCTTTTTCAATAAAAAATAATAAATCAATCTGAGAGTAAAGCCATAATGCTGCAAAACTAATAAATGCAAGGTTCCTCATTCTGTAAGAGAAATTATAATCATTATATTTTTTTCCTGTTTCGTTAGGATTTCTCTCCATTAAATAAATTTTTTCTTTTTCATTAGTATCTGATATATAATAAATACCTGCTCCGATTGATGCAGCCGAAAGAATAGTCAGAACCCATGATTTTAAATTACTATCAAGATAAAGATGCCCTGTTCCGGGAATAATTAATGATCTTATAAGTGCATGTTTAAAATTACTTTCAGCGGTAGTATCGCGGTATAACCTGGTAACATAAACAGTATCAAGTTGTGTAACCACAATTTTTTCCTCTTTCCCTTCAATACTCGCAAGATACTCATTTTTAACATTGCTGAAGAATGATATTATTTTTGGTGAAGTATGTGCAGGATCTAAAACATAAGAAGAATCCAATCTTAAAATTTCTATAAAACTTAATCTGGACTGGTTATCATCAAGAAGAGCATAATGAGATATTCCCTTCATCCTGTATATTTCAATTAATTCAGGATTGGAGAATTTATCTTTATCTTTTAAATGATCTTCAGATATTTCTATAACTTTGTTGTATTCAAAATTTCTGAATGCATCAGTTATTTCTTCTATTACTTCCTCATTATCTTGTCCAAACGATATAATAAAGGGAGTAAGTGTAAAGATTAAGAGTAATAATTTTCTCATACTGCAAAGTTACAATTTTTGAAGTTATTTTCCCCATTAGAGGTTACTTTAATAAAAGCATTTTGCGGGTTTCAATATAAGTTTTTTGGCTGGAATAATTAAATGCAATTAATTTGTAGAAATAAACTCCGCTTGATATAGCACCATATTTACCTGACAAGACGTTAAATAAAATTGTATAACTGCCTTCATCCATTTCTTCACTAATTAATTCTTCTATCTCTTCCCCATTAATGTTATATATTTTTAATTTGACAAAACTTCTCTCAGGGATTTGAAAATTTATATTAGTTGCTGGATTAAAAGGATTGGGATAATTAGGAAGTAATCTGTATTCCTTAATTAATTCATCTGGTTCTTCTTTTACATTTGTCACAGGGCTGTATCTTTCAACTTCTTTAACAGGTCTGCCGAGATCATCTTTACCGCCAAAAACATAAATTGAATTATCATAAAGAACCGCCATTAATTCTGTTCTCTCAAAATTAAGTGATAGTCCATTAGTAACTGAATAATTGCCATTATTCAGGTGGAATAATTCAACAGATGAAAGAGCCATCGAAGTTTCATTAAAACCACCGATGATATAAATGAGGCTGTCATTTAAAGCTACTGCCCTTCCCCCTGACCTTGATTGGGTAAGCTCTACATCAAGTAAATCTAAAGTACGGTTTTGAATATCATATTTATAAACTGCACGCGATGTTCCTATAAATACTCCGCCAAACAAAAATATTGAATCACCAGATAAAGCAGACATCTGCTGAAACGGAAAGATTGCCAGAAATCCAAAATTCTCCCTGAAATTAATTGTTGAATCGGGAATATTATATTCAAACATATATGTTGATAAAGGATTGATTAATACACCACCAAAAACATAAAGATTATCGTTATGAACCAAACCCGTAGCATAAGTTCTTATAAAATCCAGTTGAAGATCAAAAATGAACGGAGGCATTAGAAGGTTCCATATCTCAAGGGAGGAATCAAGATTTAAATTTAAATCAATACCGCCTGTAATAACAATACTGTCATTATAGTTATCTGCAACAAAACCATAACGGGAGGCATTCATGCTGTCTATAATTCTCCAGGAATTATTTTGTGGGTTGTATTCCTGAATAACATTAATATTAATATTAAGAGAATCTGAGAATCCCCCGAGAATATAAATAAGTGAATCAACAACTACAGCTTCTCCGCCGTAAACAGGCAGAGGCATTTCTGTGTTAAGAATTTCCCATTCCTGTGCGCTGATTTTAAGAGATGATAATAAAACTACTATTAAAATAATTTTTTTCATTAATGATAATTTTCAAAATTATATTTCACTGCTATTGTTTCTTTTGCTTTTATAATTATCACATCATCTATTTCTTTACTATAACCGGGATTAACAATTTTTATTTTATACTCTCCCGGCAGCAGCACAATAGGTTTTCTTAAAGGTGTTGTGTTTTTATATTCACCGTTAATATAAATTTCACCCCAGGGAAATATCTTGCAGTCAAGGAAACCAACTTCATCATAAAAATTTACTTTTACAGTTTTTTCTTCTTCAGTTTTTATTTCTATTGAATCAATGAAATCGGGAAAATCAGGATGAATAAGTTTAAGCTCATATGTTCCCGGTTTTAGTTCAATTGCACTGTTTAGAGGAGTTGTGCCAATGTTTTGCCCGTTCAAAAAAACATTCGCCCAAGGACTCACTTCAACAAAAAGTTTGCCATTAAGAAGCGGTTGTGAAACTTCTGCTTCATTAATAATTTCTTTTTCATTTTTGTTTATTAATTCATTTTGTACAATTAAAGTTTCAACAGGTTCTTCCTGAACACTATCTTCCAATTCCGGAGTAGACTGAAAAGTTTTTTCTTCTGAGATACCGGTTGTATCCTTATCTTCCTTTAATATAAAATTTAATGTAATAGTTGCTGCTGAAAGGAAAAGAATAATAATTAACGAAATAATAACTTTATTTTTCTGTGATTTCTTTTCAATGGCTACCGGTCTATTCTCTTCCTCTGTTTTTTGAATTCGCTTGAAATATTCTAATGCATCGGGCGCACTTTTTATCCGCTTTGTGAAATTTTTTCGCAGCAACTCCTGAAGGAGGTTTTGAATTTCGCCAGGAAGTGTGTGAAGTTTTGAGAAGTCCCTCTCTATTTTAAAATTCAGAATATTATTTATTGTTGCACTAATATCTTTTCCAATTAATGGATTCTCACCTGTAAACAATTCATATATAACAATGCCGGATGAGAAAAGATCTGTAAGCGGCGTTAATTCTTCCCCCCTGATTTGTTCGGGAGACATATACCCCGGAGTTCCAACAATAGAAGATTTGTGAGTAAGAATATTTTCATCTCTAACTGAAGCAAGACCAAAATCTGCAATTTTTAATTCAAGTTTTGAATTAACAAGAATATTTTCAGGTTTAATATCTCTATGGATTATTCCTCTTTGATGTGCGGCATCGAGTGCTTTAAAAAGCTGAATACATAAATTTATTTTATCATCAATTGAGAGATTATTTTCATTGATTATTTTTCTAAGATCGCTGCCTTCGAAGTATTCAAAAGAAATGTAAAACTTATTTTCCGATGTTCCGAAATCAAGAACTTTAATTACATTCTTATGATCTAACTGAGCTAAAATTTTTGCTTCACGTTTAAATCGATCGAGAAAAGTTTTATCTGAAAGTTCGTCAGCGGAAAGTGTTTTTAAAATTATTTTTTTGCCAAGGTAGATATGATTCGCAAGATAAACTGTGGTCTGCTGATCTTTTTTTAGGGTTTCTAGGATTTCAAATCTGTCAAACAGAATTGTATTTGAATTCTGAGGCATGTTTTTATTTTATGTTCATCTCTTTCAGCTTTAGCTGAACCCACCTTACAGAAACACCAAGTGATTTTGCCGTAGCAGTCCTGTTGTTATCATACATTTTTAATCTTTTAAGAAGAAGAATTTTTTCAAACTCCCTTAATGTACCTTTAAAGTTGGAATCATCAGAATCTTCTTCAAGAATAATATGTTCCGGAAGTAGCCTGTTATCTTCACAAAGAATTATTGCACGTTGTATAACATTTTCTAACTGGCGTACATTACCGGGCCAGCTGTACTCCTCGAGCATTCTCATTGTTCTCGGGTCAACTGTAATTTCCTTATCAGAAAATTTCTTTATGAAATGATTTGTTAATAACGGAACATCACCAATGCGTTCACGAAGAGGAGGAATATTAATTGGAAAAACATTTAACCTGTAAAATAAGTCTTCACGGAATTTATTTTCCTTTACAAGCTGCTTAAGATCTTTATTAGTAGCTGCAATAACTCTGGCATCTACATGAATTACTTTTGTGTCTCCCAATCTCATTATCTCTTTACTCTGCAAAACTCTTAACAGTTTTGCCTGAAGTGCAAGAGATATATCTGCAATCTCATCGAGAAAGAAAGTTCCGTCACTGGCAACTTCAAAAAGTCCTTTCTTATCTGTATGGGCACCTGTAAATGCACCGCGTTTATAACCAAACAATTCACTTTCAAGGAGAGTATCGGGAATAGAGCCGCAGAATTGTGCAAGATATGGTTTCTCTCTTCTGTCGCTTAAATTATGAATTGCTTTCGCTATTAATTCTTTTCCTGTTCCGCTTTCTCCAAGAAGAAGTACTGTAGCATCTGTCTTTGCAACTTTATTAATGAGAAGAGAAAGTTTTTTCATAGCCTGGCTTTCGCCAATCAAATCAGGAATACTTTTAGTCGCTTCAAGCCTGTTTCTTAAAAGAAGATTTTCTCTTTCAAGGTTTTCAAGTTTACTGATTTTATCAAGGGCAAGAGAAACTATATTTGAGAAGAAATCTAGAAAGACAAGGTTCTCTTCATTAAATTCTTTCCTGTTCATACGGCTGTCAACAAGAACAACTCCCCACACTCTTTCATCTTTTATAATAGGAACACCGAGAACGGATTTGATGTTTTGCAACTGCACACTCTGGAACTGGGAAATATTCGGATCACTCTGAACATCATGGTAAAGGCATGGCTGTGCTGTATCAATTACTTTCTGAAGAATGCCTGAAGAAAAAGATGCCAGGTCAACAATATTTTCTTTCTGAACATTTCTTGCGGCAATTATATTAAATTTTTTGTTTATATCATCGTAGCGTACAAAAAGTCCTCTCTCTGCATTTACAACATCAATAACCAGGTCGAGAGTTTCGATAATTAATGAATCTGTATAATTAACAGAGTTTAAAATCTGGCTGATACGGTAAAGAGTATCAAACTGCTCTTTTGAAATAAGCCTGATCTTTTCAAATGTTTCGGGTTCGTAAAAATGCATATTACACGGAGAAGTTTTTGTAAAGATAATAAAATTTAAACAGTATTTTAATTGATTTTAAAAAGCACCGGTTTCGATCTTGACCTGTTCTGAAATTTATCTACTACCCATATTGTCCAATAATAATTTCCAGCGGGCAGATTAAAAGGCAAAGTATAAGATGTATTCTCAGAACTAATATCTTCTTCAGTATGAATTAATTGAGAACTAAGATCCTCCCTCCGGTATAATTCAATTAAATATGAAAATGAAAATCCTTCGTTAAATTTATTCCATTTTAATGTAAGAGGCTGAGAGCTAATTGAAATTGTTGTATCACCTGAAGGGTACAACCCGGTTATTTCATCTTTAATTATCCGGGTTACCCTGTTATATCCGATAACAAATTTATTATCAAAATCATCTTTTACCATAATTGAAAAATCATTACCTATTGTTTCTTCAATACTGTTTCCACCCATTTCAGCTGAAGTAACTACAGTCTGGTAATTACCTTCATTCTGAAAATAGTTCAGGCTTTTTTTGAGTTTAAGATTATCGCTTATAACATAAACAGTATCTATGTCATCGTCAAGGTCAGTTATCCATGCTTTAACAGAAAGATTTGTTATCGGTTGCAGGACCGCCTGATTAATAACTGAGGTATATATAACAGAAGAATCCAGAGTTGGAAGCCTGTTAAAAAAAACCTGGGTAAAAAAACTTTTTGCTTCTCCCCATATAACCTCAAGGGTATCGGGTTTATAACCCTCTTTTGTAAAAACAAGGTTACCGTTTTCAATAGGAATATTACTTAACCTGAACCAGCCGTTGGCATCAGTTTCGGTTATGAGATTAGCATTCTGCCAGATTACACTTACACTTGGAATACGTGTTGAAGGAAAACCAATTGTTTGAACATAACCTTCAATTGTTCCGAAGTTGTAATCCGGATTTAACGGATCAAAAATATTATTTCTCGGCGCTTTACAGCTAAAACTAACAAACAAAAAAACAGAGACAAAAAGATAAAGTAGTAATTTTTTTCTCATACAAATAAAATCGGATTAACGAAAAATCAGATGTATTACGGGTGCAAAGTAAATAAATATTATAATCAGAATGTAGTCTAAAATAAAAGAATTTCCGGAAATATTTTTGAAGAGTTGAATAGATTAATCTATATCGCGTCTATCGGTAGTAACTGAAAAAATTTCCAGAATATTACTTCTTTCAACAATTACTGCACTTAATTTATTTCCTGTATATGCAGAAGTATCGATGTAAGCAACATTATTATATTTATGATAAATAACATCTCTCTGCCGTGTATGCCCTACTATCTGAAGTTTACCTAAATTAAGAAGAGTATCTCTTGTCCATAAAATGCCATGTTCATTCATAAGATTTAATCTCATCACTTTATCAACCTGGTCGGTGTTTTCAAGTACTTTTTTGGGCAGCCTGGATTTAAAATATGTTGATATACCGGCATGGCAAATAAAACAATCAGGTAAATCAAAAAAGAGCGGAGCTTTAATTATTACATCGAGATGGTGGTACATCTCTTCAACTCTGTCGCTGTAGGAGTTTACAGTAGTTTCTGATCCGTTATAAATCCAGATTCTCCCCAATTCACTTCCGGGATGATGAATGAAATGATAGAACATATAATCGTGGTTGCCTGCAGTAAATTTTATATTTTCTGAAATAATAAAATCTACTGCTTCATAACTGTTTTTACCTCTGTCGACCAGATCTCCCACGCTATATATTTCGATATCAGGATATTTTTGTTTTATCTGATTAACTAATTCCTTTAAAGTAAAATAACAACCGTGAATGTCTCCAATAACTGCGACCATTATACTCCGATATAACTGTAAAAAGAAAATAGAATAACTTCTGAAAAAGGAAAAGGTTCCCCCTTTTCAGTTGGTAGAAAAAATCCTCAGTCTTCTGTACTCGACTTTAAATGCATTGGCAATAGCTTCATTAGAGCAATATCCCTGGTAAGTGCAAACACCTTTTGCCAGACCGGGATCACCTAACAAAGAATTAGCCAATCCATTCTCTGCAATATTTATAATGTAACCTATCGAAGAATTATTCAAACCGTAGCTGGCAGTACGGGAAACAAGGGAAGGCATATTAGGCACGCAGTAGTGAATAACATCATGTGCCAGGAAAACAGGATCGGAAATAGAGGTAAGCCTGCTTGTTTCAACACACCCCCCCTGATCGATTGAAACATCAACTATAACAGCACCCTTTTTCATTTGCTTAACCATTTCTTCAGTAACAAGATGAGGAGCTTTTTCACCTTTAATTAAAACTGAACCAATTAGTACATCTGCAAATTTAACTCCGCGGGAAATGGTATACGGATTAGCCATAACAGTAGTTATCCTTTTTCTGAACATTATTTCAATTTTTCTGAGTCTCTGCATATCGTTATCAAGTACAATTACCTGTGCACCTCTTCCCATTGCTGCTCTTGCTGCAGTAGTACCTACAACACCTGCACCTAAAATAACCACTGCGGCCGGTGCAACACCCGGAATTCCACCCATTAAAATCCCTCTTCCCCCTTTATTAAAACTTTCAAGGTATCTTTCTGCAACCTGGATTGATAACTGTCCGGCTATTTCACTCATTGAATTAAGTACGGGCAGTGTACCATCCTTTTCTATAAGTTCATAACCTATTGCAGTAATTCTTTTATCCAGAAGCTGCTGAATAATTTTTTTTTCACCAACTGCAAGATGTAGGAATGAAAAGAGAATCTGATTTTCCTGAAGAAGTTCAGTTTCCTTTACTTTGAGGGGAGCTACTTTTATTATCATTTCAGAGTTTTTGTAGACTTCCTCCTTGTTGAATACAATAGTAGCACCTGTCTTTACAAAATCTTCGTCGCTAAAATTGCTTCCAAGTCCGGCACCCGCCTCAATAAAAACTTTATGACCAAGCCTGGTAAGAGAATCAACACCTGCAGGAGTTAGAGCTACTCTTCTCTCTTCATGATATGTTTCTTTAGGAATGCCAATCCGCATTAATTCTTCTCCAATGAAAAATAAAATTACCGATAACTGAAAAGATATTCAACAGCCCCTGCTTTTTAATATTAAACTAATTATAAATCCGGGAGAGAATTAATTAACCGGAGTAAGAGCCTGTCTCCCATTTAAAACTTCGATTACATTTTTAGCTGCAAGAACAGCCATTGAACTTCTTGCTTCCTCTGTTGCACTTCCTATATGCGGCAGAAGAACAACATTCTCTAATTTTAATAATTCAGAATTTATCTTCGGTTCGTTTTCATAAACATCCAGACCAGCATAATATATTTTTCTTTTTTTAAGAAGTTTTATTAACTCCTTCTCATCAATAATTTCACCGCGTGAAGTATTAACAATAACAGCAGTTTCCTTTAGTAATTTTAATTTTTCTTTATTTAATAAATGATGAGTTTCTTCATTAAGCGGAACATGAATTGAAATAATATCAGATATTCTGAGAAGTTCATCGAGTTCCACTCTTTTGGCACTTGTCTCATTTTCCAATGTAAGGTTTCTGCTTCGGCTTGTATAAATTATATTTGTTTTAAAAGCTTTCATTCTTAAAGCAGTTTCTGTTCCGATTCTGCCTGCACCTAATATTCCTAAAATTTTATCTTTTAATTCGATACCAAGAAGAAGGTCGGGTTTCCATCCTTTAAACTTTTTATTTCTAACCATTCTCTCCCCTTCCCCTAATCTCCTGGCACAGGCAAGAATTAATGCAGCAGCAAGGTCGGCAGTTGAATCCGTTAACACATCAGGAGTGTTAGTTACAATTATATTTTTTTCTTTCGCATAATTAATATCAATATTGTTGAAACCTACTGCAACATTTGCAATAATTTTACAATTAGGAATTTTATCAATCAGTTCTTTATCAAATTTTTCTGTAAGTAAAGATATAATTGCATCGGCATCTTTAACTTCTTTGATAAGTTCCTTACGTGGTATGGGTTTATCTTTACTATAAACTTTTACTTTAAATTTTTCTTTCTTAAGGAGAGCAATTGCTTTGGATGAAATTTTTCTTGTAATAAATATTTTCATATCAGCCAAACAAAAGCTTAACAATAAACAATGCTCCGAGTAATCCGGCAGCATCTGCAAGTAAACCAACCGGCAGAGCATGTCTTGTATTTCTGATATTAACTGCACCGAAGTAAACAGCAAGCACATAAAATGTAGTTTCTGTGCTGCCGAAGAAAGTTGAAACAAGAATTCCGATAAATGAATCAGGCCCGTGTACAGAAATAATTTCCGCCATAATACCAAGCGAACCGCTTCCTGATAAAGGACGCATTAATGCCATTGGTAGTGCTTCAGCAGGCATTCCTATTAAATCAGTAAAAGGACGAAGAATTAATATCAGCCACTCCATTGCCCCACCGGCTCTGAAAATCCCGATTGCCATTAACATTCCTACCAAATAAGGAATAATTCTTACAGCAATGTTAAATCCTTCCTTTGCACCTTCAACAAATTGCTCATAGACTTTTACTTTTTTTAAAGCACCATATCCAATAAAAGAAAAAATTAAGAAAGGAATAGCAGCAATTGAAACAATATTTATAATATCACGAAATGTTTCCGGTGTTACCCAGTCGAAAAGCTGTGAAAAAATTTTGCCTGCACCTGTTAAAGAAAAAATTAATGCAAGAAGAATAAGTGCAAGAAGAAAATAAAATCCTTTAAGATTTTTTTTAAGCCATCCTGAAAAATCATTTTTTATTACAGGGAATTTCTCAGCTATTTTTGCCGCAGTAATACCTGTTATGGTTGCACAGGCAGCGCCAAACAAAGATGTACCAATAATAATTGCAGGCTCTGTTGAACCGGCAGCAGCTCTTACAGCAATTGCAGTAGCAGGAATTAAAGTCATACCTGCAGTATTAATTGCAAGAAATGTTACCATTGAGTTTGTTGCGGTTCCTTTGTTAGGATTAAGTTTATCAAGCTCTTCCATTGCTTTAAGTCCGAAAGGTGTTGCAGCATTTCCGAGTCCAAGCATATTTGCAGAAATATTCATAATCATAGAACCCATTGCAGGATGGTCTGATGGAACATCGGGAAATAATTTTTTTGTAATCGGTTTTAACCAGTTTGCTATTATTTTTATTAAACCGGCTTCTTCCGCAACTTTCATTACACCGAGCCAGAGTGCCATTATTCCAATTAAACCAAGTGCAATTTCAACTGCTGTTTTTGCATAATCTATTGCAGAGTTTGTTACATCTTTAAGTTTTAAAAATGAAGCTGATTCAAAAATAATTTCACCTGAGGCACCATTGTCTGTAATATTTATTGAGGATAGTACCGCTGTTATATCATCATCTTCGCCTGATGCGGATGCAATATCTTTGAGAATCTCAGGACTTCCATCATTTACAATAAGGATAGCAGAATTTTTATCTTCAGCAGGATTAACAGTTAATTTTGCATTGAGCAGTATATCTTCATTAATTTTTTCTTTGTAAAAATTCTGATAATCCTCCTGTTTAATTTTTATAATTACATTGTAAGATTTTGCCTCATCCCTGATGAAAGTGTCTTCAAAATTAATTTGAACCGGAATGGGTTCATTATTTCTGTATTTGTTACCTGCTGTATTAATTATGTCTGTTGTTAATGCAGTAGCAATACCAAGGAAAAGAAGGGACATCCAAACGTAATTAAGCATTAATTGTTTCCCTGAAAATTGTAAAAGATATGTTTATGAAATTTGCAGTCAGCAATTTTTTGAAAGGATTATTTTTTAGCATGAATTCTCCTGAACTACTTTTCCCCTTAAAAAATTTAACCTGCCCGGATGCAGATTAATTATCCTCCTGTCTCTTCAAATGCCTGTATTTCTTCTGTATCTATAAAAATTATTTTATTGAGCTTAGGCATTTTATCTTTTTCATCAGCTTTTGAAGAATATTTTCTCAGATAATTTTGTCTTAGTGTAGCAAGCATCTTATCATCTTCAACAATTTTTATAAGACCGGCAACCGAAATTGAAAGAATATTATATACAGGATTAAAATCCAGTTCCTCTGTTTTTTTAACATTATTATTTTTTATAACTACAAAACTTACCTCTGTATCATACTTCAGGTTTTCCAGGAAGTCATCATTATTATCGAAGAAGAAATAAATATTTTTATCCTGGTATAAAAATGTAGTTGCAAGCTGAACCAGTTCATCATTAACATTAACAGCAAGAACCCCTGCCGGGTTAACTTTTAATTCTTTCTCTATTTGGTCGATATCTCTTATTTGTGTTATTACTTTTTTCATAAATTAATTAACTAAACATTTATTGTGGTTTAATGAAAAAATGCATTTGGGGCAATGTTCTAAATTCTTTTCATAATTTCCTTTTCTTGTTTTGCTTACCATTTCATCTATACATTCTTTAATATCCGAAAGCTCATTTAATTTTATAGAAATTCTGCAATCAGCCTGCGGATGTTTAATAAAAATAATCCTTAGTTCAAATTCTTCAATATTTTTTAACAGACGGCTTACAATATAGGAATAAAATTTTAATTGAGTTAAATACGAGTTAAACCTTTCCTGAATTTCTTCGGATTTTATATCATCTGTTTTGAAATCGATAATTATGGCTTTATTATCCTTAAAAGCAATTCTGTCAATTATTCCGAAAAGAAAATAATTATCTTCTTTAG
>Ga0207873_1001283_pt1 | contig 24671 bp, 26 predicted proteins | sample BGWIniCompost_FD_187373 | JGI IMG/M metagenome (GOLD analysis project Ga0207873, IMG submission 187373) | Cellulose adapted compost microbial communities from Newby Island Compost Facility, Milpitas, CA, USA - BGW Initial Compost (SPAdes)... ...
TCCAGCGCGATCGCAAACGCCGCAGCCGTCACACGGCCCTCATCCATCGCGGCACGGATCACGTCCGCCGCCGCGGCCACACGCATCGGGTTCATGCCGCCACCGCCTCAGCGGCCACCGGCACGGACACCAGCACCTCGACCTGCACGTCCCGCCACACCGCCGACAGGATGTGCAGGTCGCCCCTCTCCTCGCGCTTGGCGGGCAGCACCTTGACCGATCCGCCGAGGATCCGCTGACAGACGTCCAGCGAGGCCAGACCGCCCTCGTGGACGCATCCGGTCAGGGCCGCCCCGTCGCTGCGGAGAATCGACCACGACATGAACGCGGACAGCTCGGGGTGCTCGGTCACGAGCTGCACCAGCGCCGTAGCGGCGGTGGCCTGCGGGCTAAGGTTGGTCTTCAAGGTGACCTTTCCTCTCTCTCTTGGGTGTAGGTCGCCGAGTCGTTGGGGTCGCCGGCCGGGCAAGCTGGGCGGCCCCTCGGCGCGTTCAGGGGGGTGTCAGGCGGCAGCGAGCGACTTCCGCTCGGCCAGCCACTCGCGGACCGCCTGCAGGTCGTAGCGGGCCATCTCCTTACGCCGGCCGGTCGCCGGCAGCAGCACCACCGGCAGCCCGGCCGCGCGCCACTGGCGCACCGTCCAGTCGGAGACCTGGAAGTAGGCCGCGAGCTCGCGCGGGGTGAGCAGCGGCTCCAGTCCCGCCGGCAGGGCGACTCGCCTGTCACTCGTCGTCGGCATCGGTCCTTGACCTTTCGATAGTCGAGGTCGAAAGTGTGGGCATGGCGAAGAGGTCCCGGAGGGGTATGCGCACCCCCTTGGCGGCGCGCAGCACCGCCTTGAGGTTGACGGCCGCCACCAGGTCGTCCGGGACGATGAACAGGTCGTCGAGCAACTCCTGCAGCGCCTCGGCGACAAGCCACGCGGTCGTCAGCTCGCACCGGCCGCGGGCGGTCTTGCCGGTTCCGACGAGATTCCCGACGGTGGCCTGCGCGACCCCCTTCCCGGCCGGGTCCACCCTGCGCGTCGCCTCGGCGAGCTGGGGGATGGACAGGCCGGCGCGGGCCATGGCGTCTCTGAGCGGTCGTCCGTCGTCGCGGCGTTGGAGTTTGGGCATGGGGACCTCGTGCCGTAGTGGCGTGAACGCCTCGGGTGAGGCGTCTTCGATATTTCTACTTTCGAAATCGAATCTCGTCAAGCGAGTGGCGCGGAGTCGTGTCGAGTGATGTCGAGCGGCGTCGAGGCGCGCAGGGCTTTCGCTCAAGGGGCGGCGGAGCCTAGAACGCGCGTTCTATGGTGCAGGCATATGCCGTGCACAACGGCGCGTAGCAAACCATGCACGCGCCGCTAAGTTTTGCGCCATGCTTCTACTTTCACTTGCGAAAGGTAGAAGCCCTAGGTCACCCTTACTCGCGTGACCACACGCGAGCACGCATCCATGCCTGCTGCCGAGGGCGAGACCTTCGCGCAGCTCTTCCGCGCGCTCAAGGACCACTACAAAGTCACAGACAGCGAGGTCGCACGCCGCATCGACGTGCACGTCTCCACCGTCAACAACTGGGCCCACGGCAAGGCCAACCCACGACCGGCCGCCATCCGCCGGCTCGCAGTCGAGTTTCCCGCATTCGACGAGGACCGACTGTTCCGGGCGATCGGAAGGAGGGCGCCCGCCCCGCTTACCCTCGACCGGCGCGAGCGCCTGCTCAAGATCTTTGAACGGCTCACCCGCGAACAGCAAGAGATGCTGTTGATCCAGGCCAGCGCGGTCGCCGAGCGCAACGACCGGCAGCCCTGACGCCCTTTCGGCGCTGTCGTATACAACCCTGGCGCGCCCTCATGAGTCGTAGCCTTTCAGGCTTATCACTCCCCGTCAGAGAGTGTGAAGATTCTGTGTTCAGAGTGGGTGAAATTTCAGCCACCAGGGGGTAGCGTTCGAGCGCATCGCCGATGTTCTCCCCCATTGGCCCACTCCGACCACACATGTCACGCCGGGGGGGTATGCCTATGTGCATCCGCGTCCAGACTGCACCGCTGCACGAGATCGTCGCCCCGTGGGACGCCGACCGGCGCGTGATCGCCATCCCCGCCGAGCTGAGTACCTCCCTGTTCATCCTCCGCGCAGTACGCGCCGTTCTCCATGAACTCGGCGTGCCGCAAGACCACTTCGGGGCACGCTGCTGGTGCGGGGACGAGATAGACCTCACCCCCCGCACCACCACACACCAGCGACACACCGACGAGGTGATCGGACTTGGCTCGTAACACAGGGGGGAACCACCATGGCGCCCAGGGCTAAGAACAACCCGCGCCAGCTCCGTAGCAAGCTCTGCGGCTGCCGGCTCTGCATCGAGGAGTACCCGCCCGAACAGTACGGCGACCGCAACCGGCACCGCGACTGCCGCGGATCCTGGCAAGCCCGCTACCGCGACGCCGACGGACGCCTGCGAGGCAAGTGCTTCCCCAGGAAACGCGAGGCGGAGGCGTTCCTCGACGAAGTCCGCGGCAGCGTCCGGCAGGGCACCTACCTCGACCCCAACCGCGGAAACATCACCCTCGAACAGTGGTGGGAACAGTGGTGGCCGGCCAACACACCGGACCGCGTCACCACCCGCAACCGCAAGCTGTCCGCGTGGAACTGCCACATCCGGCCGAAGTGGGGCAGGCGACGACTCAGCGACCTGACATACCTCGAGCTGCAGTCGTGGCTGTCCAAAGAGGTCAAGGGCCACGCCACACAGACCAAGGTGCTCGAGCTGCTCCGCGCTCTCCTCCGCGACGCCAAACGCGACCGGCGCATCCTCATCAATCCCGCGGACGACGTCACCAAGACCGCCTCGCCGCCGGCGAAGCATCCCGACGATCTCCGGCCGCCCACCCTCGAGCAGTACGCCCTCATCCGCGAGGCCCTGCCCGCCTGGTACCGGCCGCTAGTGGATTTCGCACAGGAGACCGGCATGCGGTGGGGCGAGTACACCGGGCTGCGCCGCCGGTACGTCGACCTCGAGGCCGACCTCATCAAGGTACGGGAAATTGTCATCACCGACCGCGGCAACCCCGTGCGGCAGGGCCTGCCCAAGACCAAAGCGGGGTTCCGTACCGTACCGCTCACGCCCAAGGCCAAGCAGGCCGTGCTCGTGATGATCCAGCGACTCGACCCCTCCCCGGCGGAAACCGCAGTCGAGGACGGCATGCACCCCGAGGAACTGGTGTTCCGGGGGCCGCACGCCGGCGAGGTGCGGCAGTGGCCGGACGGCCCTCGAGAACTCAGCGGCGTGCTGCAGGCCCGGAATTTCCGCAGGGTATGGCTACGCGCCATCAATGAGGCCGGGGTCGCCAGGGTGGTGCGCAACCCCGAGACCGGGCGGCAGGAGTGGTGGCCGCGGGTCCACGACTACCGGCACGCCCTCGCCTCCCGACTGCACGAGGCCGGCCTGCCCGAAGCGGACGTGCAGCACATCCTCGGCCAGGAGCGGGGCGGCCGGGTCACGTGGCTCTACACCCACCGCAGCGAGCAGGCCGTAGACGCGTTCCGGGCCGCCATGGTGAAGACGGGCGGCAGGCGTTTGCGGGCCGTCTCATGACCGCCGACCAAGATCAAATGCCACACAGATGCCACATTGACCGCTCCGCACGACTCGGCACCACTCGGCACCACGCGCGGAACGGCATCCTCCACCCCGCGACCTGCACTCTTGCCCGCTCGGAACCACTCGCCACCACTCGGAATCCCTCGCCCGGCGGCGCAGGTGATTTTGCATGGCAGATGTCAGGGGTTCGACTCCCCTAGGCTCCACCGCAGGTCAGCGCCCTCCGGCACTCCCAGCCGGAGGGCGTTTCCGGCTCCAGATGCCACATAAATGCCACATCCCCAAGTGATCCCCGAGAAGAGGCCCCTCGGCGGCCCCGCATTAGATCACTCGTTCGGGGTAGTGGAATGCCTGCACGCCGCACGTAGCATGGCGCGCACGAGAGGGGTTGACCGCGACTCCCCGCGCGGCCGTGAGACGCGCCACTCGCACGCCTGCTGGTGTCCCGTTGGGGAGAACGGGCCCAGTAGGGGAGGCCCCCCGCCGGTGATGTCGGTGGGGGGCCTCTTGTGTGTAAACGTACGTCGCTCCGGTGGTATTCACCTCTGGAGGATCAGCCAAGGCTCCGTCAAAAAACCGGTCGGCGGCCAGCCCAGCGGAGACACGCACGCTGGACCGGCCGCCCTCGAAACCGCACCCCCTACGGCCGGAACCGGGGTGCGGCAACCCCGCGCTCACAGACGAGCCGGGGCGTGTATATGGGGTGGCCGCCCCATTGTCGCCGTCGACGGCCACCCCTTCCCCTGCCCCCCTCTGCAGGCAGAAGACCTAGCCGGCGGCCCGTCCCCGACGGGGGATGCGAGGCACGGGCCGCCTCACCGCTACCGGCGTCGGCGCGAGCCGGCCGCGGTGGTCCTCACGGTATTGTGCGGGTGTCGCCGGATGTGCACGTTGCAGTCCGCCACCCGCGTCATATCCCCCGCTGCGCGGGCGCCCGCGCGCTCGCGCGCCCATCCCGCGCACTGCTCGCAGCCGTCGACCGGCTCCGGCTCCGGGTCCGGCACGCCCAGATGCACCGGCAGGCACTGATACTCGAGCGTCACCGCGCCCCCTTCGAGGACAGAGCAGACAGCGCGAGGGCCTGCGCGCACGCCTTGTCCGGCCCGCAGTCCCGGCACGGCCCGACGTGCTCGAGCAGCGCCCTGTAGGCGTGCGCGGCGACGCAGCGGCGGCAACCCCGCGGAAACCAGTCATAGGTGACGCCGAGCCGCTTCTTCTTCCGCGGGCCCAGGTCCACCGCGATATCCGGGGTGAGCGGCACCGCGTCCCACACGCACACCAGGCCCCGGACCTGCTGCTCGGTCAAGCCGTCGAGAGCTGGCAGCGGCAGGGCGGTGAGCACCTGCCGGCGCGTCTCGTCTGCCGTCGCTGTCGTATTCACTGCTCCCCCCTCGTTCACTTCCGCCCAGATGCGCGGGCCCTGCCCGCTGTCGGTGCTGCCCCACCGGTCCACGCTGCGCAGGACGGCGAGGACTGCCTCCCATGTAGCGATGTCGCGGCGGTCGGGTGCCGAGGCTTGGATTCGCGTGCGCCCGTCTTCTGCGAGCACCTGGACGGGTGTGTCGAGGACGCGCTCCAGTGCGGCGCGTAACGCGGCCACCCGCAGGCTGACAGGCACAGCTAACCCCCGCTCTCGTGCGAGAGATGGACTCTCGTGCGAGAGTAGCGAGCGCATCACTACTCTGTCACGCAGATCACACGAAGGGAGGCGGACAGTGGGGACCGAGACGCCGCTGTACCTCCGCGTCGCGGACGAGCTGCGCGCCCGCATCGAATCCGGCGAACTGCCGCCGGGGACACGCCTCCCATCCGTCGCCGAGCTGATCCAGCAGTACGGCGGCAGCAACTCCGTGGCCTCGCGCGCCTACAAACTGCTCGTCGATGACGGGCTCGTGGTGTCCCGGCACGGCGCCGGCCACTACGTCCGCAGCAGCGAGACACCCGAGCTGCTCGTCCGCCGGCACCGCAAGCGGTCCGAGGACTCGCCCTTTGCGCAGGGCGCCGCCGAGCAGGGCGCCGTCGGCACGTGGCGGCACGAGTCGACCACCGAGCAGGCCAGCGAAACCGTCGCTGCCCGCCTCCGGATCCCCGCCGGCGAGCCGGTGATGCACACCAGCTACGTGTACCTCGTCGACGACCGGCCGGTGCAGCTCGCGGAGTCGTGGGAGCCGCTCGCCATCACCGGGCAGTCCCTCGTCGCGCTGCCGGAGACGGGCCCGTATGCCGGGGTCGGCGTGGCTGCGCGCATGCGGGTGCTCGGTATCGAGGTGGGCGAGCCAGTCGAGTGGGTGCGCGCCCGTATGGCTCGGCGTGCCGAGGCGCAGGCTCTCGCCATGACGCCGCCGGGTCCGGTGCTCGCGGTCGAGCGGACCTACTACGACCAGGCGAGCGGCCGTCCGGTCGAGACCGCGGACATCGTGATGCGCGGCGATCGGTGGGTGGCGGTGTACGGGCAGGAGCCGGGCCAGGCATGACGAAAGCGGCCCCCTCCACCCCCCGAAATCCGGGGAGGGAGGGGGCCGCAGTGTCAGCGGGACAGCAGAGAAAACAAACCCGTACCAGCGCCGACCACACCCGCCAGCGCCGCCACCGTCGGCAGAGGCCACCGCGCCCGCTCCAGCGACCGCAGCCGCGTCTCGTGATCGGCGACGTCCTTACCGAGATCGTGCAGACCCTGCGCGATCCCATCGAGCTTCGCCTCTACCCGCGTTACCCCGTCCGACAGCGCCCGTAGCTCCTGGTACATCTGCGCGGGTGTCACCACGACACCCTGATCGGGCGTACTCACCGGCGTACCGTCTCGGTCAGGCCCGGACCCTCCGTCCCACCGGAGGTGGCCACCGCCGTCAGCACCGCCAGCACCGCCGCACCCGCGGCGAGCGCGAGCCCCTCACCCCAGTTGGCGTTGACCAGGCCGAGGGTGTCGAGCCCTAGCGAGCCGACGAGCACCTGCGCGAACGTGCGTATGGCGCGCTCCGCGGTCGCCTTCCAGAAAGCCGCTGTGCGCATGGGTTACTCCTTCACGTCGAAACCGTGCCGCGCGCCGAGCTTGACGAGCGACGTCTTCCCGGGGATGCCGTCCGCGGCACCGCCCGGTTTGGTGCTGGCGCCCGGATACAGCGACAGCTGCCACCGCGAGTAGGCGGCCACGGTGTCGCTGCCGAAATGCCCGTCGAGGCGCTTCTTGGCGAGCAGGCCCTCATCGACGAGCGCGGCCTCGACGATGCGCACCCCCTCATAGGTGACCGGGCTCCCGTGCATCCTGGGGTTCGTCTCCGCGGCCCGCCGCAGCTCCGACAGGTCGACCACCGGCCGCTTCGGCGCGGGCAGCGGATTCGCCGGCTGCGCCGCGGGCCGGCCGTTGCGCAGCCGGCGGCCCACCCGGTCCCGCATCGAGCTCATGGTGTACCCGCGCGGGTCGACCTTGCCCGGCTGCCACTCCAGATGCCCCAGGACAGAGCGCTCGGTCCAGCCGTGCGCCCGGCACACCGCCGCCGCGGCCCGCTCGATCGCCTCCAACTGCGCCTCCGGCCACGGGTCCTTGCCGTCGCCGAGGTTCTCGCACTCGAACCCGTAGAAGTGCCGGTTGCCGTCGACCGCAGCCTCGTCGTCGACCGGCAGGCTCCGTTCGGCGATCACCGCCCGCAGAACGTCCGGGTCGCCGAGCCCCGCGTGATTCGCGCGGCCGTAGCCGATCAGGTGCACCCGCCCATCCTTGGTGATCACCCCGTGGCACAGAGGGCCCGGAAGACCGGTGTAGCCGTTGCGGCACACGTCGACCGTGCGGGCCGAGCCCCGGGTCACGGTGTGATGGATCATCACCCCGTGCACGGGCCCCCACGGCCCCTTGCTGTTGCGGTGATGCGCCCGCCAGTTGCCGACCTCGACGACCTCGAGCCCCTCTGCGAGCAGCGCCGACAAGAAACCGTCGGCGGACATGGGTGGAGCCATGCTGCCTCCCTGAATAGGAAAGGGCCCCGGCCGAGGGCGCGGGGCAGGGGTGTGGGCGAGCGGGGTCAGGCCGCGGCCTCGTAGGTGCCCCACGCCCTGATGAAATCCCCGTTCGCCCAGGTGAAAGGTGTCACGGCGTCGATGAGGCCCGTCCCGGAGGCGGCGCCGTCCGTGCCACCACCGGTCGTCTCGAGGCCGATCTGCGTGGTGCTCAGCAGGCGGGCCCGCAGCGGAACGCGCAGCGGCGCGTCGGTGTCCTGCGCCTCGCCCTGCCCGGCGACGAGCTGCGTCGCCGCCGCCGTCACGGGCACGCTGAATTGCCAGTTGTCGCTACCGGTCGCGCCGGCCCCGAAGTTGGTGGTGGAGCCGAACGCGATCTCCAGCCGCCAGAACACGGTACGGGCGGCCACCGCATACCGGGCGGTGACCGTCGCGTTCCCGAACGAGGGCGTTGCGGCGCCGGTGCTCGTCGACCACGTAGGCGTCCAGTCCTGCCACGTCGGCGAGATGGACAGCAGCCGATTCGCGGTGATGATCAACCCCGGCTGCCACGGTTCGTACGCCACGGGGCGCCCTCCTACAGTGCGATAACGGTGGGTGTGGCGAGCCGCACGTCCGTACCGGCCGTGTGCGCCTTCGTGATGCCGTTGACTGCTCGAGTCACGGTGAACGCCTGCGGGTTGACGATCCGCAGATTGTCGAACCGCATCTCAACTCCGGTGTTGGTGTTCCCGGTGTTGCGGAACGAGCGGGTGCCGATGCTGTTCGCCGCGGTGATCGAGGTGTCGGTGACCTCGATCTGCCACAGGTCCGGCTCCCTGCCGGACGCCGCCCAGATCTTGGCCTTGAGCGCCGTGCCGATCACCTGGAAACGCACCCGGTAGAACGTGCCCGCGGTGTGCGTCAGCGTGCTGTTGTACGAGCCGAGCGACGTCTCCGCGCCCGACACGCGTTTGCGCACCGTGAGCGCGATCGTGGCGGACGTCGTCAGCTCCACTCTGGCCATGTAGTGGTTGTTGTTGTCCGTCGCCCGGACGATCGGCCCCGTAAAGAGGCTCGCGCCTGCGGCGAGGGCGCTCGTCGCGACGTCGACGTACAGGTCAACGTCCGCGCTCGGCGCCGGCAGCAGCGTCAAATGGGCGATACCGGTAGCAGGGTGGGTCACCACCCCGACCCCGGAGCCGACCGAGTAGTCCGCGGCCGTACCGACCACGGTCCACGCCTGCCCCGAGTCCGCACTGCCCCACCCTGCGGCTACCGTCCGGCCGAACGCATCCGCCACGCTGTCGGCGACCGCCGAGACCGTCATCACCTCCCCACCGGCCCTGATGTCGAACGGAAAATCGCTCGGGTAGTCGGCCGATCGCGCCCACACCGGGCCCTCGGTGGCCTGCACGATGAGCGTCGTGTCGTCCTCCTCGACCGCGGCGGCCAGCTCGGAGCCGTCCGTGTCCACCCGGCCGAGCGTCTCGTCCTCGACGACGCCGACACGCCACGGCGAGCCGGGCGCGCACACGAGGTCGACCTCCCACGTGCGCACACCGATCCGCTCGGTGTAGCCCTGCACGATCAGGTCGACCGGGCCCGGCGGCATCCAGTCCGGCAGGTCCGTGACCCGGACGAGATCGCCCTCCGACAGTCCGAGGATCTTCTCGATCAGCTCGGGCGCGCGGTGCAGCTTGAGCGTGATCAGCGGGTAGCGGGCCTCGTCCACCGTGCCCAGGTGCAGCAGCCAGTACGCCATCGGCTCGGCTTGCTCGTCCTCGTACAGGTTGAGCGTGACCGAGTCGTCGTAGCGGCCCGCCCCGTCCGGCGGATCCAGCACCGACAGCGGGCCCGACGTCAGCTCGGCACGCCCCGACGAGCCACCCGCCCGCTCGACCGTCACATCGTTGCGCAGCGCCGAGTCGTCCTCCACCGGCTCGAACACGACGAGCCCGCGCTGCCGAAACGACAGCTCCAGTGCAGGCTCCTGGTTGTAGAGAGACACCCGCGGCCGGTACCGCAGGCCCGGACGCTCCGGGTTCTCCACCAGGATCCCGCCGTCCGCCGCCTCGCACTGCTCCAGCTGCTCCAGCAGTGTCGCCGGCCGCTGCGGGCCCATCCGCGCCGTGAGCGTGGGCGGGCCCATCACCTCGATCGGCAGGTTCTCCTCCTCGGCGAGCCGCTGCAGCCGCGCTGCCGCCGTCTCCCCGAGGAACCCATCGTCCGCCGAGTCGTAGATCGTCACGCCCGGAGCCACAGGGTAGCTGCCGCCCGTGTCGAAAACGGCTAGGTGCCCGATCGCCATACCGGCGAAATCCGTCCCCCACTGCGCCTGCACGCCAGTCACTGCGCCGGGGCTGCCGGTGTAGGCCGTGGTGGCGTAGCACCAGGTGTCGGCCACGACGTCGCGCCACGCCACCGTGACATAGGTGGTCGCCCCGTCGACCGCCGAGAAGACCTGCAGGCGATTCCACACCCCGGTGAAGGCCGCGACCGCGGAAGCGTCGGTGAAGTTGAAGAAGGCGACCACGCTTTCGTCCGCGTCGAGCGCCTGCACGCGCACGTTCGAGTTGGAGACGCGGGCCCTCACCTGCGCGACGCCGCCCGTGCCCGGCCGCAGACGCACGCTGAAAAAGGTCTGCTCCGTGGGCGAGAGTGCCTCGAGTTTGTACAGCATCTCGACATGCCAGGCGCCCGCTGTTGCGCCCGGAACGGCGCCCTTGAGCACGGTCGGGCCGTCGAGGACCGGCAGCGCCTCCGACCCGAACAGCGTGTCGTCCTCGGCCCACCTGACGCCGGTCAGGGTGAGCGGAGCTCCGCCCGGCAGGCCCGACGCCGCGTGGGTGGCGTTTTCGCCGTCCTCCATCGGCCAGTACACCAGCGGATCCCCAGAGGGGATACGGCGCCGCAGCGTCGACTGCAGCGGCGCCTTGCCCTGATTCAGGCGGCGCAGGATCCCCGAGCCCTCACCGGTCACCCGGATCAGGTGACCGCCGCGGGACGCGGTCGTGGGCCACTCCGAGTACTCGCCGGAGAACCGCACCCGCCGGTCCGTCACCGGCTCGGTCAGGGTCCACGTGCGGCCCGCACTATCGACGAAACTGGTCGTGCCCGGTGCCTGCGCGGTGAAATCCGGCGCGGCCACCACCGTGCCGTTGATACCCGACCGTACCTCGGCCCGGTAGCAGCGGCCCGCCACCGGCATCCGCGTGGCGAACTGATCATCCTGGGCGGGGGAGATCTCGAGCGGGGCCGTGCCCACGTACACAGACGCGCCCGGGGAGTCGAAGACCCTGGCGCTGTCGATCTGTGTCCACGGCCCGTCCAGGGTCGGCGCCCAGTACGCGGTGAACGTGCTGACGTCCCCGGCGGAGACGGTGGCGCGCAGGGCCGCGCGCCGGGGCAGGGCCGGAAGTCGCCACGTGCCCCCCCAGCCCGCTGTGCCGTCCGTCGCGTACTGCAAGAAGAGGTAGTCGTCCTGCAGGCGCATGTGGTAGCTGCGGTTCCCGGCCGCGCCCCACTTCCCGATCAGCATGCGAGCTCCGGACGCGTACCAGTCGGCCTCGCCCTCCCACCGCAGATCGAGGTCCCCAGTGATGTCGAGCGCGGCATCGTCCGGGGTCGACGCGATCCCCGCCTCGCCCGTCAGCTCGAGATACGGATCCCCCGCCCGCAAGCTCACCCGCATCGGGGTGTTCTTGCCGAGCTTCCCGTAGTACGGGGAGCGCGGGTTGCGCGGCGAGAACAGCCCATCCGGTGATTTCAGGGTGAGGGTGCAGGAGGCAGGGTCCACCGCCTGCCCCTCGCCCGTGCGCCCGCGGGTGTGCGTGATGATGTCCTGCACCTGGGCGTACCCGGTGACGTCGGTCCACTCGCCGCCGATCTGGAACTCGACCCGGGTGCCGAGCGGATCCTCCGGGAAGCCCATCAGCTGCTCCTCCTCCCTGCGATCACGAGGTCGACGTCCTGCCCGCCGCGCTTGCGTACACCGCGCCGCAGCGACTCGAGCACGTACTCGTCGGCGCCACGGCCGGACGAGTGCAGCTCGAGCACCACCCGCTGAGAGGCGGCAGCCCGCGCCTTCGTGGACGCCATGTCCCACGAGCCCGGCGCCGGCGTCTCCACCAGGCTCGCCATCGACCGGTTGACCGCGGCGCGCTCGCCCTCGAGACCCCTGATCAGGCCCTGCGCGGTGTACTGGCCGATCACCGCCATCACCCGCGACGGCGACTTGATACCGAGGGCCTTACGGATGCCCTTGGACATCGCCTTGGCCAGCGCCAGCATGCTTTTCTCGAGGTACTTCTTGTGGCTCGTCAGGCCCTTGACGAGGCCCTGCGCCGCCTGAATGCCCGCCTTGTACATGGCGTCGCCGGCGGTCGTGCCCGCCGTGCCCGCGGCCTTGACGAGCTGCGCCTGCTGGCTGTTGATCGCCGCGATTTGCTGCTTGTTGGCGGCAGCCAGCGCCGCAGCCGTCGCACCGCCACCGCTCACACCGGCCTGCGCGATCTGCGCGATCAGGTCGGAGCGCACGCCCTTCTTCCGCAGCGTGGCAAGGTTCTTGGCGAACCTTTGCGCTGCCGCCGTGTCCTCCTTGAGGCCGGCGAGGATCGTGTCCGCCGTCTGCGCCCACCCGCCGGTGTCCTGCTTGGTGATGTTCGCGTCGTCGAGGACGCCCTTCTTGACGTCGTCGACGAGCTTCTGCCGGGTCTTCTTCAGGTCGTCGAGCTTCTTCTGCGCCGTCTTCAGCTGGCCGGTCACCCGCTCGAGGACGCGCGCCTGATGCTCCAACCACCCGGCGTTGGAGCGGATGCCGCGCACCGCGGCCCGCTCCCGGGCGCCCGTGAGCGCGTCCCGCACGATGTCCGTGAGCTTCGTCGCCGCAGCCCGCACCTGCTTGGACGAGCCCGTGAGACCGTCGATGAGACCACGCGCGATCCACCGGCCCTGCGCTTTGGTGACCTTGGACGGCGAGCGGATCCCGAGTGCCTTGGCGATCGGCGCCGGGATCATGCTCTTGGCCCAGCCGATCAGCTTGGATTTGATCCAGCCGCCCATGGAGCGGATGCCGGACCACAGGCCCTGCACGACCTGGATGCCCTTGTTGATCAGAAGGCTGTTCAGGGAGCCGATGCCGCGCGAGATCCGGCCCGGCAGGCCCTTGAGCCACGCCACCATGGCGAGCGCCCGCCGTACTGCAGCGTCGCGCATGCCTGTGAAGTATCGCGTGGCCGCCGAGATCAGCATGCTGTTCAGGGCGCTGATCGCCGCAATGGTCCGGCCCGGAAGACCCTTCAGCCAGGCGACCAGCGACATCGCCTTTTGCACGGCCCAGTCGCGGGCCTGCCCGAACCACGCCGACACTTTGCCGGGGATCTGGCCCAGGTAATCGATCGCGGCGAGCACCTGATCCTTAGCCCAGGACAATTTCGCCACGACCCAGTTCCAGGCCGCCAGCGTGTACGCCTTGACCTGATCCCAGTACATGACGATCAGGACCACGAGGCCGCCGATCACAAGGCCGATCCAGCCGATCGGGCCCAGGCCCAGCACCCACGCCTTGGCCATCTGCATACCGGCCCACAGAGCCCTACCGCCGAGCAGCGTCAGCGCGGGCACGATCACCGCAGTGATCAGGGCCGCCCCGAGCTTGATCTCGCCCTGGTGCTCCTGAAAGAACCGCGCAAAACCCATCAGCTTGGGGATCACCGTGTTCCCGAGGAATTCGACGAGGCCCGTCTGCAAACCCCGCTTAAACTGCTCGAGGCGCGCCCCGGCGTTGTCGCGCAGGGAGTTGCCCATTTTGTCCGCTGCACCGCCGACCTGCCCGAGCGCTTTCGACGCGTTGGCGGGGTCCAGCGCGAACAGGGCCTCACCCAGGTCTTCCGCCTTGGTGCCGAACAGTTCGACAGCCAGCGCGTTCCGCTTCGTGCCGGGCTCCATCGTGGCCAGCGCCTGCAGCGTCTGATCGAGCGCCTCCTTAGCCTGGTCACCGCCCGCCGACACCTGCCGGAACAGCTTGTCGGAATCGAGACCGAGCTCCTCCCACGCCCCCTTGATCTTGTCGGAGCCAGCCACCGCCTCGATCGAGAACTCCTTGATCGCGTCGGCGACGACATCGGTGTCACGCGCCCCGGCCTGCATTCCCTGAATCAGAATCCCGGTCGCTGTTTTGGCGTCCAAGCCCATATTCCGGAACTGCGTCGAGTACTCGTTGAAGGTATCCATCAAGTCGTCGGCGCGCGGGCCCATCTTTTGCATGCCCGCGGTGAAAACGTCGAGCGCCTCGCGGCCGTCCTTCGCCAACCCGGTCTTGATCACCTGGCCGACGGCGTTCGCGGTCTGCCCGAGATCAAACTCGAACGTGTTGGCGAGGTCTGCGACCCCGGTGGCGATCTGCTTGAGCTGCGCCTCGGTCGCACCAGGCGGCGCGATACCCGCACGCATCACCGCGCCGATCGTGTCCGCCGCCTGCTGGAAATCGGTCGTCACCGCATCCGCATACAGCTGGCCCGCGAGGTGTCCGTACTTCTGCGCCTCCGCCGGCGTCGCCCCGAGCTGCGCACCGAGCCGCCCGGTAATCTGCGAATGCTCCATGGCCTGCGCGAAGCCGGCCATGAGCAGGCCCCCGGCGGCGAGGCCGATACCGGCCGCGGCCGTCTTGAGCCGGTCCATCATCGTGGTGCCCCGCTGGACCGCCTCGTCGGCGCCCTGCTCGACACCATCGGCGAGCGCGTCCCCCGCCTGGTCGCCGGCGTCACCGGCCGCCGCCGCCATGCGCTGACCGCCGCGCCGCAGGATCGCCTCGGCCTCCGCCACCGCGGCCGTCGCCGCGTCGACGAGCTCGCCGCGCATGTTGCGCCACTGGCCGTCCGCGCCGCGGACGAGGCCCTGACCGAGACGGCGGCCCGCCTCCTCGCCCTCGCTCTCGGCGTCCGCGCCCATGCGCTGACCGGACGAGCGCAACGCCTCCTCGGCGCGGCGCAGGGCAGGGTCGACGGCGCGGTCATCGACCGAGAGAACCGCGTTCAGCTCGCCTACGGTCAGGGCCACGACGCGTCACCTCCTTCGTGCTCGACGGGACTTGCTGGGGTCGTCGGGGGGTGGCGCGAAGTGCCGGTGCAGGCGCGTCTCCGCGGACAGGAGGCCGAGGATGCGGACCTGCAGCCACCGCCACGACCGTTCGCGGAGGATCCCCGACTCGGCGTCGATGCCGTACTCGGAGTGCAGGTCCGCCTCGATGAGCGGCCACTGCTCGAGCAGCCGGTCCCACGTCAGGCCCGAGAGTGACCCTGACCGCGCCTGCCTCGCGGTCGGGAGGCCGCCCTCGTACCACTCGTAGAGTCCGGTGACGGGGTCGTATTCGCCCCGCCCGACCCCGAGCCACCGCGCCTCTGCTGCGCTCTCCGGGCCTCCCGATTCTGGGCTTTTCCCGGCTGCTGTCCCGTCCGCCAGAACTCGAGCGCGGTCTCCCGGTCGGAGACCACCCAGAACATCGCCGTCAGCGCGACGTGTTTGAACATCGCCCACTTCACGCCGTCGGCGAGCATCTGGTCGTACGCGTCGCCGAGGCACATGCGGTACAGGTCCCGCTCCTCGTCGTCGTCGAGGACGGGCGTGTCCGGGCCCTTGCGACCGGAGGCGAGCCGGGCAGCAAGGGAGGTGATGCGCTCGATACGGATACCGTCCTCGGCCGACGGGTCCTCGATCCGGTACACCCGGACCTCGCCGTCGGCGCCGCGGACGGGCAGCTCGAGGTGGTCCTCGAGGAAGTCGTCGAGCGCCTCGAACCGGTTGGACACTGCCATCAGGACCCGGCCAGCGGGTTGTCGATCGGGGTGAGCGGGCCGTCACCCGTGAACGTGATCTCGACCTCGCCGAGGGCGCTGTACTCGCCGCCCTGGGGCTGCCAGTTCGGAATGGCCTTGCCCTCGTACGCCTCGGGCAGGCCCTCCCTGTTCATGAACCGCAGGTGCACCTTATTGGCGTCGCCGTACTCGAACGAGGCGAGACGGATCGCCTCGTGCACCTCGTTGTACGCCTTGGCGGTCTTGTTGGCCTTACGGCGGATCGTCGCGGTGACCTCCCACGACTGCGCGGTCTTCTCGTTGGATGCCCAGCCCTCGCCGTCATAGTCCGACGCGTCCTCGATGTTCGGTTCCGCGGTCCACTGGAACTCGCGGACTCCGGGGCACAGCTGCCAGTCGGGCGCCTGCTCCGTGCCCATGTTGACCTCGAGCCGCCACTCGCGTGCGAGCTCGGTCTCCGGGGTGGGGGTGGTCATGCGGTCCTCCCTAATCGATCACATGCGGTCCGGACCGCACGGTCCGGAGGTAGTAGTTCGCCGAGCGCTCCATGCGCCCCTGCGCGTCCTGGCCGATCCACGCCTCGGAATTCCGCCAGGAGATTTCGACCCGCACCCCGCGCGCAGACCAGCCGCGCCGGTTGTGCAGGACGTCGAAAACGGCATCCGACAGGGCGAGTACGTCGAGCGAGCGCACCCCCGCCCGCATCCGCACCTGAATGCCGGTGACCGAGTCGCTCGACTCGTCATCCGCCACCGGATACGTTGTCAGCCCGAGCGCCCGGTCCGGGCCGTCAGGCAGCCGGCCGAGCACAATCCCCGTGCCATCCGCAGGGATGACGCCGGTCTCGTCGTAGACACCGACGCCGGCGCCGGCCAGCAGCTCGGCCGTGCCGCGCAGCAGATCCGTCTCGTGGCTCATCGCAGCGCCCGCCTCATCTCCGCGGCCACCAGGTCGAACACCGTCGCCCTCTCCGCGTTGAGCGGCTGCTCGAGGTACTTCGCCTGCCGTCCGGGGGCGTGCCGCCAGTCCAATTCCTCGTGCTGGCGGACCGCGTACGGGGTGTCGTACGACACCATCGCCGTCAGCGACTGCTCGTCGACCGACGCGGTGCCCGTGTGCTGCAGCGTCCCCTCGTCGAGCGGGACGAGCCGCTGCGATTCGCCGAGCACGTGCTCGGCCCCCAAGAGCAGGCCCCGCGCCGCAGCGGACCGCAGCCGGGATCCCACCGCCCCGTCAAAGGTCACGCGGTAGTTGAGCGGCACGACACGCCTCCCTACGTGAGCTGGATCTCTACGTGGTCGGGCGTCGGCAGGCCGCCGCCGTCCCGCGTCAGCGCGGCGATCACCGTGGTGATCCGGCCAGACGGCAGGGTCACCCGCGACATCGGGGGAGCCGTCGTGCCCGGCGCGCAGTACGCGGTCGACGACGAGGTGGTCTCCTCGCCGCCCGGCGAGCGCACCACGCGGGTCTGCTCATCCACAAAGCACCGCACGGTCTGCGCCGCCCCGTACACCGGGCCGGTACTGGACTCCCCCTCATAGGGCTCGATCGTGATGCGGTGGCGCAGCAGCCACCCCGGGATCCGGCTCACCACGGCACCGCCACCGCGCCGACATAGAGCTTGTCGCGCAGGTCCGGGGAGCGGAGCTCGTCCCACACTTGCGGCGCGACCTGCCGGGCCGCGCTGTCCTCGCCGGCCACCGACGTCACCGACCGGCCCAGATTCACCGAGCCGATCGCGACCGAGCCGTACCCGACACCCGCGGCGCCGGTGCTGTCGCCGATCTCCTCCCACCACTGGACCTGCGCGCACACCGCACGGCCGATCGCCGCTGCCACGGTCTCGTCCGTGGGCAGGCCGTCGTCGTCGACGTCGTACCGGCAGAAGGCCAGCACCATTTGGTCGAGCATCCGCGAGGCGTTGGCGAGCAGCGCATCCGCATCCGTCGGCGGCGCCGCCTGCAGATAGTGGGCGAGGTCCGTCGACGTCGCATACACCCGCCCGGCCAGCCCCGTACCGGGCGTGGGGGCGACCGCGACGAGCTCGTGCTCGACGCTCGCCCCCGTGCCGGTCACGGTCCACGACAGCCGCCACACCCCCGCCGCCGTGTACGACACCGGCGCCGTCCACACCGAGCCGCCCCCCGAGCCGGTGACCACCGGCGAGACGGTCGTCCCGTCCGGTCGGGTCACCACGAGGGACGCCTGCGTGGTCTCGTCGGCGGGGGACACCTCGAGCCGCGCCGTCACCTGATCGCCGACGTCCGGCATGTCAGCCTCCTGTAGTCGTCGTGGCCACCAGGCGCGGCCCGCCCGTCTCCGCCGTCAGCGCGGGCCCGCCCGCACTCGGGGCGAGCTGATCGGCGAACTGCTGCCGCTTCCACACCACCGGCCGCGCCGCCTCCATCACGTGGGCGGTCCGGCCGCGGCGGATCTGGAAGGGCTGCCGCGCCCGCAGCGCCCGCTCGCGCGCCCGCACGGCCACGGCATGCGCCGTCTTCACCGGGCGCACCGCGGTGGCGGTCTGCGTGCAGCGGGCCGCCCCGACCGGCACCAGCCGGACCACGCGCAGCCGCCCCGCCGCCGCGATCTCGCGGGCCTCGCCGAGCCGGACCGCTTTCGCGGCGTGCAGCGGCCCGGCCGCCTCCCGCTCACCAACGGCCTGCACCTGGCGGTGCTTGACGCCCCGCACCGGCAGGGCCGCGTCCCCCTCCACCGCGGCACCGGCATGGCTCACGCCAGCGGGCAGCGGCAGCCGCGCCGCCTCACTCTCGCGCGCCGCCCCGAGCCGCGCCTGCTTGGCCGCGGCCACCGGCAGAGCGCCCGCCCTCGAGCGGGCCGCACCGACGGGCACCAGCCGCGCCGGGCGCGCCTGCCCCCCGGCCTCGACCACACGGGCCGCGCCGAGCATCACCGTCTTGGCGCCGGCCACCGGCCGCGCCGCCTCCACCACGAGGGCGGCCACCAGCGAGGCGACGTTCCCCGCGACGAGGAGCCGGCCGCTGTCGACCTCACGGGCCGCACCCACCAGCGCCCGCCGAACGTGCGCCAGCGCCTGCCCGGCCGCAGACTCGCGGGCCGTGCCGACCGGCACCGTGCGCACCGCGGACACCGGGAGCGCCGCCTCGACGACGCCCGCCGGACCGGCCGCGCCCGTCTTGGCCGCAGCCAGCGGTAGCGCCTGCTCGGCCTCCCGCGCGACCTCAAGATTCGTAGCTCCGGCGGCCGTCAGCGGGCCGACTGCCTCCGTCTCCCGCGCTGCGCCCACCTGCGCCGAACGGGACACGACCACCGGCCGCGCCTGCTCGACCACACCGGCAGCAGCAACCGGCACAGCACGCAGGGTGCTGACCGGCAGGGCCTGCACCACCGTGCGGGCCGCGTCGACGCGAGCAGCGCCCGCCGCTCCCAACGGCCGCCCAGCCTCGACCACGCGAGCCGCGCCTGCAGCCGCCGCCTTGGCAGCCTCGAGCGTCCCCGCTGCCGCCACGGTGCGCGCCGCCGCTACGTGCGCGGTACGGGCAACCGCCACCGGGCGCGCCTGCTCCACCACACCGGCAGCAGCCACGCCCGCCGTGTGCGACGCGGCCACGGCCCGGCCACCGGCCACGGTGCGGGCCACGCCCACGGCAGCGGTACGGGACGCTGCAAGGCCCCGCGCCGCCTCCACCGCCCGCCCGGCAGCCACCGGCGCGGACTTGGCCGCCTGCACCCGGCCAGCCGCAGCCAGCGTCCGAGCGGCCCCCACCGAGACCGCCTTGCGCGCGGCCACCCCGACCGCACGGGACACCTGCCCGGCCGCGCCCGCGCCCGCGCGCTTGGCGGCCTGCACCGCACGGCCCGACTCCGCCCCGGCCGCAGCCCCGACGAGCTCCGTCTGCGGGCCCGGCTCAAGGTTGAAGTTGTCGTACCACGCGAAATCATCGGTGCCATCGCTGCGGTGGGAGATCAGCTGCACCTGCAGCGTCTCGTCCGCCACCCACGCCGGCGCGGTCTCCGTCCGCCGGATAGTCCAGTTCACGCCGTCCGGCGACGTCTCCCACAGAAGGTCCCCGGCGGCCTCACGGATCCGCAGATACGCATGGTCCTCGGGGTCGTACGGGATCGCGGTATAGCCGGGGTCGGCGTACCCGACGCGGACCGCCATCCCGAGCTCCTCGGTGATGGCGTTGACCTCGATCACCGCGTCCGTGCCGAGGGTGGTCGTGGTCACCAGGATCTGTGCCCACGCCTCCTCCGTCGCCCCGCCCGCCGCCGGCGGGACCAGGCGGGCCGAGACGTGCGAGCCCTCGAGGGTGTAAGCGGCCGCCGACGCGTACGCCGAGTAGAAGGTGTTGCACGGCACGCGCGCCCGGCCGGCGATCTCCTGAACGTCGCCGTAGGAGTCCGGCCATTTGACGAGGTCGACCGTGTCGTCGTTGAAATCGTCGGTGAGGGTGTCGAACAGCGGCACCTCGACACCCCCTCACCACGAGGCTGGTCAGGATCGGGTCAGGACGGGTTCTCGGCGACCGCCACCCCGTCCGAGTCGAACTGGACGGTGATGTCCGTACCGTCCGGCGTCACCGTGAAGTCGTGGATCGTGAGCGGGATGATGCTGCTGTCGTCGCCGCCGGTGGTGTCCGGGTCGTAGCAGATCACCAGCTTCCCCGTGGGGTCGCCGGTCGCCGCCGTCCAGGTGATGTCACCCGCGTCGAACGAGGCCGAGTTCCCGGTGTCGTCGACCGTCACCTGCACGTTGGAGAGGGTCTTGCGGCCCATGTCCGTCTGCTCGTTGGAGGCACCGGCGAGCAGCGCCTGCAGCGTGTCGTAGTCCTGCAGGGCGTCGTCCGTCTCGAGCCCGGTCGCCTCGAGGACGACCGCGATCAGCGCGTCGTCCGTGCCGGGCAGGCTCGCGTAGTGGATGAACCTGCCCTTCGCGACGTTCGTAACGAGGTCGGCCATGATGATCAGTTCTCCTTGCTGCCGTAGCGGTCGATGAGCTGGGCCTTCGTGAGGGCCGCGATCTCGGCGGCCTCGTCCGAGTCCTGAGCGACGCTCAGCGCGTACTCCACCCAGGCCGCTTTGGACGCGCTCACGGCAGGCCGGGCCGGAGCAGCGGGGGCTGGGGTGTCCGGCTCGGAATGCGGGCGGCCCCCGTCGTGATCGGCGGGGGCCGCGGGCTCGTGTCTGGGTTCCGGCTCGGGTGGCAGTGCCTCGGCGTCGGGTTCCGGCACCTCGTACGGCGCCGCCTCGGCCGCCGCCACCGGTGCGCTGGGGATGCGCACCCAGTTCGGCAGCATCTCCAACCTGGCGTTCCGGTGCGGGAACTCGACCTCGTCCCCGGTGTTCGCGTTGCGGTACCGGTACGTCATGGGTGATCCCTCCAGCGGGCTCGTGCAGTACTCAGCGAGGAGCGCCCGCATTGCCTCGGGCCGATGCCGGGCGTCCAGGTAGCGGCGCAGCCGGGCCTGCGACTCCGGCGAGCCGACACGACGGGTCAGCCGGTCAGCCGGCGGGTGCCACAGGTGCACCAGATCCGCGGTGCCGCGCCACATCGGCCCGGCGAGCGTCTCCAGAGCGACCGCCCACGCCTGATCCTCTTGGCCCCAGCCCTCGAAGCCGGGGTCCATCGGCACACCGCAGGCGGTCTGGCGGGGGAGGACGACCATGCCGCCGCCCGCCATCCCCGGATGCGTCTCGACGGTCGGCAGTCCCTCGGGCAGCTCCCCGCCGAGGACCTTGTCCGTGGCCTCCTCGGTCAGTCGCCGTACGAGGGTGTGCGGCATGGCCCACGGCGCCCGCCCGGAGGCGACCTCGTCCACGGCCTGCTCGATGCCGTCGCACCACACGTCCGCGTCCGCGACGATCACCGTCGAGCCGGTGGCGCGCGTGAGCCCGTCGCGGACGGCCGCGCCCTTCCGCCACGGCCCCTCCGGGGCGCCACCGGTGACGACCTGCCACGACGGGAAGTGCTCCCGCCACCGCTGAAGCACCCACGCGTGCGCGCGCTCCCGCCCCGGGGCCAGCCGCCACGGGATGACCACGGACACGCTGCGACCACGGCGGCGGTCGAGCCACCGCTCGTAGTCCAACGGCTTGTCGAAATCCTCGGTCCAGCCGTCGATCACCTCGTACCGGCTGTACATGCGGTGGGTGCGCAGACTGGCGTCGGGGACACCGCACATCGCCCGGTAGGTTTCCCAGCCGCCGCAGCGGCGCAGCAGCCCGGCCCGCCACAGGGAGGCGACCCGGTGCAGGGCGGTCTCGTACTCGGTGTGGTGCTCGGGCCAGAAGCCGATGGCGAAGCACTCACCGCTGGTGGCGCCGGTCACGGTGGAGGGGCCAGGGCGGCACCACATCAGCCACTCGCGGCGCTCGTCCCTCAGGATGCGGGCCATCGCCTCGTCGTCGAACCACACGTCGCCGTACAGGACGACCGTGCGGCCCTCCTCGGACCACAGGTGGCGGGACGACAGGAACTTGTCGGCGTCCGCGTTCGACGGCGTCAGCCGGGCGTCCACCCGCTTCGCGCCGTCCACCTCGTACCGGGTATCGCCCGGCTTCGACACCACCAGCACCCGCCCAGCGCCGTACTCGCGTGCCAGCCGGACCGTGCGGTCCAGCAGCCGCTCACCCTCCGGCGCCAACAAGTGCTTGGGCGTGCCCCGGTGGCCGCCCCACCGGGTGGCCTCCCCGGCGCAGATGACGATGACGGTCGGCCCGCTCACCCGAACACCGTCCTCTCGATATCGCGGAGTCGGTGCTCCCACATGTGCTGCTCCTCCACGAGCGCCCGGCCCGCTGCTGCACGGTCGGCCAGCTCGCGGTCGGTGATGCTGTCGATGAGGTCGCCGAGCGGCTCGAACTCGCCGACCTGGTAGCCGAGGATCACGTCGCGGGTGTAGCCCTGCTCGGGCATGCCCTCGATCATCGGGTGCGCCAGCGGCGCCCCGCGGGCGAGGGTGAGCGGTACGCGGTCCGACCAGTAGCGCGGCACCGGCACGGAGTCGGCGAGCACCACCCGGGCGGTCGCGTACAGGCTGGAGAGGTCTTCGCCCCACACGCGGCGGCGCGGCGACCCGTACCAGCCGAACTTGTCCCCCCACCGGTCCTTCGCCCAGGTGATCAGCCGGCGGCGGTGGTCGCGGTGCGAGCCCTGTGAGCAGGTGCCGACGAACACGATCGGCTCCGGCCAGCGCGCCTTGTCGACGACACCGGGGGTGAGCCAGCGGCGGCCTGCGGCTGCGGGCAGCCAGTGATGCCGGATGCCCCGCGCCGCGAACTCCTTCTGGTGGCCGCCGTCGGCGGTGAACACGTGATCGCAGCGCCACCACGGGTCGCGGCCGATCTCCGGCTCGCGGTTGGGGCGCGTCCAGTACAGGTCCAGGTGCAGGCCCACCGTGGCCACACCGTGCGCGCGGGCGCGGGCGAGGATGCGGTCGCCGTGCGGTGGTGCCTTGCCCGGGGTGTGAACCCACAGCAGCAGGTCCGCGCCCGGCAAGGCTTTCAGGATCGGGCTGGGATCGTGCGGGGGGAAGTGACACAGATCCCAGCCCAGCCTGCGCCCCGCCGAAGCGAGGTCGTTCTTCCAGGAGCGGTCCAGGTCGGGGAGGCCGATCTGCACGACACGCACGTCACGGCCTCCCCTCCACCTGCCCACCACCCCTGCCCTCACCGGAGAGGGGGTCAGGAACCGGTCTCGCCGCTGATGATCACGGCCCGGTTCGCGTCGAGGGTCTTCGTGCCGTACAGGCAGTCCACGCTGACGACGGTCTGCTTGTACTTGATGTCGTAGTCGTAGACCACGCGCAGCGCGAACCCCTCGTAGTTCATGATCGCCGCGTCCTGGGCGCCCGGCGGGATCTCCAGCGTCCGCGTGACGAGCGCGAACGCCGTCCGGTGGAACGCGACGGACTCCTCCGTCGTCGCCGGTGCCTCGAGCTTGACGTTCTGCGACATGTACGGGGTGAACCCCGAGGCGTTGCCGCCGAACTGCGCCTGCTGCAGACCCACCGTGCTGCCCCGCTGGTCGGCGGCACGCCAGATCTTCTCGGCCATCCACCGCGCCTTGGTGCGCGGCCCGACCACGACACGCCGCTCGTCGAGCGGGACGTTCTGCGAGTCCAGCTTCTCGCCGGCCTCGATCAGAACCCGCGAGTCCGACCACGGGTACTGACCGGCGTAGCCGTGGTAGTCCTCACCGGACGAGTTCTCGGCGACGCCGCCGACCTGCTGCACGACGTCCGACCGCAGGTCGAGCAGATCGCGGTCGATCTTCTCCGCGATCGCCTTCATCATCGGGTCGAGGATCTGCTCCCCGAAGTCGTTGATCTCAAGGGTGAGCTGCTCGGTCGTCACCGCCACGGACACGTCCGGGAAGTGGTTCAGCGTGACCGGGATCCCGGACTCGGTGACGTTCTGCGGCACGATGCCCGTGTTCCGGTTGAACTCCGCCGCGGTGAACACCGCCGGGCGGCGCACCGTGATGGTGTCGCCCTGCCGCCCGCGGAAATCGGGCTCGTAGTCGCGGTGCACGAGCTGCGCCATCACCGTGTTCTCGTACAGCGTGGCGAGCGCCCGCGTGGCGATCAGATCCGGAGTGAGGAAAGTGTTGGCCACAACGGGCCTCCCATCTGTGTGGAGGCGTCAGCGCCGCGCCTTTCGGTACGCCTCGCGCATCGCCTCGATGCCTGTTGCCTTGGTGGGCTTCTCCGAGCTGCCGGAGAAGTCGCCGCTCGACCGCGCAGGCGCGGTGCTGGCGGCTTTGAGCTTGGGGTTGTTCTCGACCGCGTTCTTGATCGCGGTCTGCACCTTCTTCGCGAACCCCTCGTCGGACGGGTCCAGCCCTTTCACGGACGACAGGAACGTGCGAGAGTCCGCCAGCGCGTCAGGATCGGCGCCGAGCTTGCCCGCATGCCGGTAGATCGCCAGCTCGAGCGCGGTCTCCCGGTGCGCCGCGGTCGCCTGCTCGATCTGCTGCTTGAGCGCGGCCGGATCCGGCGGGGTGTCCTTGTCGTCCTTGATCAGCCCGAGCGCCTTGCCGAGCTCCTGCACGATCTGCGTCCGTGCCTCGTCCGCCGCCTGCTTCTTGGCGTTCGTACGGGCCTTGGCCGCGTCGGCGTTGGCCTGCTTAAGCTGCTTCTGCAGCCGGGCGATCGTCGCGGCCGGATCGTCGTCCGAGCCCGAGCCCGAGCCCGGCTTGCCCGCGGGCTTGCCGTCCTCGTCGCTGTCGGCGTCGTCGCTGCTGTCGGCGTCGCCGTCGGTCCCGCCGTCGTCTCCGCCCGCGTCGTCGTCGCCGCTGCTGTCATCGCTGCCGCCACTGTCGGATCCGGAGTCGCCTCCGTCCCCGCCGTCGGCGTA
>Ga0207873_1001284_pt1 | contig 24670 bp, 23 predicted proteins | sample BGWIniCompost_FD_187373 | JGI IMG/M metagenome (GOLD analysis project Ga0207873, IMG submission 187373) | Cellulose adapted compost microbial communities from Newby Island Compost Facility, Milpitas, CA, USA - BGW Initial Compost (SPAdes)... ...
GAGCCTCTCCGCCGCTGTCGCCGCCGCGCTGCGCGCCCGGGCGGGCGTCACGATCCGGCCACGCGGCAGCCCGGGAGGCCGGCGCGTCGTTGCGACGCCGGCGCTGGCCGCGCACTGCCGCGCGCGGCTCGCGGAGGGCGGCGACGTGCTGCTGGTGGACGAGGGCCCGGGGGCCACGGGCGAGACGCTGGCCGTGGTCGCGGACTGGCTGGCTTCGCTGGGCGTGGGCCGGGAGCGGCTGGTCCTGATTCCGAGCCGGGCGCACGGGATGCCGCTCGCGCCGGAGCACCGGCGCGCCTGGTTCGAGGCCGCGCGCAAGTTCGCTCCGCCGCCGGATGACGCGCGCCCGGGCCGCGCCGCTGCACGCTTCGGCGTCGTCGACCTGCTGGACCTCTCGGCCGGGGCGTGGCGCGCCTGCGTGCCCGGAGCAGCCGGCTTGCCCGCCTGCGTCGTCCACGAGCGGCGCAAGTACCTCTGCCGAGACGGCCGCGGCCGCCGCTACGCGCTTCGCTACGCCGGCCTCGGGGCATGGGGCGACGCCGTGGCTGAACGGGCCGGGCGGCTCGCGGACGCCGGCCTCGGTCCATCGCCGCTGGGCAGCGCCGACGGGTTCCTTGTCCTGCCCTGGGTCGAGGGTCGGCCCGCAGGGCCGGCTGCCACGCGGGACCGCGCCTTCCTCCGCGCGCTCGCCGCGTACCTCGCCGCCCGGACCCGCGTCCTGCGGACCGGCGCCGCGGCAGAGACCGGGCCGATCCTCGAGATGCTGGAGGCCAACGCGCGGGAGGCGCTCGACGGGCGGGACGCCGGTCTGTCCGCGGCGGTGCGGCGGCTGGAACGGCTCCCGGAGCGGGAAGCGATCATCCCGGACGCGCGTCTCGACCTGCACGAGTGGATCGTCGGCGCGCACGGGTACGTGAAGGTGGATGCGCTCGACCACGGCGACGGGGTGCGGCTGCCCGGGCCGGCGGACCCGGCCTGGGACCTGGCCGGCGCCGTCGTCGAGCTTGGGCTGGACGCATCGGCGGCGGCCGAGCTGGCCGCCCGCCACGCGGACGCGACAGGCGACAGCCGGCGCGGGGCCGCGGAAGCTCTCACCGCGTACCTCGCGCCCTATGCCGCGTGGCGCCTTGCCGACGCTTTGCTCTCCATGCGCGAGGCGGAGGGCGGCGACCGGCTGCGCTTCCGTCTGTGCGCGGCGCGCTACCGCCGCGCCCTCGACGCCGCCCTGCGCGCGGCCGCCTGAGCGGCTTGCATCAATCCGGCAACACCGTATCCGGATCCACGACCAGGTTCGCCGGGAGGCGGACCGTGAACGTCGTCCCCCGGCCGGTCTCGGTCTCCAGCTCCACGTCGCCGCCGAGCATGCGCCCCAGCCGCCGGGCCACGGCGAGCCCGAGCCCGGCACCGCCTGCCCGCCGCGTCGTGGGCTGCTCCGCCTGCCAGAACGGCTCGAAGATCAGCGCCGCGTGCTCCGGCGCGATGCCCACGCCCGTGTCGCTGATCCGGAACACCGGGGCGCCCGCCTCCAGCTCCGCCCGCAGCAGCACCGACCCGTGGTCCGTGAACTTCACCGCGTTGGACAGCAGGTTCAGCAGGATCTGCCGCAGCTTGCGCGGGTCAGTCCGCAGCACGACTCCTTCCACGAGGAGCTCCAGCCGGAAATCGAGCCCCTTGTCGCGCGCGACCGGCTCGATGAGCGTCGCGCATTCGCGCAGGAACGGCACCAGCTCGATTCGCTCCGGCGTGACCACCTCGCGCGCCGCCTCGAGCCGCGCGAACGTCAGGATCTCCTCGATGAGCTGGAACAGGTGCCACGCAGCGGTGCGGATGCGCTCGACGTACATGCGTGGCTGCGCCGGCAGCGGGTCGGGCAGCCCCATGAGCAGCAGGTCCGCGTACCCCGTGATCGCGTTCAGCGGCGTCCGCAGCTCGTGGCTCATCACGGCCAGGAAGTCGCTCTTCGCCTGGTTCGCCTGCTGCGCATCGAGGTACAACCCGGCGTGCTCCACCGCGACCGCTGCGTAGCGCGCGAGGTCCTGGGCGAGGGCGAGGTCGCCGGGGTCGAACGGGTCGGCGCCCACGCACCGGTTGAGCGTGAGCACCCCGAGCGTGCGGCTGCCGATGGAGAGCGGGACCGCCATGAACGAGCGTGGGTCCAGCTCGCGCAGGATCGCCGCGTGCTCCTCGTCCGACGCCGCGGCCTCGAGCAGCTCGGGCTTCACCTCGGTCACCAGCTCCGCGACGCCCGTCTCGAGAACGCGCAGCACCGGATGCGGCGGGTTGCGCGGCAGCGGCTTCTGCCGCAGACGCTGCAACAGCGGCTCGAACGCCGGGTTCCTGTGCGCCGCGCTCACGCGCTGCACCTCGCCAGCCCCGTCTGCGACGTAGACCACCGCCCAGTCGGCCAACCGCGGCACGACGAGGTCCACCAGGATCCGCAGCGTCTTCTCCATGTCCAGCGACGAGTACAGCTCGCGGCTCGCATCCGCCAGGAACGCCGACCTCCGCGCCGCCGCCTCCGCCGCCGCCCGCGCCGCGCGCGCGCGGATCAGCCGCCGCGCGTTCGCCTCCGCCTGGCGTCGCGCCGTGATGTCCCGCGTGATGGCGAGGATCTCGCGCGCGGCGCCTGTCTCCTCATCGCGGATCAGGCGCGCCATGGTCTCGACCCACACGTACTCGCCGTCCTTGCGCCGCAGCCGGAACGTGGTGCCGCCGCTCTCCGGCGCTGACAGCAGCGCGTCCCGCGCGCGAGTCAGCCGGCCCACGTCCCGCGGGTGACACAGCTTCGTCAGCGGGACGCCCCGCAGCTCCTCCGGCGCGTAGCCCAGCAACGCCCGGCACGAGGGCGATGCGTAAAGGAAGACGCCATCCGGGTCGTGCCGTGAGATCATGTCCGACGCGTTCTCGGCGAGCAGCCGGTAACGCGCCTCGCTCGTGCGCAGCTCCTCCTCCGCGCGGATCCGGGCGGTGATGTCCCGCATCACGCCGGCCACGCCGACGATCGCGCCGCCACCGTCATGGATGGGCGCAACCGTCGTGTGGAAGTGCCGCAGGCCGTCCGGCGCCTCCCACGCGTGCTCGTACGACGCCGGCACGCCCCGCAGCGCCTGCTCGACTGCCTGCTCGTGCGCGCGCGCTTCCTCCTCCCCCAACACCTCGCGCAGGCAGCGGCCGATCAGTTCCTCGGCCCGCGCCCTGAACGGGGACGGGCCTCGGCCCAGCACCGTCGTGAAACGGTGCGCGGTGTCCAGCGTGAACACCACGTCGTTCACCGATGCGATCAGCCCGCGGAGCCGGCCCTCGGCGGCTTCCGCGGCCACGCGCGCGCTCCGCTCGCGCGCGAGCAGTCCATCCAGCTCGCGGCGCATGCGGTCCACCAGGAACGCGATTCCCGGCGCAACGATGAGCAGCGCCACGAGCAACGAGCCGTTCTGCTGCGGGAAGTCGACCGGCGTCCCCAACGCGGCTGACGTGTACGCGACGTACGCGATCGAGGCGGCCGCGCTCAGCAGGCCGTAGAGCAGGCCGCCCGCGAACGCGGCGTAGACGATGGCGATGAGGAGGAAGGGCGATGGAGGGACAGGGATGCCTGCTGCCTTCAGCGCCTCCAGCACGAGCATGACGAGGGCGGTCAGCACGAGCCCGCTCACGCGTTCCCAGGCCTTGCGCCTCGGGCTCGTCTCGGCGACCGCAAGCGCAGCACCCCCAGCCTGCCCCCCGGCAACGCGGGCGCGCGGGCGGTCCACTTCGGCAGCCGCAGCGGTGCTGTCCCTTGCGTCCTCTACGCTCGTCTCTGCCAGCGCCATCCCGTCCGTGCGTCCTCCGTGTTCAGGCTCACGCGGCCGCGGGCGCGGGCCATGACGCGCCGGGCCGCTAGGCGTGGCGCTCGCGCTGAGCTCGGCGATACGCCAGGTAGGAGTAGACGACGGGGATGAACCCCGCCACGAACAGTCCGAGCAGTGCTACCAGCGGGCGCAACTCCCGCGGGAGCAGGGCCGCGCCCATCGTGAGCAGTCCGCCGACCGTGAAGGTCCGACCCGCGAGGCGGTGCGTCTCCCGCCACACACGCTCGCTCTCGAGCGTCCACGGCGTTCGGATCCCGATCCACCAGTTCGACCGCACACGCGGCAAGTAGCTCCCGAGGGCGATGAACAGCAAGCCGACCGCGAGCGGGATCACGCGTTCCGCGTCCAGCGGCCATCCCAGCGCCGTGCCCAGCGACACGACCTGAAGCAGCGCGAAGAACAACATCAGCACGTTCAGCAGCAGCCAGAACGTGCCACGGAACGACTCGTAGTGTGCGCGGCGCGGGTCGATCCGCCGCAACACCAGCAGCAGCACCCAGACGCCCGCGCCGAGGGAAACCGGCAAGAACGCGCCTGGCCACTTCGGCATCCAGTCATCGGCCTCGCCGGTCAACCCCCAGTGCGTCGGCACCTGGTCCGGCAGCGAGGGGTAGGCGGCCAGCGCGAACACTGCCATCGCGGCCAGCACCACCGGCCCCAACCACGGCTTGCTCATCTCGCGTCACTGGCAGGGAAGAACTGCATCGCTCTCCTCCAGCGCAATGCACGGCCGCATGGCACTGCGCTGAGATCGACGCGGCAAGATCGGTTGCGCCGCCCTCAGCGTCAACGGGGTCGATCTACCACCCGTACTCTTCGCCGTAGGGCCCCGCCCCGCGCCAGCGCTGGCCCATGCCGCGCCGGGCGCTCGTACGCCAGTAGCGATAGGGCCGGTAGCCTGGGCGGCCGCCCCGCCCGTACTCGCCCGTGTAGCCGGTCTCTCGAGTGATGTAGGGCTCGCCGTACCCTCCCTGGAACTCCCGGTCGTACGGCCGGAAGTGGCGGCGCTCGCTCTCCCAACCGTACTCGCCGCCTTCGTAGCGCCGCCGGCTGCGGAACGGCATCCGATCGTAGTAGGGCGAGCCGTACGTCTCCTCCTCGCGGCCGTACCGGGCGCCCCTGTACCTCTCGCCTCGCCGGCGCATCATCCGACCCGCGCCGTAGCCGCCCTCGTACCCTCCGTAGCCGCCGCCCTCGCCCCACCAGTCCGCGCCCCAGCGTTCACGCGCCCGCCGCGCGCGCGCCGACTCGAGCCGGGACTCCTCCGGCTCCCACTCCTCGCCGTACCTCGCGCCGTAGCCGCGCTCCAGGTCCTCGCGCTCCCGGCTGCGCTCGCGCCCGGACCACCGCTCCCACCGGGACTCGCTCCTGCGCGGAGAACGCGAAAGCCAGTCGTCCCGTGCCATGCCGTGCCTCCCCTCGGTTGGACGTGTTGGAGCTGTAGAAGACGCGGCCGGCGCACCCCGTGCGGGCGGCGCGCCGGCGCAGTTGAAGTGGCCCGGACCGGTCGCAAGAAGCGTGCTGAGACGCAGCGTTGCACGGCCGCGCACCCAGCAGCTCCCTTCGCGCTCAGCGGAAGTACGTGAGCCCCATTGTCTCGCGCACGCGCTCCATCGTCTCGGCGGCGATCGCCCGCATCGCGCGGTTGCCCGCATGCAGCACGTCCTCCACCAGCGTGGGCTCACGCTCCAACGTGGCGCGCCGCTCGCGGATCGGGTCCAGGAACGCGTTCAGTGCACGCGCCAGCTTCCTCTTCACCTCGACGTCGCCCACGCGACCCTGCCGGTAGCGCTCCTTCAGGTCTTCGACCTCCGCGCGGTCCGGGTTGAAGAGGTCGTGGTAGATGAACACGGGATTCCCTTCGACGCGGCCCGGCACATCCGCGCGGACCCGTGCAGGGTCGGTGTACATCTGCATGACGCGCGCGGACACCGCTTCCGCCGTGTCCGAAAGCAGGATCGCATTGCCCAGCGACTTGGACATCTTCTGCTGGCCGTAGATGCCCGGCAGCACTGGTGTTTCGCTGAGGAGCGGCTCCGGCTCCGGGAAGACCTCGCCGTACATGTGGTTGAACCGCCGCGCCAGCTCGCGCGCCACTTCGACGTGCGGCAGGTTGTCACGGCCGACAGGGACGACCTCGCCTCGCGCCACCAGGATGTCCGCCGCCTGGAGCACCGGGTAGCCCACTAGCCCGAACGGCAGCACATCCAGGTGCGCGGCCTGCGCCATCTCCCGGATCGTCGGGATCCGCTCCAGCCGCGGCAGCGAGACGAGCATCTCGAGCAGCAGGTGCAGCTCGGCGATCTCCGGGATCGCGGACTGCACGAAGATCGTGCTCCGCTCCGGGTCAATGCCGACCGCCAGGTAGTCCAGCACCATCTGCCGGATGTTTTCCGGCACCTCGGCCAGCGCCTCGCGCTCCGGCCGCGTCGTCAGCGTGTGCAGGTCGGCAATGATGATGAAGCAATCGTACTCGTCCTGGAGGCGCACGCGGTTCTGGAGGCTCCCGACCCAGTGGCCCAGGTGCAGTCGCCCGGTGGGCCTGTCTCCCGTCAGCATACGCCGCCGACCGCTCGTCGTCATTGCTCCGGCTCCGGATTCCGTTCAGCGCACCATTACGCAGCTCGACGCCGCTCCCGCCGCAGCTCGATCTCTTCTGCCTCTTCGAGCCCCAACCACTGCCGGATCGCCGCGGTGCGCAGCGCCCATGCAGGGAGACGTACCACGTAGGCGGCCTGTCGCGCAAGCGAAGCGACCACGCCGTCCACCACCACGCCCTTGATGTCCGCGATCGCCTCGTGCCGATCCACGCGCAGGAACATCCCCAGGCTCGAGAACCTGAACTGCTCACGCGGGAGCTCACCCTCGACGATGCTCCGCACGTTCGCCGCGCACACTTCCGCCTCCTGCACCGCCGCCTGCGCGGTGTCCGGCAACGGGTCGCCCTGCACGCGGCCGGGGTAGCTGATCGCATCGCCCAGCACGAACACGTACGGGTAGCCCGGGAGCTGCAACGTACGCTCGACACGTACGCCATGGTTGCCCTGCCGTTCCGCCGGCAGGCGCTCGATCAGCGAATTCACGCGGATCCCCGCCGCCCAGGCGACGGCAGCCGCCTCCACACGCTCCGTGCGCTCGCCGTTCCTGAACACGATGCCGTGCGGCTCCACCTCGAGGACGCGCACCCCCGTCCTCACCTCGACGCCGCGACGCGCAAGCTTCTTCTTCACCAGCCTGCGCATACGGGGCGTCACGCCGCGCAGGATCTCGTCCAGCGCTTCCAGCACGATGACCGGCGGCCGCCCCACGGCGCGCGGGCCTGCCTCCGCCCCCCCCCGCGCCAACCGCTCCGCTAGCGCGAACGCAAGCTCCACCCCCACCACGCCGCCGCCCACGACGCACGCGGGAAGTCCGCCCCGCGCCCACGCGCCGGTGTCGAGCACGATGCGCAGCCGCTCCGCGTCGGTCAGCGAGTAGAACGGCACGGCCTCCGTCTGTGCGCCCTCGACGCCGTGGAACGCAGGCACGGAGCCCGGCGAGAGCACCAGCACATCGAAGGTCAGCGTCCGTCCGCTGGCGAGCTCGATCGTGCGCGCGCGCACATCGATTGCGCGCACCTCGTCGGTCACCAGCTCCACGCCCTCCGGCACCAGATCCGCGAACCGTGGCGCGATCACGTCCGGCGCCAGCTCGCCGACCAGGTACTCGTACAGCAACGGCGTGAAGACGAAGCGGTCACGCCGGTCGACCGCCGTCACACGCATCCCCTCGATCGCACCATCCACCAGCCGCCGGAGCGTGTACAGGCCGCCGAACCCCAACCCCACGAACACCACGTGCGTCACCAGGCCTCCCGCGCTGCGCATCGATCCGCACCCGCCTTGGCGGCGTGCAATCCGCGTTCCTGACACCGCGCATCCACATGCGTCACGGAATGGAAGTTGCAACACCCTGCCGGCACCGATCGAACACCAGGGCCGCAGCGCTCCTCCCGCGATGCCCGGACGGATGGCGCCGTCCCGCCAATCCGGCCACCGCGACGCGACGCTGCGCCGGGCGATCCGCCCTGCGGCAAGGTCTCGCTTGATGCCCGTTGCGTTCACCGGCGGACCGGCCCGGCTTCGTGCCCCGGCCCCGCCTCCCATTACCGCACCACCCCGGAGGGAGCCATGCCCGCCAACAGCCTCAACGACCTCTTCCGCCACGGCCTCGGCGACATCTACGACGCGGAGCAGCAGATCCTCTCCGTGCTCGACCAGATGGAGACCGAGACAGCGGACGACACCATCCGCAACCGCGTGCGCAAGCACCGCGACGAGACCGAGCAGCAGATCCAGAACCTCGAACGCTGCTTCGAGCTGCTCTCCGCGCAGGCGCCCCGCGTACAGTGCGCGGCCATCCGCGGGCTCCGCGACGAGAAGCGCTCCTTCCAGCAGGAGAATCCGTCCGAGCAGGCGCTCGAGGCCTTCAACCTCGACGCGGCGAACAAGACCGAGCACTACGAGATCGCCAGCTACCGCGGCCTCATCGATCAGGCCCGCGTGCTCGGCCAGGATGACGTCCGCCGCCTGCTCGAGCAGAACCTCCGTCAGGAGGAGGAGATGAGTCGGTGGATCGAGGAGCACCAGACGGAGGTGCTCACGCGCATGCAGAGCATGGAAGGCCGCACCGGCGCGCGCGCGCGTCGCTGAGCCGTGCGCGGGGCGGCCGGGACACGCGCCTCAGCCGCCCCGCTCCGCCTCCAGCCGCTCCAACGCACGCCCCACGCTTCCGCGCCGCCGCAGGACTCCGCGCCACGCATCCCCCTCCGCCGCGAGCCGCGCCGGCACGTCTGCGAGCGTGAACGCGCGCGCGCTGCGCAGCCCATCCAGCTCCTCCCAGTGCAGCGGCATGGACACCGGCGCGCCCGGCCGCGCACGCAGCGAGTATGGGGCCACCGCCAGCTTGCCGCGCGCGTTCTGGAGGTGATCCACGTACACGCGGCGGCCGCGCTCGCTCACCGTCCGCTCCACCGTCGCCAGGCGCGGCGCCTCCGACGCCGCCTGCTCCGCCACCAGCCGCGCGAAGCGCGCCGCCGCCGCGTAGTCCACACGCGCGCCCGCCGGCACGTACAGGTGCAACCCGCGCGAGCCGCTGGTCTTCACCACCGGACCCACGCCCAGGTCATCCAGGATGTCGCGCAGCAGGCGTGCGACCTCCACCACATGCGCGAACCCCACGCCGCGCCCCGGATCCAGGTCCAGCACCACCCAGTCCGGCCGCTCCAGTGTCTCCACCCGCGAATGCCACGCGTGCAGCTCCACCGCGTCGAGCTGCGCCGCGTACAGCAGCGTCTCCAGCGAGCCCACGTAGCGCCGGGCGCGCCCGCCCCGCGCCAGCGGGAGCACCGCGGTCTTCACGCCCGAGGGCACGCGTCCCGTCACGCGCTGCTGCACCACCGGCTCGGACTCGATCCCGCCGACGTACCGCTTCAGCATCAGCCCTCGGTCGGCGAGATACGGCACCATCACGCGCGCCACCTGCGCGTAGTAACGCACCATGTCCCGCTTGGTGTAGCCCGACTCCGGCCACATCACCCGGTCCAGGTGCGTGAACGTCAGGCCGGCGTGCTTCACCGTCCGCCCGCCGCCGTCCAGCGCTTCCACGAGTCGTTCCGGATTCATGCCCGCCTCCGTCGCGACGACCGACCGCCAGCGCAAGCACGCGCGCCTCGCTCACTCCACCCCGCAAGGATCGTCGCCCGGCGCAGGATGAGAAAGGCGCGCGGCGGGCCGTGGCCACCCGTCGCGCGCCTTGCGCACCGCGCCGCCGCGGATCGCGGACCGGCAGGGATCAGGCCGCCCGACCTGCCTTCCGGTGCAGCCGCTTCAGGTACGCAATCGCGTCCGCCGCCTGACGCGCCGTCAGCTCCTGCTCGAGCCGGGCCAGCACACGCTCCCGCACGTCCTCAGGCACCGCCTCCGATCCCGCCAGCCCACGGATCTCCTCGATCTGCTCCACCGTCGCCGGATCATCACCGGCGCCCTTGCCCCGCAGGGAGCGCGAAGTCGGGAAGTTCAGGTTCGCCAGCGCACGGCCGATCGCGGACGTCTCGCAGTTCTCGATGAAGCTGGTCCGGTTGACGTAACCCACTCCCTCCCGCTCGTACGCCCACCCCGTCGTCGGGTGCGGATCCTCACGGTCGCGGTACACCGTCGCCTTGAACACCACCAGGTCCCCGTCCAGCCGCACCATCTCCGTCTGGATCGAGCCCTCCGGGTACCGCTCGTAGAACGCCCTGATCCGCTCGGCGACGTCCACGTAATCCTTCAGGTCGAAGCGGTCGTTCACTGCGCTAACCTCTTGCTAAGAAAAACGATACGGTATGACCCCCCGCTCCCGGTCCTACCCGCGCGAGACCGACCCGTTCCCGAACAAATCCCGTAAAGACCCACCGGTACGACGCTTGCACCCTTCCAATCCGGACCTCTCAGCGGGGGACGCATGGCCGGATTCCTGCCCGTGCTCACCACGCCCGAGCTGGGCCCCGGAGAGATGCGCGAGGTGCACGCGAACGGCCGCGACCTCCTCCTGGTCAACGTCGGACAGACCTACTACGCCCTGGATGCCCACTGCCCGGACGACGGCGTGAACCTGGCGCGGGAGGGCCGGCTGAAGGGCACCGCGCTGCTGTGTCCGCGGGATGATTCGGCGTTCGACGTGCGCACCGGGGAGCGGCTCACGCCGGACGACCGGCCGCCGCTCGCGCGCTACGCGATCAGGGTGGAGGAGAACACGATCGAGGTCGGGCCGCGCGTGGAGTGACCGGGGACCGGGGTGGGTGCCCTGGCGCGCGCCCGCGCCGTCAGATCTCGGGGGGCAGTTCTTCGTCCAGCTCGTCGATGGACGCGCGGGGAGGCTCGCCGCCTCTGGGCTCCGGCGCGGGCGCCAGCGGCTTCGCCTGGCGCAGCAGCTCCTCGAGCTCCTCGTCGTACAGCATCTCGAAGCGGCCGCGCGGGATCAGGACCTCGGAGACGGGGGTGTCGTCCTCCCCCCGGAAGAACCTCACGGCAACGAGGTAGGCGCGTGCGCCGGCGCCGTGCCCCACCGCGCTCTCGCCCATCGGCCGCGCGATCCAGGTCTCGCCGTCGACCTCAAAGCGGCGCTCCTCCGCGGCCGCCGGCGCGTCGTTCCAGGCGGGTGGCGACTCGCTCCCGGCCGCCGGGGCCGCCGTTGGCTGGCGGCTCGCGGCCGGCACGCCCGGGTCCTCCGCTCTGGGCCGGCGCCTCGGAGCGCGGCCCGGCCGGTGCTCCCGGCCGCCACGCTCCCGGCGCGGCTCACCCGGCCCGTCGGGCTGCCGGTCCGCGCCGCTCATGCGTCGCCTCCCTCACCGCCGAAGTAATCGACGTAGAACGTCGGGTCCTCATGCAGCCGCAGCCGGTGCAGCCGCGTCCCCGGAGGCATGCCCGCCTCCAATCGCGGCCAGAGGTAGGCGAGGATGTTCTCGGTGGTGGGGATTTGCCCGCCCGGCGCAAACTCCGGCACCGCGTGGTTCAGGTTCTGGTGGTCCAGCTTGCGCCTCACCTCGCGCTCCAGCAGCTCGTCCAGTGCGTCGAGGTTTACGGAGAACCCCGTGACCGGGTCGATCTCGCCCTTCACGGTGACCTCGAGCTCATAGTTGTGCCCGTGGCCGTGCGGGTTGCTGCACGGCCCGAAAACGCGGCGGTTCTCCTCGTCGCTCCACTCGGGCCGGTGGTAACGGTGTGCCGCCGCAAAGCGGACCTTTCGGGTCAGAAACGCGACTTTGGCCACGCGAGCAAGCTACGCCGGTCCCGCAGGACCGTCCAGTAGGCGGGGACCGGACTGGCAGACTGCGGCCCCTGCATGGCCGGCCTTTTGCGGCACCCCGCCCCCGGCTGCATCGCATCGCTGGAGCGGGCATGGCAACCCACCGTGACGACCTGGACGCGCTCGCGCGCGCGACGGAGCTCTTGCTGGATGACGGCGAGCCGGGCCAGCTCGCCGTCGGATTCCTCGAACACGTCGTGGAGACGTTCCGGGCGGAGGCCGCCCTGTTCAGCATGGAGCGACCGCCGGATCCGCCGGTGCTCGCCCGGGTCGGGCTGGAGGAAGATGCCGCGCAGGAGTTGGCCGCGGAGCTCGGCCGGGCCCTCGGCGCGGCCCGGGACGGGTGCCGCCGCTGGGTCCGCTCCGCGCGTCTGGCGGCGCGGAGGGGCTGGCGCACGGTCCTCGCCTCCCATACGGGCCGCGAGGGCGATCCGCGAGGCGTCCTCGCGCTGCTGTCCCGTGGCGCGGCGGCCTTCGACCCGGTGCGCGACTGTCGGCTGCTCCAGATCATGGCCCGCCACGCAGGCGCGGCCGTGGAGCGCGCCGCGCTCCGCGCCGAGTCGCGCAGGCAAGCGGCGCGGCTGCGGGAACAGACAGCGGAGATCGAGAGGACGCGTGCGGCCCTCGAGCGCCGCAGCCGCAGGCTCGAGCGCACACTCGCCGCGCGGAGCCGCTTTCTCGCGAGCGTGACCCACGACCTGCGCACGCCGGTCAACGCGGTGCTCGGCTACAGCCAGCTCCTCGCCGAAGGCGTCTACGGCCCGATGAGCGAGGCGCAGGCCGCCGCGGTCCAGAAGCTGGGCGCCTCGTGCGAGCAGCTCCTCTCCATCGTGAACGACCTGCTCGACCTCTCGAAGCTGGACGCCGGCCGCATCGAGCTGCGGCCCGACCACGTGGACCTCCCGGCGCTGATCCGGGATGCGGTCGGCGCCGTGGAGATCGATGCGCAGGGCAAGGGCATTGAGTTGCGCGTCGAGCTCGCCGCCTCTTTGCCCCGCCTTCGCACGGACCCCGCGCGGGTGCGTCAGATCCTGCTCAATCTTCTCTCGAATGCGGTAAAGTTTACGCCACGCGGGTCGGTGACCGTCACCGTGCGCCACATCGCCGCCCGGGACCAGGCCGCGGGGTCGCTGGCCCCTTGCTGCGCGCCCGGCGAAGAGGGCTGGGTCGGGATCGCCGTCACCGACACCGGCATCGGCATTCCGGAGGCGTATATCGACAGCATCTTCGACGAATTCGTCCAGGTCGCGCCGCCCTCGGGCGAGGGTGCCGCGGCCGGCGCCGGCCTTGGGCTGGCCATCTCGAGCCGGCTCGCTCGCCTCCTCGGCGGCGAGCTGCGGGTCGAGAGCGAGCCTGGCGTGCGCTCCACGTTCGAGCTGTTCCTGCCCTGCCCTGCACCCGCGGTGGAAGTCGCCACCGCCGATACCTAGATTGGGCCCGTCGCCCCTACCTGCCGAGATCACCCGGATCCGTCATGGGACTCTACGACGACATAAAGCCCGAGGAGCTCGCGGCCGACCTGCGCCGTTTCGCGGAGCTGATCCTGCGCCTCGATGGGGAGGGCCGGCTGCTCGAAGCCGCGCCCGGACTCCTCCGCGTGCTCGGCGACCTGCGGGCAAAGATTTTCGCTTACGAGGTCCGCGCGACGGGCCGCCTCGCCCCCAGGCCGGACGAGCCGGACGAGCTCCGTGAGGCGCGGCGGGTCATCGAGGACGCGATCGAGCGGGCGCGGGAGGCCGAGCGCGAGTGGGGGCGGCCCTGGTCGCCCGAAACCGAGGGAGAGTAGCCTCTGGCGCAGAACTTGCACTCCCCGCACGGCCCCGCGCGGAGCGGCCCTCCCCGGGGCAACGGCGCCCCTGCGCAAGCGAAGAGGCGAGCGGCTATGCAGCATCTCTCCAGCGCCCCACCGGAAGCGTCCCGCGCTACCATCCTGGTTGCGGAGGACCACTTCGACAGCCGGCACGCGTTGCGGACGCTCCTCGAGGCCGTCGGCTACCGCGCCCTCGAGGCCAGGAACGGCCGCGAGGCCGTCGAACAGGCCGTCGCCGAGCATCCTGACCTGATCCTCATGGACATCATGATGCCGGAGTTCGATGGGCTCCAGGCCATTCGCGAGTTGCGCAGCCGCGAGGAGACCCGTAGCATTCCCATCATCGCGGTCACGGCCATGGACAGCGCCCAGCGGGTGTCCATGGAGGCGGGCGCCGACGACATCGTGGCCAAGCCCGTCGACACCCGCGCGTTGCTCGCGAAGGTCAGGGACCTCGTGGACCAGGGGGTGTGATGGACGATCGCCCGTGGGGGCAGGCGTCGTTCGATTCCACTCGAGAAACTTCACTCGACCCGGCTGCGGCGGCTGACGACACGGCATTCCCCTGGCCGCCCGGGCCGCGGGTCTCCGCTCTCGATGCTCTGGGCGAGACGATCCGCCGGAGCCTGTTCGAGCCCACGCGGTTCTTCCGCGCCATGCCGGTGCACTCCCCGCTCGGCCCTGCCCTCGTGTACTACGCGCTCACCAGCGTGGCGAGCGCAGGGATCATGCTCTTCTGGGGGACCGTGTTCGGCCTCTTCGTGGCCCCCGGCAGCCCCCTCGCCGGGTTGCTCGGGGTGGGTGACGGCGACTTCGGCGCGCGGCTCGTCGACTTCCTCCTCTCGCCGCTCGCCTCCCTCTTCGGCCTGGTGATCGGCGCGCTCGTTTTCCACGTCGCGCTCGTCATCTTCGGCGGCGCACGCAACGGCCTCGGCGCGACCCTGCGCGCGCTCGCCTACGCCGCCGCATCGCAGCTCTTCGTCATCCTGCCGGCCATCGGCATCTTCGTCGCGATGGGCTGGTGGTTGGTGCTCGCCGTCATCGGCCTGCGCGAGGTCCACGGCACCACGACCGGTCGCGCCGTTGCCGCGATCCTCGCCCCCATCGTGGCGATCTTCATGTTCCTGTTCGTCGTGGGGATCTTTGTCGCGCTGGTCTCGCTTTCCCTCTGACGGACGCTCGGGCCCAAAGGAATCCCAGGAAAAAGCGAGCGGCCGGGCGGGACTTCACCCGCCCGGCCGCTCTCGCTTTCCGGCCCTGTGCGCTCGCTTACGCGGCCGGCGCTGCGGATGCCGCCGGCTCTGCCGGCGCCGCCTGCAACGCCCTCAGCACGTCCTCGCCGTAGAACATGCGGATGTACTTCGCCTGCACGGGCGTCACCTTCCGCACCGCCCAGACCAGCTCCACGTAGTTCGGCTCCTTCGGCTCGTGCAGCACGCGCATCCCCACCTCGTGCGGCAGGTGGTTGCCCTTCCGGTTGTTGCACGGCGAGCAGGCCGTCACCACGTTCGTCCACGTGTTCTCGCCGCCGCGCGAGAGCGGAATGATGTGATCGCGCGTCAGGAACTCCCGGCCGCGGAGCTGCGAGCGATGCCGCCCGCAGTACTCGCAACTGTAGTTGTCGCGGGCGAACAGGAAGGTGTTCGTGACCTGGCGGCGGAACTTGCGCGGGACGTGGACGTACCGGACCAGCCGGATCACCGAAGGGCACGGCATCTCCCGCCGCTCCGAGCGGAAGACCCGAGCCTCATCGATCTCCAGGATCTCGGCCTTGCGATCGATCACCAACCGGAGCGCACGGCGTACCGGCAAGATCGTCAGCGGCTCGAACGACGCGTTGAGGGTCAGGCAACCCATGGCCGTGAATACTACCTCCGTTTTCGGCCACACGGTTTGGATACTGATACGCTCCGGATTGGTCCTTTGTTCGCCAGCCGCTAGCGGAACCACCCTCTCCGGCCGCCCCGGCACCGCCTTCCGCGGCGGCCGGACACGCCTGCCGTACCAATCAATAGTCTAGCGCAGGGGCCGGCCTCCGCACAATTGGGGGCGCGGGCGTCAGAGCAGGGCCACGGGGTCCCGATCCAGGGCCATGCGGAGCTGGGCGCCGCCGGGCCGAACCGTGTAGCGCTCGTGGAGCGCCCGGCAGGTCCGGCCGATGGGCTCGGCGCGCGGGCTGCGGAGCAGGAAGTGCCAGCGCCAGCGTCCCCTGATCCGATCGATGGGGCAAGGAGCGGGCCCGGTGACCTCGACCTCCCCGCGCGCCTCCCTGCGGATGAAGGCCCGGGCCCACTCGGCCGCCCGGTCGGCCTCCTCCTGCACGGCGATCTCGTCGGTGCCGCTGATGACGACGTTGGCCAGGCGGCAGTGCGGGGGATAGCGGGGCTGGCGCCGCTCCTCCAGCTCGCGGGCGGCGAAGCCCTTGTAATCGTGGGCGAGCGCCGCGCGGATGGCGTAGTGGTTGGGGAGCGAGGTCTGGATCAGCACCTCTCCGCCGGCGGGTCCGCGGCCTGCGCGGCCGGCGACCTGTGTGAGGAGCTGGAAGGTGCGCTCCGTGGCCCGGAAGTCGGGCAGGTTGAGGCCGACGTCCGCGTTCACCACGCCGACCAGCGTGACGCCCGGGAAGTCGAGGCCCTTGGCGATCATCTGGGTGCCGAGGAGGATGTCGATCTCGCGCCGGCCGACGCGGTCGAGGATCTCGTGGTGCGACCACTTCCCGGACGTGGTGTCCACGTCCATGCGCGCGACGCGCGCGGTGGGGAAGGTCTCGATCACCGCGCGCTCCACCTGCTCGGTGCCGATGCCCCGGAAGGAGAGGTCTCCCGAGGCGCACCGGTCGCACGTGATGGGCGGGGGCTCCTCGTGGAAGCAGTAGTGGCACACGAGCCGCCGGCGCGCGCGGTGGTACGTCAGTGTGACGTTGCACTGCCGGCAGCGCCACACGTTCCCGCAGTCGCGGCACTGGATGAAGGTCGCATAGCCGCGGCGGTTGAGGAGCAGGATCACCTGCTCGCCGCGCTCGAGCCGCAGGCGGATGGCCTCGACCAGCTCCGGCGCCAGCACCTCCTGCCGGCGCCCGCCTCCCGATGTCCCCCCACCCGGGAGGTGGGGTACCGGGGCGGGGACTCCCCCACCCGGGAGGTGGGGCGAGGTGGCGGGGGCTCCCCCACCCGAAGTTCCCCCGCCCTCGCCCGGGCGGTGGAGGAGCGGGGTAGAGGCGCCCCCGCCCTCGCCCGGGAGGTGGAGCGGCGAGGCGGTGCCGCCCGCCTCACGGGGCGGCGGGGCGGAAACTCCCCCGCCCTCGCCCGGGGCCGGGGAGGGGCCGGGGCGGCCCCGCATGTCAATCACCCGCACCGGCGGCAGCGGCCGCCCCTCCACGCGCTCCGGCAGCTCGAGCAGCCGGAACTTGCCCGTCTGCGCGTTGTGCCAGCTCTCGAGCGACGGCGTCGCGCTGCCCAGCACGCACACCGCGCCGCTCATCTGCGCGCGCATGATCGCCACCTCGCGCGCGTGGTACCGCGGCGCCTCGTCCGACTGCTTGTACGTGCCCTCGTGCTCCTCGTCCACGATGATCGCGCCCAGGTCCTGCACGGGCGCGAACACGCTCGAGCGCGCGCCTACCACGATGCGCTTCGCTCCGCTGCGCAGCGCGCGCCACGCGTCGAACCGCTCGCCGTCCGAGAGCGCCGAGTGCAGCACCGCCACGCGGTCGCCGAAGTGGCTGCGGAAGCGCGCCACCGTCTGCGGCGTCAGCGCGATCTCGGGCACCAGCACGATCGCGCCGCGGCCCTGCCGCTCCACGACCTCGCGCAGCAGCTCGATGTAGACGAGGGTCTTGCCGGAGCCGGTCACACCCAGGAGCAGGAAGGGGCGCAGGTCGGGTTCCGTGCCGCCGCCGGGCGCCTCCCCTCCCTTCCCGGCCGCCGCCGCGGCGGCGGCGACCAGCGCATCCCGGGCGCGCCGCTGCGCCGGCGTCAGCTCGAAGCGCGGCGGAGGCGGCGCCGGCACGTCGGCAAACGGGTCGCGCTCGACCTCGTGCTCCGTGATCTCCGCCACCCCGCGCGCCACGAGCCCGTGCAGCACGGCGAGGGAGAATCCGAGCTGGCCTGTCAGGTGTGCCACCTCGGCGCTGCCGCCCAACCCCTCCACCGCCTCGTAGCAGGCGCGCTGGCGCCGCGCCCGCCCGAACAGCTCGTCCCGCTCCTGGAGACTCGGCAGCTCACGCGTGAGGCGCAGGATGCGCCGCGTCCGTACCGGCGGCTCGGGCCGGCGCGTGTCCGAGAGCAGCGTCGGCAGCGCCGCGCGCAGCACCTGGCCGAGCGGCGCCGCGTAGTAGTCCGCGACCCAGCGGCACAGCCGCAGCAGGTCCGGCGGCACGGTCGGCTCCCGGTCCAGCACCGCGGAGACCGCGCGGACCCGCACCGGCTCGACGGGCTCCGCGCCCGGGCCGGTGACCCAGCCGATGAGCCGGCGCCCCCGGAACGGCACCAGGACGCGTGTCCCGGCCGCCAGGCCGTCCTCTTCCACCCTGTACGTGAAGACCCGCGGGATCGGCAGCGGGAGCGCAACGTCGACCAGCATCGGAGCCGGGCCCGCTCAGACGACCATCTTCACGAAGTCGTACGGCGGCCACGGGCCCGTCACATCCACGACCAGCTCGGGATGCGCGCTCCCCAGATCCTCCGCCCGCTCCACGAAGTGCACCCAGGAGCCGCGATCCACCAGGAACGCTGCGCTGAGGAGTCGTCGTCCCGTGCGCGGGAACGGGATCGCCGCGCGTACCGTGCGGCGCAGCTCCGTGTAGAGCCGTCCCGCGATCTCGAACGCCTCCGGATCGGGCTCGCCCTGGCCCGCGGGCGTGATGTGCAGCCGCAGCTCCCAGTGGTTCTCGACGAAGGCGAGGCCTTCATCCAGCGCCACGTACTGGTCTTCCATGAAGCGCACGAGCGGCCGGCGCCCGCGGAACACCACGCCGGCCGGCGCGGGCAGGATGGAGTCGCGCTGCATCGCCTGCTCCACGGCGCGCTGGTGCCCGATCAGCACCTCCCGGTCGAGCACCGGCAGCTCGAACGGCGCCGGACGGACCAGCGCCGCCAGGTCGCGGTAGCGCACGCGCTGTACGGCCTCCGCGCTGCTGGCGCGCCACGCGCGCCAGCCGCTCGCCCGGACCACACCATAGAGGTACAGCCCGGTCTCGGTTCGCGCCGCGCCGGCGCCCGCCGGCGCCGCCCGGGGTACGCCGTCCCTCACCATCACTGCGCGAGCAGCGCGGGCAGCTCCATCTGCGGCTGCGGCGGCGTCACCTCTGGCCCGGCATCGCCCATGTACACGTTGATCTCGCTGCGCAGCCCGACATCGCCGCGCAGGTAAATGCCCGGCTCGATGGAGAAGCCCACGCCCGGGATGAGCAGCCGCGTCTCGCTCGTCTCGAGGTTGTCGATGTTCGGGCCCATGCCGTGTGTCGCCGAATCGATCGAGTGCCCGGTGCGGTGCACGAACGCGTGGCCGTAGCCACGAGCAGTGATCAGGCCACGCACGACGTCGTCCACCTCACGTCCCTGCACCGGCTGCCCCGCCTCCCACCGTTCCCGCAGGAACGACACCCCGGCATCACGCGCGTCACGCACCGCCTCCCACAGCGTGACGATCCGCTCCGGCACCGACTCGCCCAGGTACGCCATCCACGTCTGGTCCGCGTACACCAGGTCCTCGCGCTCTTTCGCCCACAGGTCCAGCAGCAGCACCTGGTCGCGCACCAGGGGCGCGCCGCGCTCACCCGGCTCGTAGTGCGGGTTCGCCGCGTTCGCGCCCACCGCCACGATGGCGTCCGCGCCAACGCCGCAGCCGCGCGCCGCCAGCTCGGCGAGCACCCAGCGCCGCAGCTCGCCCTCGTGCATCGTCTCGCCGGACCGCACGGCCGCTGCCGCCCGCTCGAACGCCTCGGCCGCCACCGCGGCCAGCACGCCGGCCGCACGCCGATGCGAGGCGAGGCCTTCGGCGCTCCAGCGCGAGTAGAAGCGCGTGATCAGGTCGCCGGAGGACACGACTTCCGCGCCAGCGGCGCGCACCAGCTCGAGCACGCCCGCCGGCACCACGTCCACGGCCGGCACCGCATCGCGCGCAGAGACCTCCATCGCGACACGTTTGCCCGCGAGCAGTCCGGACAACGCCGCGTCCAGCTCGCGCCACGCCGAGTACTCCTGCCGCGTCCACGGCCAGTCCGCCCACGGCCCCTGCTCGATCCGGTGTGTCACCGCGTGCGGCTCGCCCTCCGCCGGCAGCAGCACGAAGTAGCGCCGCGTCAGGTCGCCCAGCCCCAGCAGCCGCGCAGCGACCGCGTTGCGCGCGTGCAGGTCGTACAACAGCCACCCATCGAGCCCCAGCTCGCGCAGCGCCGTCTGGATCTCCTCGAGCCGCGCAGCGACGCTGCTGAAGCTCCCGCCCGCTGCCCGCCCGGTCGCCGTACTCATGGTGCCTCTCCTCCGAATCCGCTCACAGCCAGCGTTTCCACCACATGTAGAGAACGAAGCCGCCCGAGATCACGACCATCGCGAGCAGCGCCATCCAAAAACCCAATGGATGGTGCAATCCAGGCATCCACGCGAAGTTCATCCCGTAGATGCTCGCGACCAGCGTCGGCGGCAGGACCACCGTCGCGATCACGGACAGCGCCTTGATCACCTCGTTCATCCGGTTCGAGACGGACGAGAGGTACCCGTCCATCGCGCCGGACAGAATGTCCCTGTACGTCTCCACTGACTCGACCTGCCGCACGACGTGGTCGTACACATCACGGAAGTAGATCTGCGTCTCCGGCCTCAGGTACGCGGACGGACGGTTCGCCAGCGTCGCCGTCACCTCCCGCATCGGCGCGAGATGCCGGCGCAACGCGAGCAGCGCACGCTTCAGGTCAAAGATCCGCTGCATCGTGTCCGTGCTGTGATGCTCGAAGATCCGTTCCTCTAGCTCGTCCACGAACGTGTCGATCTCGTCGAGCAGCGGGAAGTAGAAATCGACCAGCGTGTCCAGCAGCATGTAGGCCACGTGGTCCACGCCGCGCGCCATCAGGTCCGGCGCGGCCTCGACCCGCGCCGCCACCGTCTCCACCGCGCGCGACGCCTCGCCGTGCACCGTCACCAGGTAGTTGCGGCCGAGGAACAGGTACGCGTTGAACGAGGCGATGTCGTACGGCTCCGGCGTCCACGTCGCGAACCGAACGGCGCGCGCGACCACGAACAGGTAGCCGTCGTACTCCTCGACCTTGATGCGTGACTCCGGCGAGCGCGTGTCCTCGATCGCCAGCGGATGGAACCGGAAGACGTCGCTCAGCAGGGACCACTCCGCTTCGCTCCGCGAGTCGATGTCCACCCAGAGCTGGCCGCGGCCGGATTCGAGGCGCCGCTCCAGCGCCTCGCGGGTCGTCAGACGCTCCAGCGGGCCGCCCGGCTCGACCGCATACGCCAGCGAGGCATCGAGCGCCCGCTCTACGGGCTCGTGGCTGGCGGCTCCTGCCATCGCGTCCCCTTGATCAACGAGAGACCGAGCACGCGCTCCCGTGTCAGCAGCGCGCGCACCTGACGGTCCCTTGCCAGCGCCGCACGCACGCCGCGCCAACCCCACTTCCGGCCCGCGCGCCACAGCATTGCGCCGAGGTTCCGCAGCGACAGGAAATCGGCCAGGACGCGCGCGCCACCGCGCCGCGGCGCCGCGGCCGCATCCGCCCAGTCCTCCACGTGCAGGTCCACGACGCCCGCCTCGCGCAGGAGCTGCTTCCATTCCACCAGCATCAGCGGCCGCAAGCCGAGATGCTCCGCCAGCGCTTCCCGCCGCTCGGGCGTGACGTTGCCCGTCCACACGAGCTGGATCAGGACCACCGAGCCGAGCGGCCGCGTGACGCGCGCGAGCTCGCGCACCGCCGCCTGCACGTCCTCCGCCGCCGCCAATCCGATCTCGCCGATCGCGACGTCGAATACCGCGTCCTGGTACGGCAGGTCTTCCAGCGGCGCGCTCTCGTAGTGCAGGCCCGACGCCAGCCCGGCCTCCTTCGCCCGCTCCGCCGCCCGCGCGATCAGCTCGGCATCCGGGTCGACGCCCGACCCCGTCGCGCCCGTGGTTCGCGCGAGGAACTCCGCGGTCACCGCCTGCCCGCACGGCACCACGAGAAACTCCCGGTCCGGCCCGAGCTCCACGAGCCGGGCCACATGCCGGTACAATTCCTCCCCACCGGGCGGAAACGCATTACGCGGACGGAGCCGCGCCAATCCCAGCAGCGAGGGACCCTGTTCACGTGTGGGCATGGCGCGGAATGTAGGCGCGCTTCGCCGCGGCGGTCAATCCACGAGCAAAACGTCGCAACACCAGAAAAAAGAAATCCGCGCCCGGCTCGCCGGGCGCGGTACACGGCCTGCGCACCGCGGGGTCGCAGACGCGCCCCGCGGCGACCGTGGTCACACCTGCTCGATCGTGTAGCAGACCCGCCAGTTGCTCATGTTCTCCGGATCCTCCGGCCGGACCTGGGTCTCGTCCCCCGGCCCGTACCAGCCCACCCACGTCGAGGCCGGCCCCGTGAACACCCGGCGGTAATGGTCCAGCTGGTCGTTGGCGCCGACGGTATCCAGCTCCTCTCCCGAGAACTCGACGACCAGCTCCTCCCCGACCGGCTCACCCTCGAAAACCACCTCGTCCAGCCTGACGCGGTTCCAGCCCGGACGATCCGAGATCTCGAGGTGCCCTTCCTTCGGCAGCGTCGTTTCCGAGAGCACGCGCCCGTCCGTCGTCGAGATGCGCGCCTTGAACCGGAACTCGCCTCGCTCCTTGAAGAAGGGCTCCAGCTTGTCCAGGATCTGAATCCACTTGAGGGTGATCTTGACGCGATCGCTCTGTCCCATCGCGACGCTCCCTTCCTTGGGATACGTAGACGCGCGCCGCGGATCCCCCTCGACCCCCGGGAGGTGCATTGCTGAACGGCGCCCGTGTGACCCGCCATTCTAGCGCCTGGCGCCGGTCTTGTCCAGCACCGCCCCGGCTCACCCCTCCACGGGCAGCCCGGCAAGGGCCCGCAGCACGTGGACCACGCCGGCTCCCAGGCGCGCCGGCACATAGCCACCTTCCAGGACCGCCACGACGCGGCCGCCGGCCGTCGCGGCCGTCTGCTCGATCACCAGCCGCGTCATCGCGTGCAGGTCCGCGGGCTCGAGCAGCAGCCCCCCGAGCGGATCGCCGGCCAGGCAGTCGAACCCCGCGGAGATGAAGACGAAGTCCGGATCGAACTCGCCGAGCGTCGCCTCGAGCTGCTCCGCGAAGATGCGGCGGTACTCCGCCGCCGGCAGGCCGTGCGGGAGCTCGACGTTGCGCGTCGTGCCGATGCCGGCGCCCACGCCGCGCTCGTCGGCCGAGCCGGTGCCCGGGTAGTGGCCGAGCAGGTGGAGCGAGAGGAGGTAGACGCTCGGATCGCCGTAGAAGATGTCCTGCGTGCCGTTGCCGTGGTGCACGTCCCAGTCCACGATCAGCACGCGCTCGACGCGCCACGCGGCCTGGACGTGACGCGCCGCCACGGCCACGTTGTTGAAGAGGCAGAAGCCCATCGCGCGGTCCGCCGTGGCGTGGTGGCCAGGCGGCCGCGTGAGCGCGAACGCCGTCCGCGCCTCGCCGCGGAGCACCAGGTCCGCAGCGGTGATCGCGCAGCCAGCCGCCGCCCGCGCCGCCTCCCACGACGCCGCGGAGACCACCGTGTCCGCGTCCAGCATCACCGCCTCGCCCTCCCGCTCCGCCTGCGCAGCCGCCGCCTCGATCCGCTCGACATGCTCCGGCGTGTGCACGCGCAGCAGCGCCGCTGTGGACGCCACCTCCGCCTCGCGCTGCAACACCGCGTGATGCAACGACGGCGTCTCCTGGTAGAGCGCGTTCACGATCGCCGGCAGCCGACCCTGGTGCTCGGGGTGCTTCCAGCCCGTGTCGTGCAGCGCGCACGCGGGATGCAGCACCAGCGCCGTCGGCGCTCCTCCGCGCTCTCCGCGTCTCCGTGTGAGCTCGCCGTTCTCCGCGCTCTCGACGCCGAAGCTCCGCGCCTCACCCCAAGTGCTCACTGCCCGCCGGTCGCCTCCGTCGTCACCGCGCGCGTCTTCGCCTCCGCGACCATGCGCGCCACATCCGCGAGCAGCCGCTTCGCGTCGTACACGATGCCGTCCTTGATGGTGTAGCGCACGCCACCCACGCGCACGGGCTGGTTCTGGTCGTTCAGCCGGACGTGCCCGGTTCCGTACAGCACCTTGAAGTTGTGCAGCGGGTTCTCCTCGACGAGCACCAGGTCCGCGAGCATCCCGGGCCGCACCAGCCCGAACTCGATCGGCCGGCCCTTTGGTTCCATCAGCGTCTCGGCGCCACACAGCGTCGCCGCGCGGACCACCTCCAGCGGATGGAATCCCGCCTCCTGGAGCAGCTCCAGCTCGCGGATGTAGTCGAAGCCATACAGCTTGTAGATGAACCCGGAGTCCGACCCCGTGCAGACCTTGCCGCCGCGGTTCTTGTATTCGTTCAGGAACGTCATCCAGAGCCGGTAGTTGTTCTTCCACTCGATCTCGTCGCGCGTCGTCCAGTCGAACCAGTAGGAGCCGTGGCTCTCGCGGCTCGGCTGGTAGAAGCGCGCGAGCGAGGGCAGCGTGTACGTGTCGTGCCACTCCGCCTCACGGGCACGCATCACGTCCCGGCTCGCCTCGTAGATCGTCAGCGTCGGGTCCAGCACGAAGCCGAGCCCGATCAGCTCGTCCATGACCGCGTTCCACTTCTCGCTGTACGGCGGCGCCGCCTGCTTCCACAGCCGCCCCGCTTCGCGGAAGCGGTCGTACTCGTTGTTGTAGTTGTAGTCGGAGGGGAAGTCCTGGACCGTGCGGTCGGCGAAGAGCGCCTCCGGCAGCCCGTACCAGTGCTCGAGCGAGCCGAGGCCGAGCCGGGCCGCATCCAGCGCGTTCATGCGGGCCACCCCCGTCTGCGCCAGATGCGCCTGCGTACCCAGGCCGTGCTTCTTCGCCTCGTCGATCAGCGCCTCCATCACCTCCGGGTCGTGAGAGCCCAGCTTGAAGCCGTCCACGCCCTTGCTCGCGGCCCACCGCACGTAATCGCGCGCCGCCTCCGCCGTGAGGACCGGGCCGCGGTTCCAGCCCGCGCCGGGCCGCACGTACACGAAGATTCG
>Ga0207873_1001288_pt1 | contig 24607 bp, 20 predicted proteins | sample BGWIniCompost_FD_187373 | JGI IMG/M metagenome (GOLD analysis project Ga0207873, IMG submission 187373) | Cellulose adapted compost microbial communities from Newby Island Compost Facility, Milpitas, CA, USA - BGW Initial Compost (SPAdes)... ...
ATAGACCATCGCGGAATCGACGCTCACGATCTCGAGCGGAATCGATTCGGCGAGCGCGAGCGCGAGGTCGGTCTTGCCACAGGCGGTCGGGCCGGTCAGGCAGACCGCCCTCGGCGTGGTCCGAGACACGGCTACTGGCCCCGCAGGAACAGCCTGTCGAGCTCGGCCAGCGAGATCCGCGTCCACGTCGGCCGGCCGTGATTGCACTGGTCGATACGCTCGGTGCGCTCCATCTCCCGAAGCAGCGCATTCATCTCCTCGACGGTGAGGCGGCGGTTCGCGTGCACCGCCGAATGACAGGCCATCGTCGCGAGGAGCTCGTCGATGCGCGCCTCGATGCGCTCGCAGCCGCCCCCTTCGGCGAGATCGCTCAGCACGTCCCGCAGCAACGCGGCCGCGTCCGTGCCGCGCAGAAGCTGCGGCACGGCGAGCACCTGCACGAGGTTCGGCGCACGGCGCACGACCGTGAGCCCGACGCGCTCGAGGTCTTCGGCATGCGTTTCCGCGAGGTCCGCTTCCCGCGGCGCGAGCGGCACGTCGACCGGCACGAGGAGCGGTTGCGGCCGCAGCCGGTCCTCGGCGAAGGAGCGTTTGAGCTGCTCGTAGTGGATGCGCTCGTGCGCCGCGTGCATGTCGACGATGATGAGCCCGTCGCGGTTCTCGGCGAGCACATAGATGCCCGAAAGCTGCGCGAGCGCGAAGCCGAGCGGCGGGATGTCTTTGTCCTGCGGCGCCGCGGTCGAAGCGTGCGCGGCGTGGACCGCGCGGGCAGCCGCGGACCGAATGCCGGCGTGAGCCGCCGAAGCTCCGTCGGCGACGAACCCGGCGGCCGAACCCGCCCCGTCATCGCCGCTCGAGTCGGTGTCGCGCGCGTGCAGCCGATGATAGAGGGCCACGTGATGCCCGAGATCGAGACGATCCTGCACGTGCCAGTCTTTTCCGGGACGTCCCGCATGTATCCCCTGGTGCCCGTCGTTGCCTCCGAAGCGAATCGACGTCGGCGGCCGAGCGGGCGCGGAATCGCCTTCGACGGGTTGCGCAAGGGCCGCTTCGATCGTCCGGAATACGAAGTCGTGCACGAGCTGCGAGTCGCGGAAGCGGATCTCGAGCTTCGCGGGATGGGCGTTGACGTCGACGCGCCGCGGATCGAGGGTCAGAAACAGCACGAAGGCCGGGTGCCGCGCTTGATACAGCACGTCCTGGTAACCGAGCCGCACCGCGTGGCGCAGCAGCTTGTCGCGCACGTAGCGGCCATTGACGTACGTGTACTGCATGTCCGGCTGGCTGCGCGAGAACGTCGGCGCCGCAAGCCAGCCGCGAAGGGCGAGCCCTTCGATCGAGCGCTCGACGTAGCGCGCGTTCGCGATGAAGTCCTCGCCGCAGAGCTCGGCGACGCGCGCCTCCTGCTCCGCCCGATTCGTTGCGGCCGCGAGCGCGAGCACCGCCTTCCGGTCGCGACGCAAACGAAACTCGACGTCGAAGCGCGCCAACGCGAGGCTTCGCACGATCGCTTCGACGTGCGCGGCCTCCGTTTTCTCCGTGCGAACGAACTTGCGTCGCGCGGGAACGTTGTAGAAGAGATCGCGCACCTCGACGGTCGTGCCGAACGGATGAGGCGCGGGACGCACGTCGCCGACGTCGCCGCCTTCGGAGGCGATCCGAAAACCCGTCTCCTCGCCCGCGATCCGCGACGTCAACGTCAAACGGGAGACCGACGCGATGCTCGGCAGCGCTTCGCCGCGGAACCCCATCGACACGAGCGATTCGAGATCGTCGAGGCTCGCGATCTTGCTGGTCGCGTGGCGCGACAGCGCGAGCTGGAGCTCGTCGGGCGCGATACCGCAGCCGTCGTCCGTGATCCGGATCAGCCGGCAGCCGCCGCCCTCGATCTCGATGTCGATCCGGCGCGCGCCCGCGTCCAACGAGTTCTCGACGAGCTCCTTGACGACCGACGCCGGCCGCTCGACGACCTCGCCGGCAGCGATCTGATCGATGAGCTGGGGGGGCAGGATGCGGATGGCCACGCGCGCATTGTAGGCGCGGCCATCAGCTCTGTGGAATCGTCAGGACCTGACCGACTCGAATGACGTCGGATTTCAAGCTGTTCGAGCGCTTGAGCTCCCTCAAGCTCACGTTGTATCGCTCGGCGATCTTCGACAACGTCTCGCCGCGCGAGATCACGTGCTGAATCGGCATGCTCACGCGCGCGCCGGGATTCTGCGCGAAATACGTGTCGGGCGGCGCGTGCGTCTGGAAATAATCGAGGATGCCGGCAGCGAGCGCGCGCGCGAGCTGAGCCTGATAGTTCGCGTCGCCGAGCGCCTGCTCCTGCGACGGATTCGAGATGTACGCCGTCTCGACGAGCACGGCGGGCACGTCGGGCTGCCTCAGCACGAGAAACTTCGCGCGCTGCACCTGGTGCTTGCGCATCGCGGTCACCGTGCCGAGCCGGTCGATCAGCCGCTCGCCCGCGACCGTGCTCGCGGAAAGCTGCGCGTTCTGCGAGAGATCGAGCAGCACGTGACGCAAGACCGGATCCTTGTCCGCGAGCGAGACGCCGCCGATCGTGTCCGACGCGTTCTCGCGCGCGGCGGCACGGCGCGCGACCTCGTCGCTCGCGCCCTGCTCCGACAGCACGTAGACCGTCGCGCCGCGTGCGCTCGGATCGCGATAGGAGTCCGCGTGAATCGACACGAACAGATCCGCGCGCTCCCTGTGCGCGATCTCGCGTCGGTCGTTCAGCGACACGAAATAATCGCCGTCGCGCGTCAGCACCGGACGGATGCCCGGCTGACGCTCGAGCTCCGCCGCGAGCCGCTTCGCGATCGCGAGCACGACATCCTTCTCGCGCACGCCGCGCTTTCCGCTCGCGCCGGGATCCTCGCCGCCGTGGCCGGGATCGATGACGACGACGAGATCGCGTCCGCTCGGCGGCGCGGCCGGCGCCGTCGTGCGCCTCACGACCGCGTCCGAGCGCACGGGCTCGAGATCGATCACGAGGCGATGCCCGTACTGCTCGTTCGGCGGCAGCAGGAAACTCTTCGGCTGGACCGGCTCTTTGAGATCGAGGACGACGCGCAGCTCGCCGCCGGGTCGATTACCCGTGCGCACGGCCGTCACGTACCCCTTCGGCTCCGGCAGGGCGAGCGCGCGCCGCGCGGACGTCTTCGCGAGATCGATGACGATGCGGTGAGGGTTCGAAAGCGAGAAGACGCGGTGATCCGTCGGCGCCGAGAGATCGAGGACCACCCGGGTCGCCTCCGGACCGGACCACACTCTGACGTTTTCGACTTCCGCCGGTCTCGCGACTTGCGCCCATGCCGTCGTGACGAGCCACAGCGCAAACGGTCCCCAAGCCCGGAAGCGCACGCTAGCCTCCCCGAAAGCGGTTTTCTTATGCCATCGGCCTTTCTATCGGCTTTTTTCCGAATTTGCAAGTTGAATGAGCCAATTAGGAACCATACCTAGAATCGAGATCAGCTAATGCGGCTACGGCCGCTTGGCCCGAGGCGGAGCGCGGCTCGAGCCGGACGCGCCGCGAAGTCGCGTCGATCACGTCGAACTCGAATTCGAGATCCGCAAGTGCTTGAAGCGCCTGGGCGCGTTCGGGCCACTCGACGAGCAGCCAGGTGCTCGGCGCGTCGAGCCAATCGCGGATGCCGAGATGCTCGAGCTCCGCGTCGTCGGCGAGCCGATAAAGGTCGAGGTGGACGAGCGTGAGGCCGTCGAGCGGATACAGCTCGACGAGCGTATAGGTCGGCGACGGCACGCGGCCGGCGTACCCGAGCCCGCGCAGCATCGCGCGCACCCAGGTCGTCTTGCCGCTGCCGAGATCGCCGGACAGCGCGACGACGAGCGGACCCAGACCCGCGCCGCGCCAGCGCACCGCGACCTCACGCGCGGCCTCGACAAGCGCGTCCTCGCCGCGGAAAAGCCAGCTCGGCCGATCGGCGCTCACCGACCCTGCCCGGTCACACCGGATTCGCGCGGCGGCGCAAGGCCGCGAGCAGATCGCTCGCGATCATGCCGCGCTCGCCGTCCCGCGCCGCGTCGTCACCCGCGAGCGCGTGGAGCAGCACGCCGACGCGCGCGGCCGTCGGCAGATCGCGTAGCTGCACGGCGAGACCTCCGAGCACGCCGGCGAGCACGTCGCCCGTGCCGCCGGTCGCCATTCCGGGATTGCCGCGATCGCAGACCGCGACCTGCTCGCCCGCGCAGACGAGCGAGCAAGCGCCCTTGAGGACGGCGATCGCATCGAGCTTGCGCGAGAGCTCACGCACGGCCGCAAGCCGATCCGCCTGGACCTCGGCGGTGCCGATGCCGAGCAGCCGCCCCGCTTCGGCCGGATGCGGCGTCACGATCCAGCGGCCACGCGGCGTCGAACGCTCCGCGAGAAGGTTCAGCCCGTCGGCGTCGACGACGAGCGGCAGATCCGTGGCGATCACGCGCTGCCAGAGCGCCCTGCCCCATGCGTCGCGACCGAGGCCCGGTCCCAGCACCACGGCATCGGCGAGCTCGAGGAGCGAATCGAGCGCATCGGCGGTCTCCACGGCACGGCACATGAGCTCGGGACGCCCCGACATCACGGGCAAGAGGCTCACGGGATGCGTCGCGACGTAGACGAGTCCCGCGCCGACGCGAAGCGCCGCTTCGGCGGCGAGCCGGATCGCGCCCGACATGCCCGGCGCGCCGCCGACGAGCAGGAGCCGCCCGTTCGTCCCCTTGTGCGCCGAGCGCGGCCGCTTGGGCAGCGCTGCCTCGAGCTCGCGCAGCGACAGTCGTGTGAGCGCGGGCCGAAAGCGCTGCCGCGCGACGGCGGGAATATCGAGATCCGCAAACGCGAGCGCGCCCCGATAATCGGGCGCCTCACCGAGAAACAAACCTTGCTTGAGCCCGACGAACGTGATCGTCGCGTCGGCTCGAACGGCGACGCCGAGCACGCGGCCGGTATCGGCGTCGAGACCCGACGGCACGTCGAGCGCGAGGATCGGCACCGAACGCGCGTTCATCGCCGCGATCGCTTCCGCGAACGCACCTTCGACCGGACGGTCGAGCCCCGTGCCGAGCAACGCGTCGACGACGACGTCCGCTTCCAACGGACCGGCTGCGCCCGGGCCGCCGAACGGCACGGCGTCGATCCCAGCCGCGCGGCAGTCGGCCCACGCCTGCGCCGCATCGCCGCGAAGCCGCTCCGGCGGCACGACCGCGACGACGTGAACGTCGAGGCCCGCGGCACGCGCGAGTCGCGCGACGACGTAACCGTCGCCCGCATTATTGCCGGCGCCGCAGAACACGGCGATTCGCCGCGCGTCGGGCCAGCGCTTGCGGAGCTCGGCGAGCGCCGCGGTGCCGGCGCGGCACATCAGCTCGTAGCCCGGAATGCCGAGCTCGTCGATCGCGACGCGGTCGATCAACCGGACCTGCCCCGCGGAGTAGATGTCTGTGGGTAACGGGTCCGGTTCGCTCATCATCGGGCCATTATACTGAGAGCCTGTCGACCGCCGCGGCGGCCTACGTTTCATCGCGTCGCCACCCGCAACGTCTGCGCCGCAGCCTTCGATCGCGCTCCGCGAGCACCCCGAGATGACCGAGCACGTGCATCCATCGACGAAGACGGTCGACCGGCGGACGCTGTCGCCGGCGGAGCTCGTCGCGCTCGCGGATCGGATCCGCGAAGAGGCGGCGGCGCTCGGCTTCGGCAAGATCGGCATCAGCGGCATCGACCTGCGCGACGACGAAGCGAAGCTCGAGCGCTGGCTCGCGCTCGGCCGGCACGGCGAGCTCGACTACATGGCGCGCCACGGCACGAGACGCTCGCGGCCGGCGGAGCTCGTGCCGGGCACGATCAGGGTGATCTCGGCGCGCCTCGACTATTGGCCCGACAACGCCGCGGACGCGGTCGAAACGCTTCGCGATCCGACCCTCGCGTACGTCTCACGCTATGCGCTCGGCCGCGACTACCACAAGGTGATGCGGCAGCGCCTGCAAAAGCTCGCCCGCGCGATCGAGTCGCACGTCGGTCCGTTCGGCTACCGTGTCTTCACCGACAGCGCGCCCGTGCTCGAGAAAGCGCTCGCGCGCAACGCCGGTCTCGGCTGGATCGGTAAGCACACGAATCTCATCGCCCGCGACGCGGGCTCCTATTTCTTCCTCGGCGAGATCTTCACGGATTTGCCGCTGCCGATCGATGCGCCGGCGAGCGCGCATTGCGGCACCTGCGCCGCGTGTCTCGAGGTCTGCCCGACCGGCGCGATCGTCGCGCCGTACGAGCTCGACGCGCGGCGCTGCATCTCGTATCTGACGATCGAGCTGCGCGGCTCGATTCCGGTGGAGCTGCGCCCGCTGCTAGGCAATCGGATCTTCGGCTGCGACGACTGCCAGCTCTTTTGCCCGTGGAACAAGTTCGCGAGGAAAGCCGCGCTCCCCGACTTCGCGCCGCGTCACGGCCTCGACTCGGCGAAGCTCGTCGCGCTCTTCCGCTGGACCGAGGACGAATGGTCGCGACGGACCGAAGGCAGCGCGATCCGCCGCGCGGGCTACGAAGGCTGGCTACGCAATATCGCGGTCGCGCTCGGGAACGCGCCGCCCGATCCCGAGATCGACGCGGCGCTCGCGGAGCGCGCGAACCATCCGTCGCCGATCGTGCGCGAGCACGTCGAATGGGCGATCGAGCGGCGACGCGCCCGCGTCAGCGACTCGTGTTGTCGATGAGGCGCGCGCGTCCGAGCCGGGCCGCGCCGAGCACGATGAGGTCGGATGCGGCATCGCCCGGCGACGGTTTGCCGAGATCGCGTGCGCGTCGAATCTCGACGTAGTCCGGGACGAAGCCGGCTTGCTCGAGAGCGCGCATCGCGTCCTGCTCGATCCGTGCATGATCCTTTTCGCCGGCCTCGAGCGCGGCCTGCGCGGCGGCGAGCGCGCGATAGAGCGCGGGCGCCTTCGCGCGCTCGTCGGACGTGAGATAGCGGTTGCGCGAGCTCATCGCTAGCCCATCAGGCTCGCGGACCGTCGCGCCGGAGATCACGCGTACCGACATCCGAAGGTCCTCGACCATCCGCTCGACGAGCACGAGCTGCTGATAGTCCTTGCGTCCGAGCACGAGCACGTCCGGCGTCACGATATTCAGCAGGCGGCTCACGACCGACGCGACGCCGTCGAAATGCCCGGGCCGGCTCGCACCGCAGAGCTCGGATGCGAGCGGCGGCAGCGTCACGCGCACGGCGTCCCGCGTGCCGAACGGATAGACCTCGCCGTCCGACGGCACGAACAGAAGATCGACGCCGCCTGCCTGCGAAAGCCGCTCCCGATCCTCTTCCGGCGTGCGCGGATACGCCGCGAAGTCCTCGCTCGGCCCGAACTGGGTCGGATTCACGAAGATCGACATGACGACGCGATCCGCGGCCTTGCGCGCGAGGCGCACGAGGCTTAAGTGGCCGTCGTGCAGGTTGCCCATCGTCGGCACGAACGCAATGGTCTGATGCGCGGCTCGCCAACCGGCGACCCGCTCGCGCACGTCGGCAACGGTAGTGACCGTCGGCAGCTCTGACAAAACGAGATCCTCGCGTTGGATGGATTAGTTTACCGAAGCGCCCGAGCCCGCTGGCTCGTCGTCAACCGAGCGCTTCGGCCGCAGGGTTGAAGTAGTGGCGGCCGTGACGGATGCGCAGAATCCTGTGCAGCAGCGCCTGATAGTCCGCCTCGCGGTGGATCGGATCGATCGATGCGGCGTTCACGATCAAGAGCGGCGCGGCATCGAAATCGTAGAAGAACCGCGCGTACGCCTCGCCCAAGCGCTCGAGATACGCTTCGTCGATCGACTGCTCGTATGGGATGCCGCGCGCCGCGATGCGCCGCATCAGCACGCTCGCGGGCGCTTGGAGGTAAACCACCAGATCGGGTTTCGGCGGATCGAGGTCGAGGGTGGCCGCGACCTGATCGTAGAGCGCGAGCTCGTTCGGATCGAGGTTGAGCTCGGCGAACAGCCGGTCCTTGTCGATCAGGAAGTCCGCGATGCGGACCGGCGAGAACATGTCGGCCTGGCGGATCTGCTCGATCTGCCGCGCGCGCTGGAACAGAAAAAAAAGCTGCGTCGGCAGCGCGGCGTGCCGGCGATTACGGTAGAAGCGCTCGAGGAACGGGTTCTCCTCCGCGCGCTCGAGAATGAGCTCGCTCGCGAAGCTCTGCGCGAGGCGCTTCGCGAGGCTCGTCTTGCCGACGCCGATCGGTCCCTCGATCACGATGAAGCGCGGCCCGTCGACAGGGATGACGCCCGAGTTCTGTTCCATTGGCTATGGTTTTGCGCCCCCTGAACCCGGTGGGGACTTTACCGGATTCGGACGGGGGCAGGTCAATCAGGCGGCGTCGAAGGTGCCGGCGGCTGCGGCGCGCCGGCGGCCGCGACGCCGCCGGGCCGACCGACGCTGCTTGCTGCCACCGAAGGCCTCGCGCTGCTCTTCGGGCGTCATCTCCTGGACCCGCGTCCAGAACTCCGCGATCTCGGGGTCGACCTCCCCGCACCGGCTGCGCAGCACGAGGAAGTCGTACGCGGCGCGGAAGCGCTTGTGCTCGAGCAGCCGCTGGGCGCGCGGGCCGCGGCGGTTCTCGAACCGTGGCTGCATCGCGAGCATCTCCTTCATCGGCGACGCGAAGCGTCTCGGCAGCGTCGTATGGCGCTGCTGCTCGGTCACGACGCGATGCGCCGCCTCGGTGATCGCGAGGACCGGCGCGTAGCGCTCCGCCTCGAGCGCCTTCGCCTCGGCGCGGATCACGGGCCAGAGGAGCACCGCGTAGAGGAACGTCGGCGTAACCGGCTTGTCTTCCTGGATCCGCTGGTCCGTGTTCGCGAGGCCCATCCGGACGAACTCGAGCGCCGCGGCGCCGTCCTCGCCCCGGAATGCCTCCTCCGTCCTCGGGAACAGGTATTGGAAGAGCCCGTACTCGCGGAGCAGCTCGAGCGACCGCACCGCGTGCCCCGCGTGGAACAGCTTCAGCACCTCGTCGAAGAGCCGCGCCGGCGGCACGTCCGCGAGGAGCGGCGCAAGGCGCGGGATCGGCTCGGCCGCCTCGGGCGCGATCGTGAACTCGAGCTTCGCCGCGAGCCGCACGGCACGGAGCATCCGCACCGGATCCTCGCGGTAGCGGGTCTCCGGGTCGCCGATCAGGCGCAGCGTCCGGCTCTTGATGTCCTCGAGGCCGGACACGTAGTCCCACAGCGTGAAGTCGGCGATGTTGTAATAGAGCGCGTTGATCGTGAAATCGCGCCGCCAGACGTCCTCGTCGATCGTGCCGTAGACGTTGTCGCGCAGGATGCGGCCCGACTCGTCGTGCAGCCGATCGTCGTCGTCGCCGGCCGCGTCGGCCGCGCGGAACGTGGCGACCTCGACGATGTCCCGCCCGAAGCGGACGTGCGCGAGGCGGAACCGCCGGCCGATCAGCCGACAGTTGCGAAACAGCGCGTCCACCTCCTCGGGCCGCGCGTCCGTGACGACATCGAAATCCTTCGGATGGCGACCCAGCAGCAAGTCCCGCACGCCGCCGCCGACGATGAACGCCGAATAGCCGGCGTTTTTCAGCCGATACAGGACCTTCAGCGCGTTGTTCGAGATGTTGGCCCGGCTGATCGGGTGCTCGGAACGGGGAATGATCTTGGGAAGTGGCCGGGATTCGGTGTCCGTGGAGTTCAAATAGCGTCCGTGTGGTTCAACCTCGTACAAATCTTGGCTATCATAGCAGCCCTCGCCGAACCTAGGCACCCAGCGCTCCCTTCGTCTAGCGGTCTAGGACGCCGCCCTCTCAAGGCGGAAACACGAGTTCGAGTCTCGTAGGGAGCGCCAATCTCTTCAGACGCTTCCGGTTTCGCCCCTCGACGATGCGGAATCGGTGCGGAAAGCACCGTCGGAGAATTTCGCGAGGGCGCGCCCATGAGCAAAGCCGGCCGCCGCCGCGCACGCCGCTTCGAGCAGACGGCCGATGTGCGGAAGCATCGGAGGCTTCTCCCGGCCCGATGGGCTCTGGTAGCTGCGACTCGCAGAAAACCTGTCGACCTGCGCCGAGCGGCCGCGCCGTCCGGCCGATCGGGAGCAGATCGCGGCCGAATCCCACCCGTCATCGCGCCGAACGACCGGATCTCGACGGCCTGCCTGTTCCCGTCCTTTCTCGTTGGGCCCGTCCAGCACGCCTCCCAAGTGCTGAACGACGGCTGAGCTCGGCACTATGTTAATTGCGCTCCACCAATGCCTTCCGAAATTTCCAGAGTATTCGTCCCCAGGATTATTCTGAGATCGAAGTCATGACAAAGAAGAAAGAGAAGAACAATAACGATTGAGCCAGGAAGAGCCTTTCGATCGAAATCGCCCTCTGGTGGAATCCGGACAACAAGTCCATTCATGTGGCGCTTCCCGGTAGACGGATCACTCGAGTAAACAGTAAAGCGGGCTCTGCACGCTGTCATAAACACATGTTCGACCGGCTTGCATCGTGTTTGCGGGAAGCCGGCAGACCTGCGCCGCTATAGCGACCTAGGAGAGCCACCTCGTTCCGCAAAGTCTCTCCCTTTTCGGCGGGGAGCGAGGCACTGCCATCGACGAAAGTTGCACGGTTGCTCGGCAACCGATTCGGTGGGCAACGCCGCTATTGCGCGGTCTCGTCAAGCACTCTCCGTCCAGGCGGTCGCCGCGCAGCAACGAGGCAACGGAGAAATGAGGGATAGGCGTACTCATCGGCAAGAGCCAAGAGCGTCGATACGCCCGTTAGGCCCGATCGCTAGCCCAGGCCGCAAACCGGCACGCACCGTGACGCAGCGCACAGAATCACCCACCCCGGCAGAATTATGGTAAGACTTCGGACCGGCGGCGGACGCCGGCACTCCACGCGGCGACAGGCGCACTCATTCGGCTTCGACACGGGGGCAATATGTTCGACATCGGCAAGAAGGGCACGGACAAGGGACAGGACATGGCGCGCAACGATCAGGCACCGAGCTTCACTCCGCCCAGCGACGCACCGCGGACCTCCCGCAACATCGCGGTCATCGGCCCGTCGATCCGCATCGACGGCGATCTGCGCGGCGAGGAAGATCTTCTCATCGAGGGCGAGGTCAAGGGCACGGTGCAGCTCAAGGAGCATCGGCTGCTGATCGGCCCGCAGGGTCGCGTGAAGGCGAACGTCGTCGCGAACTCGATCGAGGTCGAGGGACTGACGGAAGGCGACCTCGTCGGCGTCGAGCGCGTGGTCGTGCGCTCGAGCGCGCAGGTCAGGGGCAACATCGTTTCGCCGCGCATCACGATCGAGGACGGCGCTCGGTTCAAGGGCACGATCGACATGGATGCCGAGGCCGTCGAGGCGATCGTCGGCCAGAAGCGCAGCGGCTCGGTGGCACCGCTCTCGAGCGCACCGAAAGCCGTTCCCGGTCCCGGCGCGAAACCCGCGGAGGCTGCAGCGGGCGGCAAGTCCGACTGAACAGGCTCACTACTCTCGCGCGAGCCCGGCATCGCCCGGGCTCGCGTCGTTTTACGCCCTAACGGCGCCAGAACGCCGGCGTGAGCAGCACGAGGAACGTGAAGATCTCGAGCCGGCCGAGAATCATCGAGAACGCCATCAGTAGCGTCGCCGGCTCGCTCATGCTGGCGAACGTCACCGCCACTTCGCCGAGCCCCGGTCCGAGATTGTTCAGCGTCGTCGCCACCGCCCCGAACGCCGTGACCTGATCGACGCCGTCGAGCATCAGCACGAGCATCAGGACCGCGAACACCGCGATATAGACGGTGAAGAAGCCCCAGATGCCGTCGATGATGCTATCGGGGACGATGCGTCCGTCGACGCGCACCGGGTTCTGAGAACGCGGGTGGATCAGCCGCTTCAAATGCACGCCTGCCTGTTTCGCGAGGACTACGAAGCGAATTACCTTGAGTCCGCCGGACGTCGAGCCCGCGCAGCCCCCGATGAAGCTCGCGAAGATCATCAGCACCGGCAGCGCGAGCGGCCATAGCGAGAAGTTCGCCGTCGAGAAACCGGTCGTCGACATCGACGAGACCACCTGAAACGCGGCGTAGCGCAATGCCTCGGTCGGCCTTTCGTACGTGCCTGCCGCATAAAGCACGAGCGCAGTGAACGCCGTGAGGATCGCGACGAGCGACAGAAAGACGCGCGTCTGCGTGTCGCGCCCGTAGAGCTTGAAATGCAGCGTGCGCCACGCGAGGAAGTGCACGCTGAAATTGATGCTGCCGATCAGCATGAACACGATCGCGACGAGCTCGATGAGCGGACTGTCGAAATACGCGATGCTAGCGTCGTGCGTCGAGTAGCCGGCGGTCGCGACGGTGGCCATGCCGTGCGCGATCGCGTCGAACGGCTCCATTCCGGCGAGCCAGTAGCACAGCGCGCACGCCGCGGTGAACGCGACGTAGAGCTCGGAGAGGCGGCGCGCCGTGCGAGCGATCCGCGGCGTCACGCGCTCGTCCTTGAACGGCCCGGGCACCTCCGCGCGATAGAGCTGCATCCCGCCGATGCCGAGCATCGGCAGCAATGCCACCGACAGCACCACCACGCCGATGCCGCCGAGCCATTGCAGCTCCTGCCTGTAGAGCAGGATCGACCTCGGCATCTCGTCGAGCCCGGAAAGCACCGTCGCGCCCGTCGTCGTGTAGCCGGATGCGGATTCGAACAACGCGTCCGCGAACGAAAGGTCGAGCGCGAGCATGAACGGCACGGCGCCGAGCACGCTCATCGCCGTCCACATCAGCGCGACGATCGCGAAGCCGTCCCGCGTCCTGATCGTGCTGTGGCGCCTGCGCACCGGCAGCCAGAATGCGAGCCCGATCGCCGCGGCAAGTGCAAAAGTGATCGAGAAGTGCGCGGCCTGGCCGTCGCGATACACCAGCGACACCGCCAGCGGCAGGATCAGCGTCGTGCTGAACAGCATGAACAGCACGCCGAGAGTCCGGATTGTGACGGCAAGCTTCAAGGACGCCCTTTCCGCCTGCCCTTCGCGCAGGCGGCGGTATTGTAGCGTCCCGAGCCTGCTAAGATGCGCGCCAGGGATCGACAACGCTTCGGAGGGGGTACATGCAACCGACCAGAACAGTCACGAGAATCTCGGCGCGAGGCGTTTTGCCGACGGTCGCAAGCGTCGGCGCGGCCGCGCTCTGCGCGGCTCTCCTCGTCGGCACGGCCAACGCGGAAGAGATCGCGCGCGGCACGATCGAGCGCATCAAGGTTCATTCGCCGTCGATCGAAGGTAACCTGCAAGGCAACTCCGCCGAGCGCGACGTCCTCGTCTATCTTCCGCCGAGCTACTCGACGGATACGAACCGGCGCTATCCGGTCGTCTACCAGCTGCACGGCTGGCTTCCGGGCGCCGAGCAGTGGGCGCAAATGATCCAGTTCCAGGAGCGTACCGATCGCGCGATCGCGTCCGGCACGGCGAAGGAGATGATCATCGTCCTGCCCGATTCTCAGGGCATCTTCGGCGGCGCAATGTACTCGAACTCCGTGACGAGCGGCGACTTCGAGGGCTTCATCGCGCGCGATCTCGTCGCGGAGATCGATCGGCGCTACCGCACGATTCCGGAGCGACGCAGCCGCGGGCTGTCGGGCCATTCGATGGGCGGCTACGGCACGCTGCGCATCGCGATGAAGTACCCGGACCTCTACGCGGCCTTCTACGCGATGAGCTCGTGCTGCGTCGCGCCGTTCGAGGCGACCGGCCCGATGATGGAGCAGGCGGCGGCCCTCGAGACGCCGGACGAGGCGAAGGGCGCGCCGATCTTCGCGCGCGTGCAGCTCACGCAGGCTGCGGCCTGGTCGCCGAATCCGAAGAAGCCGCCGTTCTTCTTCGACCTTCCGCTCGAGAACGGCGAGGTCAACGAGCTCGCGCTGATGAAATGGAACGCGAACGTGCCGCTCGTGATGGTCGATCAGTACGTGCCGGCATTGAAGCAATACGACGCGATCGCCCTCGACTGCGGCGAGCAGGACAACCTCATCGGCGCGAATCGGCAGTTCTCCGAGGTGCTCACGTCGTATGGCATCGAGCACACGTTCGAGACCTACGAGGGCGACCACACGAACCGGGTCGCCGAGCGCTACGGGGATCACGTCCTGCCGTTCTTCTCCCGCGTGCTCGCGTTCGAGTAGCGCGCTTGCTCTCGCACCCTGGACGAAGCCGCCGCGCCGGCTTCGATCCAGGGCGCAATCTTCACGCTTTAGCAGCAACCGCAGCGCGACGGCCCGTGTCCCTCGGCGAGGACACGGCCGTCTGCGTCGATGCACGTCAGCCGCATCGTGCGCCCGTCGTCGAGGCGCAGCGTGAAGACCGCCTGCACGAGCGCCTGCGGGTCGTCGACGCTCGCGAGGTCGAGCCAGCCTTCGACCCGATGCACGCCGGGCACCGGCAGGCCCGAAGGCGCGAAACCTTGGTAGCGCCTCACGTCGTAGCGGACGCCCGGGAAGGTTCGCCCGCCGTAGTCGATCTCGCCGACGCCCTCGCACGCCTCGACGAGGCGCATCTCGCCGCTCATGAGGTCCCCTCTTCGCGCCGCATCAGCCGGCTCTCGGTGACGATGATGTCCATCGGTATGTCGTGCGGCTGCGGGTAGATCGTCTCGAGCCGGGCGAGCTCGTAGCCCAGCCCGATCGCGCGCGGCTTGCGCACGAACGTGGCGAGCGTGCGATCGTAGTAGCCGCCGCCGTAGCCGAGTCGGTACGCGGCGTCATCGAAGCCGACGAGCGGAACCAGAAGCACGTCGGGCACGACGACGTCGCGCACGGCCGGGATCGGAATGCCCCACACCTCCTGACGCGTCAGCTTCGTCTCGGCGGTCCAGCGATAGAACTCGATCGGCGCGTTGCGCTCGACGACGACGGGCAGCGCCGCCTCGAAGCCCTTCTCAAGCAGCGAGCGAACGAAGGGGCGCATATCCGGCTCGCCCCGAATCGGCCAGTAGAACCCGACGCGGCACGGCGCACCGGAAAGCTCCGGCAACGCGGCGAGCTTCTCCGCGATCGCCGTGCCGAGGCGCTCGCGCTCGGCGAGCGGCAGCGCCCTGCGCTGCTCGAGCAGTCGCGCACGCTCCGCCTTGCGCCAGCGCTTGATGTCTTCCCACGATTGCATGAGGCCGAGAGTGTACCGCATGGACCACGCGCGTTCGGCGTCGGCGCCGCGCGCACGCCTTCAGCGCTCGCCCCGACTTTTCGCCCCTGCCGCGGAAAGTCCGGTATCATGGCGCCTCGAATGTCCGAGTATCGGTCCATGATCCCGCGTTATCTGGTCGCCTTCGTCGGCGCGAGCCTCATCACGTCCGCGATGCTGCTCGGGATGAACGAGGTCGCGCGGCGCCTGAAGGAGCGCGACCCGACGCAGTACTTTCAGATCTCGAGCTTCATCCCGGCGCCGGAGGACCGACGGCCGAGGCGGCCCCCTGCGCCGCAGGCGCGCCCGGAGCTTCCGCAGATCGAGTACGCAACGCCGCTTGACGCGGACGTGCCTCTCTCCGTGCCGACGGTCGATCCGGATCGCCTCGCCTCCCCGCCCCTCGTGCCCGAGCCGTCACCCGGCGCCACACCTCACTGAGCGGCAACGTCAGCGCGGCGCGCGCGATTGTCGCCAAAACGCGACTTGTGGATAACTCGGTGGACAAATCGCGCGGTACGTGGCGGCTTGACTTTTGTTCACAAACCCTGCAACGCGATCGACTTGTATATATCACAAAATTTTCAGATAGTTACGAAATATTCCTCATGTCGGATCGCGCAGAAATTCCGCAATGGATAATGGCCGCGGTTTTCGCAAGGCCTGTGGACACTATGCGGTTCAAAGCTCGACGCCCGCGCGCTCGAGCTCGATTCTGAGCGGCTCGATCTGAGCCTCGAAGCGCCGCCAGCGGCCGATGCCGGCCGCGTTGAGGGGCTCGCGGACCTGCACCGCGCTCGCGGTCGCGACCGGCGCGGGATTGCGTTCGAACTCGAGACAAGCCTCCTCCCAGTCGAGGCCGAGGTGCCCGAGCAGACGCTCTGTCTCGCCCCGCGGATCGGCGATGAGCGACTCGTAGCGGATCTCGTAGAAGCGGTCCTGCAGGAGGCGCCGCCAATGCCGCATCAGCGCATCGAAGCGGACGTAGTAGCGGCCGATGTCCAGAAGATCGTACGCGAAGCGGTAGTAGACGTAGTCCGGCGCGAGCATCCGCCGGTAGATCGCGACGCAAGAGTCGAGCGCGCCGCGGCGCACGCAGACGATCCGGGCATTCGGAAGGGCCGCGGCAATGAAACCGACGAGAAAGAAGTTGAGCGGCGTCTTGTCGACGAAGCGGGGTTGCTCGCCGGTGATCGGCCTCGTGCTCTCGAGGTAGGCGCGGCCGAGCGCGGCGAAATCCGCGTTCGCCGTGGCGCCGATCGTTTCGGGATCGAGCGTGCGCGGCGTCCGGGTTCCGGCCGCGCGCTTGAGGCAGAGGGCGAAAGTCCCGAGCTCGCCGGCCGACTGGACTTTCGAGTGGCTCGACAGGATCCGCTCGACGAGGGTCGTCCCGGTTCTCGGCAGACCGACGACGAAGATCGGCTCGTCGCTCGGCCACCCCTCCCCCGCCCTCGCGAGGAACTCCTCGGTGCACGTCGCGCGCACGCTGTCGAACAGCGCTCGGTCGGTCTCGAACGAGTAGTCGAGCGTCGCGCGCTTCCTCGCCTTGCCTGCCGCGAGATGCGCGAACGCGGCCGCGTAGTCGCCGAGATCCTCGAGCTCCTTCGCGAGCGCATGTCGAAGATGCAGCTCACCGTCGACGTCGTCGCCGACGGTGGCGAGCAGCGCGCTCAGCCGATCGATATGGTTACGTTCCGGCGTTTGCGTGCGCAGCTCCGCGAGCACGCTGTGCGCCTTGTAGAGACGCGGCTCGAGCGCGACCGCCCGCTCGAGCGCGCGCTCGGCGCCGGAAAAATCGCCGACGATGCGAAGCGCCGTGCCGAGGTTGTAGTGGAAATCGGCGCGGTCCGGCCGCAGCGCGACCGCTCGGCGGAAAGCCTCGGCGGCGCGATCGTGCACGCCGGTCCTCGACAGCACGACGCCCACGGTATCGAGCGCCAACGCGTCGCGCGGCTCGAGCGCGAGCGCACGCTCGGCCGCTTCGCGCGCCTCGGCGTCGCGCCGCACCATGATGAGGCATCGCGCCTGCTGCGCGAGATAGTCCGCGCGCTCGGGCGCGAGCGCAACCGCGCGGCCGATCCGATCGAGCGCTTCCGGATAGCGCGCGGCGGACGCGTAAACGATGCCGAGCAAGAAGTGAGCGTCGGCGTGGTCCGGCGCAAGCTCGAGAACTTTCGTGCAGGCTTTGCGCACGCCGTCGAGGTCGCCGCGGCCGAGCCTTTCCTCGGCCGCGCGATGCCAATAATCGACGGCGTTCTGCGGAGATTCGATCGGGCGGTTCCGCGCGTTAGATTCGGTAGCGGAATTCTATACCGAACGTTCGCGGACGCAGCACGTCGCGATAGTAGCGGCGCGACGAGAAACGGCCGATGTCGTAGTTCAGCGAAGGGTCGTCTCGCACGCCGGTCTCGGCGAACTTGTCGAACAGATTGTCCGCGTAGAGCCTCGCGCTCCAGTGCATGCCGCTCAAGCCGACCGACGCGCTGTGCAGCGTGTAGCCGCCGAGTCGTTCCCCATTGCTGCGCATGCCGACCTTCGTCAGCACGTCGCTCGTGAACGTCAGACCGTAGTCGGCGTCGAAGCCGAGACCGTTTCGCAGCTGACGGAAGTAACTGGCGTGGAAGCTGCCTTGGTGCTCGGGCGTGCCCGAAAGCCGATCGTCGGCGAACGCATCCGCGGTATCGACGAGCCCGGGCACGTCCTCGGTGAGCCGCGCGTCCGTATAAGCGTACGACCAGCGGAAAGACCACGGACCGTCGGTACGAACGGCTGCCGCGAGCTCCAAGCCGCGAGTACGTGCGTCGCCCCCGTTCACGACGATCCATTCCATGCCGATTTCCGTTCGAGTCATCGTCTGGATATCGGTCCAATCGATGTAGTACGCGGAGGCACTGAGCTGCACGCGTCCGCCGACGAGCGCGCTGTGAACGCCGATCTCGTAATTCGTCGTGCGGTCCGGCTTCACCAGAATCTGATCCGCGGGCGCACATGCGTGCTGCTCTTCGGGCGAAAGCGAAGGATCGCACGCCGCGATCGTGTTCACGCCGCCGATTCGATACCCCTCGCTGATCGTGACGTACGCGAGCACGTCGCTCGAGACGTCGAACGACGCGTTGATCTTTCCTAGGAAACCGTCGTCGGTTCCTTTGTTCCCTTCGGGGTCGCCGAACCACGGATCGAGCGGAAAATCGCGCGTCATCGTCTGCTCGATGTCGTAGTCGAAGAAGCGCCCGCCGACACCGACCGCCCAGCGCTCGGCCAACCTGTACGTGACCTCGCCGAACAGCGCGCGCTCCGTCAAGCGCGCCGCGGTGGTCAAACGATACTCGAGATCGCCGGTCGGCCGCGAGATCCCCGCGAATTCCGTATAGCCCGGCGCGAGCTCCTCGCTGAGCGCGTCGATCTCGTGATCGTTGAAGAAAAGACCGCCGATCCAGCTCCACGGTCCGGTGCCGTTCGAGACGAGCCGCAGCTCCTGGTTGACGCGCCGCTCGTCGACGACCTCACGCGTGTAGGCGGCGAATTCCGGAAACTCGAAATACGGGGGACGATCCGGCGGAATGTATCCCTCCGAGAAATGGAGCAAGAAATCGGTCTGGTCGCGCTGACCATGCTCGTCGTAGCTCGAGAGCCCCGTCGCAGAGGTCAGCGTCGCGAAGCCGAGATCAGCGACGACCTCGGCGCTCACGAGCGAGTTCTCGCGATCGTTCGGCTCGAGAAAACGATGGGCCGATTCGTAACGGTCGGTGCCGAACGCGTGACGGTGATTCACCGAGCGCCCGCCGACCTCCTGATCCTGGAAGTAGTAGCTGAAGGTCGCCTGCACGCGATCGGACGGCCGCACGAGAAACGCGAGCCGCCCGGAGAACGTCTGCTCCCAGTTCGCGTCTTCTTTCCGCCAAAGGTTTGCCGCCACCGCGCCCGGATCCGAAAGATCCGGCTCTGGATCGGAGACGCCCGGCTCGCGCACGAGATACGGGTAATCGATGAAGCCCGGATCGTCGAGCCAACCGAGCGACGCGCGAAACGCGACGCGCTCGTGGACGATCGGCACGTTGACGGTCAAGTCGCTTTCGAGACCCGTGCCGCCGTGGGAGACCCCGAAGGCGCCGCCGTGGAATTCCATCGAGAAACGCGTCGGATCGGGTGCGCGCGGAATGTAGCGCACGGCACCGCCGAGCGTTCCGGCCCCGTAGAGCGTGCCCTGCGGGCCGAGCAGCACCTCGACACGCTCGATGTCGTGAAGCTTGAGGTCGACGTAGAGCGGGATCTCGCCGACGTACGTCTGCACGGTATCGCCCGACGAGTTGTCGAGGGATTCGCTCGCGTTGAGCGACAGGACGTTCAGGCCTCGCACCGTCATCAGGTTCGCGGCCCGGCCGCCCTGATCGACGACCGTCAACCCCGGGACCCACCGCGCGAACTCGGCGAGCCCTCCGATCCGCTGCTCCTCGAGCACCGTGCCGCTCGTCGCATGGATATTGAACGGCAACTCGCGCACCGTCGTCTCGCGCCGGGACGCCGTTACGATGATCTCTTCGCTCACGCCGTCCTGAGCGGACGCCTCGTCGACCATCGACGTTGCGCCGATCGCGGCCGCGACGGCCGCAGCCAACGGCCTGCTCCCGCAAACGAGGCGAGAAACGGCACGACGTTCGTTTCTCATGTTGACCCACCAGAACCCCAGTATCGGGTTCGGCTGTCTATCACACGATTCATGAGCGCAACAAGCAAACGCGTCACGCGCGCACGGCCGTTACGCGACACTGTGACGCGCGACACGTTGCGCGGACGCAAAGCGTCGAAAAGCACGCGCCGATCGGTAGCCGGTCGTTTACCCGCCCCCCGTTCGAACGCGTCGGCGCGGTAGACTGACGACATGAACCGCCAGCACGACTCGATTGAAAAGAAGCAAAACCGCGCGGAATCCGCGGTTTCGGCCGTTACGTCTCCCGGCGAGCCGGAACTGCGTCACACATCGCAACCCGCCGCTCGAGGCCGGACGGAGGTCTCGATCGAGCCCGCCGGCCTCTTCCGGCGCATCGCTGCGTTCGGCTACGACCTCCTGCTGCTCGCGGCCCTGCTCTTCATGTTCACGCTCTCGCTGTTTCCGTTCACGGGAGGCGCGATCGAGCCGGGCACGCTCTGGTATCGCTTGAGCCTCGCGGCGATCGTCGTGCTCTTCTTCACGGGCTTTTGGGTGCGCGGCGGGCAAACGCTCGGCATGAAGGCGTGGCGGCTGCGCGTCGTCGCTCGGGACGGCGGTCCGGTGCGCTGGCCCTCGGCCCTCGTTCGCTTCGTCGCGGGCCTCGTGAGCCTCGCGCCCGCCGGTCTCGGGCTGTTGTGGGCGGCGTTCGATCCGCAACGCCGGGCGTGGCACGATCGGCTCTCGAAGACCCGGATCGTCTACGAGCGGCCGCGCTCAGCGTAACCGCGCGTAAGAGATCGCGGCGACGACGAGCAGCGCCATGGTCGGTGCCCACGCGACGACGCGAGGATCGAGCTCGAAGACCTGCGCGGTGCTCTCGAGCATCTGCGTCGCGACGTAGTAGCCGAGACCGACGATCAGCCCGACGAGCAGCCGACCGCCGGTGCCGGCGGAACGCAGGCCGCCGAAGACCCACGGCAGCGCGAGGACGGTCATCAGCAGCACCGAGACGATATTCGCCATCCTCGACCAGTAGGCGATCCGATAGCGGGTCGCGTCGAGCTCGTTCTGCTCGAGATAGGCGATGTAGCGCTTCAGCGCCGGCGTATCCAGCAGGTCCTCGCGGACGACCGAAAGGCCGAGAAGCTCGGCGCTCAGCCCGGTCTGCTGACGCGCGACACGCGTCTGCTCCGTCTCGACGCCGTCGTCGCCGAGAAATCGGGTCTGCGCGTAATTGCCGAGGAGCCACTCGCCGTCGTCGCCCGGCTCGGCGAAATCCGCGCGCGCGATGCGCTCGAGCCGCCAGCCGTCGGTGATATCGAAGATATAGACGCCGCCGAAGCCGAACTCGCCGAGCTCGCGCTTCAGGCTCCAAATCCGGTTGCCGCTCTTGAGCCAGGTCGACTGACCGGCTTCGTTCACGTCCTCGTTCAACGCACGCATGCGCATCTCGCGCGCGTACGCGCCGAGCGACGGCGCGAACGATTCGCCGAGCAGGATCATGATGACGAGCAGCACGCTCCCGGCGAGCGATACGGCGCCGAGCAGCTGCAGATGCGAGACGCCGCTCGCCCTCATCACGATGAGCTCGCGGTGCACGGCCAGGTTGCCGAGGCCGAGCAACGCGCCGATCAGCGCCGCCGGCGGCAGGATCTCGAACAGCATACGGGGCAGCCGGAGCACGACGTACGCGACCGCGTCCGCGAATCCGTAATCGTTCGTGCCGACGTCGTCGAGCTGACCGACGAGCTCGATGAAGCTCGCGACCGCGACGATCACGACCGCAGCCAGCGCGACGCCGCGCAGCACCTCCGTCGCGATGTAGCGCGTGAGCCTGCGCATCAGGCCGCTTCGCTCCGTGCTTTCGAAGGCTGCGCCGCCAACCAGCCGCTTTCCCGCGCGAGCAGCAGGAGGCCGACGAGACCCGCGAGCACGTGCACCCACCAGAGCCCGATCCATTCCGGCACGAGTCCCCGCTCGAGCCAGACGCGCGCGATCGACAGGCTGTCCACGTAGATGATGTAGACCAGGATGCCGATGCCGATGCGGGAATACCGCCCGGCGCGCGGCGACGATCGGGCGAGCGGAACCGCGAGCAAGGCGAGCACGATCGCCGAGAGCGGCGAGGAGATTCGCCACTGGAGCTCGGCGGCGGAGAGCGGATCGGTCGCGGCGACGAGCTCGGAAGTCGACCTCATCTCGATCGGCGGCTCGTACTCCTCGTCCTTCGGCACGCGAACCGGGAACCCTTGCTCTCCGAACTTCATCACGAAGAAATCCGTCTCTCCGGGCACGCCTTCGTAATGCATGCCGTCGAACAGCACGAACGACAAATGCCCGCTCTCCGCGTCCTGCACGCGCCGCCCTCGATCCGCGAGTATCGCGACGACGCGCTCGCCGACGTGGCGCTGCAGGAACACGCCCGCGAGCTCGTCGTCATGCACCTCGCGCGCGTAAATCACCGTCTCGCCCGAGTCGGGGCTCGCGAACTTGCCGGCCTCGATCACCGACACCTGGAGCGCCTCCTGCGCCTCGATCTTGATTTCCTCGATCCGACGGACCGCCGTCGGCGTCTGCACGAGCGAGAGCCAGCTCGTGCCGGCGGCAAGCAACAGGGTCAACAGACCGATCGGGCGAAGCAGCCGTGCCGGGCCAACGCCGCATGCCCAGAGCGCGACCATCTCCGAGTCCCGGTTCAGGCGCGCGAGCGCGAGCATGATCCCGAGGAACAACGCGAACGGCGCGAGCATCGTCACATAGCTCAGCGACGTCAGTCCCAGGATCGGAAATACCGCCTCGCGGGGAAGTGATCCGGCCGCGGCCTCGCCGAGGACCTCGGCGAGCTGGTTGCTCAAGAGGATCAGGAACAGGACGACGAGCACGAGCGTCAGCGCCGCGAAGCACTCGCGGAAGACGTATCGGCTGACGATGCTCACGGTGCCGGTTTCCGGTAGATTCGAAGGATCGAGTACACTAGCGGGCACTGCCGACGCGGGCAACAACAAGCGATAACATGGGCTCACCCGCTCTCGGCCGCGATCTCCCCTTTCGGGACCGGTGCGAAACCGCTTCCCCGAAACGTGCCGATCGGCGATCAAGCCCCGAGGAAGTAGCGAGGAACGACGAATGGACTTTTCCGTCAAGACCGGGGCACCGGCCGATCAGCGCACGGCGTGCGCGATCCTGCCGTTGTTCGACGGACCGCTGACCGGCGCGGCGCGCGAGATCGACGCCGCATCGGGCGGCCTGATCCGCCGGCTCGTGCGCTCCGGTGCCGCATCGGCCAAGCTCGGCGCGACGTTGCTCGTCCCGACCCCGAGCGGCGGCGCCGCGGAGCAATGGCTCCTCGTCGGCTGCGGGAAAGCGGCCGAGTTCGACGCGAAGAAGCTGTGCCGGGCCCTCGCCTCGGCCGTCGGAGCGCTCAAGGACAAGGGCATCCGCGAAGCCGTGAGCTTCCTCGCGTGGGAGCGCCCGAGCGGCCTGACGGCATACTACGCGGCGCGGCTCTCGGTCGAGACGGTGCGCAGCGCCGTCTACCGCTTCGACGAGCTGAAAAGCGACGCCGAGAGCGGCGAAGGGCGCGGCCGCAAGCGCCTCTCCCGCATCGGCCTCGCGGTCTCGAACGCCGCCGACGTCGCGGAGACGCGTCGCGGCATCGCGCACGGCGCCGCGATCGCGAACGGCATGGACCTCACGCGCAACCTCGGCAACCGCCCGCCGAACGTCTGCACCCCGTCGCATCTCGCGGAGCAAGCGAAAGCGCTCGCGGCCGAGCACGACAAGCTCGACGTCGAGGTGCTGACCGAGCGGCAGATCGAGAAGCTCGGCATGGGCGCGCTCCTCTCCGTCGCCCGCGGCACGGAGGAGCCCCCTCGCCTGATCGTGCTGCGTTATAACGGCGCGCCGAAGCGCGAGAAGCCGATCGCGCTTTGCGGCAAGGGCATCACGTTCGACACCGGCGGGATCTCGCTGAAGCCGCCGCCGAAGATGGACGAGATGAAGTTCGACATGTGCGGCGCCGCGGCCGTGCTCGGCGCGATGGCGGCGATCGCCGAGATCGGCCCCGCGCGCAACGTGGTCGCCGTCGTGCCCGCGGCGGAGAACATGCCGAGCGGCCGCGCGACCCGGCCCGGCGACATCGTCAAGAGCCTGTCCGGCAAGACGATCGAGATCCTCAACACCGACGCCGAAGGCCGGCTGATCCTCTGCGACGCGATCACCTACGCGATTCAGCGGTTCGCGCCGCGTTACCTGATCGACGTCGCGACCTTGACCGGGGCGTGCGTGGTCGCGCTCGGGCATCTGCACACGGGGCTTTTCTCGAACGACGAAACGCTCGCGACCGCGTTGCTCGAGGCATCGTCCCGATCGCTCGACACCGCGTGGCGCCTGCCCGTCGACGAGGAGTACGGCGAGTCGCTGAAGAGCAATTTCGCGGATTTCGCGAACGCGGGCAGCCGCGACGGCGGCGCGAGCGTCGCGGCGGCCTTCCTCGCGAAGTTCGTCGAAGGCACGGCGTGGGCCCATCTCGATATCGCCGGCGTCGCGTGGCGCGGCGAGTCGCAGAAGGGGGCGACCGGCCGGCCGGTGCCGCTCCTCGTCGACTTCTTGCTCAATCTCGACGCGGCGTGACCGAGATCGACTTCTATATCCTCGACCGTGCATCGGACGAATTCCGGCTGACGTTCGCTTGCCGTCTCGCCGACAAGGCCGCCGACCGAGGCCTCGCGGTGCTGATCCGTCCGAGCTCGCCGGTCGAGGCGAAAACGCTCGACGAGTTGCTGTGGACGTTCTCGCAGGGGAGCTTCCTGCCCCATCGGCTCGCCAGCGAC
>Ga0207873_1001289_pt1 | contig 24599 bp, 17 predicted proteins | sample BGWIniCompost_FD_187373 | JGI IMG/M metagenome (GOLD analysis project Ga0207873, IMG submission 187373) | Cellulose adapted compost microbial communities from Newby Island Compost Facility, Milpitas, CA, USA - BGW Initial Compost (SPAdes)... ...
GGGTTCCAGGCGAAGTCGGCGGCCGTGAAGAGGGGGATGCGCGACGCCTCGGGCTGTTCCATCGCGTTGGCGAGCAGCGCGGCCGACCCGGCGGCCACGGCGGGCTCCCGGCCCTGGTACGGGCCGAGGAAGAGCCGCCCGGGGGCGTAGTCGTTGACCGGGTAGTTGTCCATCGTCACCAGCGGGTGCGCGAACACCTCGCGCGCCTCGGAGAGCTGCCGGCCCGTGATGGTGCGGGGCACCACGCCGATGCCGGTCCACGCCACCTCGACACCGTCGTCCAGCTCCCGCGCGAGCGCCCGCCGGTACGCGGTCGAGCCGTCCTCGTAGTACTCGGTGGGCATCAGGGACAGCGCGGGCGCGTCCGGGTACCGCCGCTCCAGGTGCCGGGCGATCGCGTTGGCGACGTGCGCCTGGGCGCGGGCGGCCGCCTCGGGCCCGGAGCCGAACCGTTCGGCGTCCGCCCCGCAGTGCCACTCGCTGTAGCTGACGTCCTGGAACTGCACCTGGAAGGCGCGGAAGCCCAGCGCCCACATCGCGTCCAGCTTGCGGGTCAGCGCCCGCAGGTCGTCGTCGGAGGAGAAGCACATCGCCTGTCCGGGCGCGACGGCCCAGCCGAGGGTGACGTGGTTGCGGGCGGCCCGCCCGGCCAGCTCACGGAACTCCGCGCGCCGCTCGGCCGGGTAGGGCTCGCGCCAGCGGGCCTGCCGGTAGGGGTCGTGGCCGGGCGCGTACAGATAGCGGTTCTGCTTGGTGCGGCCCAGGAAGTCGAGCTGAGTCAGTCGCTGCCGGTGCGTCCACGGGGTGCCGTAGAAGCCCTCCGTGACGCCCCGCACCGCGGTGGCGGGCCAGTCCCGGATCACGGCGGCGCTGAACCGTCCGTCCGGGCGCAGCAGCTGACGCAGGGTCTGCACCGCGTGGAACTGGCCGTCCGGGCCCGCCCCGGTGAGCGAGATGCCGTCGCGGCCGACGGTCAGGGCGTAGCCGCCGGAGGGGAGGGCGTGACGCGAGTCGCCGCCGGGGCGCTGAGCGCCCACCCGCACCACCAGCGCCCCCTTGGGCATCCGTGCGCCGGGCTCGGTGAACCGGCGCGCTCCGGCTTGCCGCAGCAGGGCGCGCAGCGCGTCCAGGGCGTACGGGTCGGCCGTCCCGTCGACGTGCAGGGCCACCTCGTCGGTCACCGCGACCGGATCGTTGCCGGTGCGCAGGGAGTGCGGGCGCGGCCAGACGGACACATCGGCGGCCTCGGCCGCCCCGGAGGCGGGACGGGGCTCCGTCCGGGGGTCGTCCGCCGGGACGGCGGACACGTCGGGCGCGAGGCCCAGGGTTCCGGCGACGACGGCGAGCGCGAGGACCGCCGCCCTCTTCCCACGCCGTGGCTGCACAGCTCCTCCCGGTCGCTCGACAGGCGGTTCGAGCCCACCACCCTTGCGGTGAACGTGTCAACGAGAGTGGCCGGTGTGCCCGATCTGTCCGAATGCGGGGCGAGTGAGCGGGAACAGAATGTGAGCAGGACCACGTTGGACGGGTTTGTGCGTCTGGTCTCGCGCCCTCTGGGTAGGGCTGCGGGATAACCCGCACGACCCGACCGGACACACCCGCACATCCGTGCCGAACACTACACACGGCCCGAGCCGAGCCTCAGGGGCACGGCCGGGCCCGACGAGGAGGCCATCCGTGGCTGCACCCGCATACGTACCGTCCCCCGCCCTGTCCAAACCCTGGGCGGAGCACACCTCCGCCGCACCCGAGGGCCCCCACGGGGCCGAAGCGGGCGAGGGGCTGCACGCCTGCGTCTTCAGCGCCGAAGGCCCCTGCACCGAGGTCCCCCTGACCAGCGAGCCCCCGCTGCCCGACGCCGAACCCCTCACCAGCGAGCCCCCGCTCGCCGACGCCGCCCCGCTGACCAGCGAGTCCGACGCCTTCACGGACACCGAGACGGACACCGACCCCTCCGGACTCGACGCCTTCCCGTCCCAGTCCACCGGATTCGACGACGCCTTCCCGGCCCAGTACCGCCCGGAGCCGTAAGTGACCGCGCCGGCCGAGCCCTGCTCCGAGGACCTCTCCCGGCTCGCCGAGCTGCATGGCGTCGCCACCTCCTACCGTCCCTCCCCGGACCGCACCGTCGACGCCTCGGCCACCGCCGTCACCCTCGCCCTCGCCGCACTCGGCGTGGACGCGACCACCCCCGAGGCGGTGCGCGCCGCGCTCGCCGCCCGCGAGGAGGAGCTGGCCGGCCGGCTGCTGCCGCCCACCGTCACCGGCTGGGGCGGCACCGTCCCGGCCGCGCTGGCCGCGCTCCCGGAGGGCACCCGGCTGAGCATCCGCACCGAGCAGGGCGAGCTGCGCTCCGGTGCCGACGGGCTCCCGCCCGGCGTTCACCAGGTGACCGCCACCGCCCCCGACGGGCGCACCGCGCGGGCCCACCTGATCGTCGCCCCGCCCCGGCTGCCGGCCCCCGCAGGACGTTCCTACGGCCTGCTCGTCCAGCTCTACTCGCTGCTGTCCGGCCGCTCCTGGGGCATGGGCGACCTCGGCGACCTCAACGAGCTGGCCGCCTGGGCCGGACGCAGTCTCGGCGCCGGATTCGTCCAGGTCAACCCGCTGCACGCGGCCGTGCCCGGCTCCCCGACCGACCCCTCCCCGTACCGGCCCTCCTCCCGCCGGTTCCCCGACCCCGTGCACCTGCGGATCGAGGACATCCCGGAGTTCGCCCACGTCACCGACGACGACCGCGTGCGGTCCCTGCGCCGGCGGGCCGGACGGCTGCGCACGGCGGTGCTGGAGCAGGGCGAGCTGATCGACCGGGACGCCGTCTGGAAGCTGAAGCGCGAAGCCCTGGAGCTGGTGCACCAGGTGCCGCTCGGGCCCGGCCGGCGCGCCGCCTACTGCGACTTCCTCGCCGAGCAGGGCACCGCCCTGGAGGACCACGCCACCTGGTGCGCGCTCGCCGAGGTGCACGGCCCCGACTGGCACAGTTGGCCCGCCTCCCTGCGCGACCCGCGCTCGCCGGAGACCGCCCGCGCCCGCCGCGAACTGATGGACCGGGTCGACTTCCACTGCCGGCTGGCCTGGCTCACCGACAACCAGCTCGCCGCGGCCCAGCGCACCGCCCGCGAGGCCGGGATGCCGCTCGGCATCGTGCACGACCTCGCCGTCGGCGTGCACCCGGGCGGCGCCGACGCCTGGGCGCAGCAGGAGTACTTCGCCGCCGGCATGTCCATCGGCGCACCCCCGGACGCCTTCAACGCGCGGGGCCAGGACTGGGGTCTGCCCCCGTGGCGGCCCGACCGGCTCGCCGAGTCCGGCTACGCCCCCTTCCGCGACCTGCTGAGGGCCCTCTTCCGGTACGCCGGGGCGCTGCGCATCGACCACGTCATGGGCCTGTTCCGGCTCTGGTGGGTGCCCCACGGCCACCCGCCCACCGAGGGCACCTACGTCCGCTACGACGCCGAGGCCATGCTCGCCTCCCTGGTCCTCGAGGCCTCCCGCGCCGGGGCCATGGTGATCGGTGAGGACCTGGGCACGGTCGAGCCGGGCGTGCGCGAGGCGCTGCGCGAGCGCGGGGTGTACGGCACCTCGGTCCTCTGGTTCGAGCGCGACTGGGAGGGCGACGGGCGCCCTCTGCCGCCGGACGCCTGGCGCGCCGACTGCCTGGCCACCGCCACCACCCACGACCTGCCGTCCACCGCCGCCCGTCTCACCGGCGAGCACGTCGACCTGCGCGACCGCCTCGGCCTGCTCACCCGCCCGCTCAGCGAGGAGCGTGCGGAGGCCGCCGCCGACACCGCGGAATGGCTGGACCTGCTGTCCCGGCTCGGCATGCTGCAGGGCTCCGGCGGCGGGGGCGACACGCGCTCGGAGGAGGCCGAGATCCAGGCCGTCCACCGCTATCTGCTGCACACTCCCGCCCGCCTGATCGGCGTCTGGCTGCCCGACACCGTCGGCGACCGCCGCCCGCAGAACCTCCCCGGCACCTGGGACCAGTACCCCAACTGGCGGCTGCCGATCGCCGACGCCGAGGGTCGTCCGGTGTCCCTGGAGGACCTGGCGGAGTCGCCGCGGCTGCACGCGCTGCTCGAGGTGCTCAGGGACGCGCGGGGAGGCCGGGGCCGGTGAACCGCCGTCGTCCGACCTGCGCGAAGGCCTCGTACGGCACCCCGGGCGCGCGCCCTTCACCGGCGTTCGCTACCTTGTGCAGCGTGGACAAGAAGAACGCCCTGCGCGCCGGCGCCCTGGCAGCCGGTACGACGCTGATGATGCTGCTCATGTCGTCCCCCGCGCTCGCGATCACCCGCGACGACGGTGACGACCCCGGCCCCGGCCTGAGCGTCATCGAGACGCTGGGCCTCTTCGTCGCGCTGCCGATCGTCCTGTTCGCGGTGATCACCGGCCTGGTGATGGTCCTCGACCGCTCCAAGGAGGAGCACCGGGTGACCAGCCGCAACATCAAGACCAAGGCCGACGCCAAGGCCTGACCGGCGCCGCACACGCGCCCGCGGGGACCGTCACCGAGGGCGCCGCGTCACGGGCGCCGAGGGTGCAGCTGCACAGCTCACCGGGGCGCCGCCGCACAGCTTCACCGAGGGCGCCGTCTCCAGCCGATCCCGGCGGAGGCGGCGCCCTCGGCGCGTTCACGGGGCCCGCGGACCTACCGCTCGTTGGCGAGCAGCAGCTCCCGCAGCAGATCGGCCAGCTGCCCGGCCTGCTCCCTGCTGAGCACCGAGAGCGCCTCCGTCTGCACGGCCAGCCCCGCGGCCACCGCCTGGTCGACCACCCGCAGCCCCTCCTCGGTGAGCGTCACCTGCAGCCCGCGGCGGTCGTGCGGGTCGGGGGAGCGGCGCAGCAGTCCGGCCCGTTCCAGCTTGTCCAGCCGGCCCGTCATCCCGCCGGTGGTGAGCATCAGCGTCTCCGAGAGCCGGCGGGGGGAGAGGGTGTAGGGCTCCCCGGACCGCCGCAGCGTGGCGAGCACGTCGAACTCGCCGCGGGCCAGCCCGTACGCCCCGTACGCCTTGTCCATGCGGGCGCCCACCGCCCGGGTGAGCCGGTACATCCGGCCGAAGACCTCCATCGCCGCGGTGTCGAGGTCCGGCCGGACCGTCGCCCACTGCTCGATGATCGCGTCGACGGGATCCCTGCGCTGCGCGCGGCGTTCACTCATGGCCCTGAGTATGACCTGTCCGGTCAGCGGCGAGAAAGCAGCTTGATGGTAAGTAGCTTGCCACTAAGCTACTTACCATCAATCTATCCGGCCCTCCTCGGAGAGGTGCACATCATGTCCGCTGCCCGTGCCGCACACGCCGGCCTGATCGTGCTCACCGCCTACGCCCCCGTCTCCTGGGGCACCACCTACGCCGTCACCACCGAGTTCCTGCCGGCCGACCGCCCGCTGTTCACCGGTCTGATGCGCGCCCTGCCCGCCGGCCTGCTCCTGCTGGCCCTGGCCCGGGTGCTGCCGCGCGGGGCGTGGTGGTGGAAGGCGGCCGTGCTGGGCGCGCTGAACATCGGCGCCTTCTTCCCGCTGCTGTTCCTCGCCGCGTACCGCCTGCCGGGCGGCCTCGCAGCGGTCGTCAGCTCGACCGGCCCCCTGCTCGTGGTCGCCCTCTCGGCCCTGCTCCTGCGCGAACGCCCCACCGTCCGCTCCGTACTCACCGGCATCGTGGCCGCCTTCGGAGTGAGCCTGGTCGTCCTGAAGGCGACCGGCGCGCTGGACGCGGTCGGCGTGCTGGCGGCCCTGGCCTCCACCGCGTCGATGTCCACCGGCACCGTGCTCACCCAGCGCTGGGGCCGCCCGGAGGGCGCCGGCCCGCTCGCCCTGGCCGGCTGGCAGCTCACGGCCGGCGGACTGGTCATCGCCCCCGTCGCCCTGCTGGTGGAGGGCGCCCCGCCCGCCCTCGACGCCCCGGCCGCCGGCGGCTACCTCTACCTCGCCCTGGCCAACACGGCCCTCGCCTACTGGCTCTGGTTCCGCGGCATCGGCCGCCTCACCGCCACCCAGGTCTCCTTCCTCGTCCCCCTCTCCCCCCTCACCGCGGCGGTCCTCGGCTGGGCGGCCCTCGGCGAGTCCCTCACCCCCGTGCAGGTGGCCGGCATGGCCCTGGCCCTCGGCGCCACGGTGGCGGGACAGCTCCTGCCGCGGCGGGAGCCCGTGGCGGGGCCCGTCCCCTCCGGAACGTCCGGGTCGGCCGAACGAGCCGATCGCAAGGTCTCGACGCGCGTGTGAACGCCGAAGGGGCGCCCGGCATCACACCGGGCGCCCCTGTCGCTGCGGACGTACTGGCTGCTACTTGCCCGCCGCCGCGTCCGCGGACTGGGCGCGCAGGGCCCGTTCGATGCCGGCGCGGGACTCGGAGACCAGCCGGCGCAGGGCCGGGCTCGGGTCGGCCGAGGAGAGCCAGGCGTCGGTCTTGTCCAGGGTCTCGCGGGTGACCTGGACGGACGGGTAGAGGCCGACCACGATCTGCTGGGCGATCTCGTGCGAGCGGGTGTCCCAGATGTCCTTGACCACCTCGAAGTAGCGGTCGGCGTACGGGGCGAGCAGCTCGCGCTGGTCGGTCTGGACGAAGCCGTTGATGACCGCCTCCTGCACGGCGTTCGGCAGCTTGTCGGACTCCACGACCGACGCCCACGCCTCCGCCTTGGCCTCCTCGGTCGGGCGGGCCGCGCGGGCGGTGGCCGCGTGGCGCTCGCCCGCCGCGGTCTTGTCGCGCTCGTACTCGGCCGCGATGTCCGCCTCGTCGAAGCGGCCCACCGCCGCGAGCCGCTGCACGAAGGCCCAGCGCAGCTCGGTGTCCACGGTCAGGCCCTCGACGGTCTGCTCGCCGCTGAGCAGGCCCTCCAGCAGGTCCAGCTGCTCGGGGGTGCGTGCGGTCGCGGCGAACGCCCGCGCCCAGGCCAACTGGTGGTCGCTGCCCGGCTCGGCGGAGCGCAGGTGCGCCAGCGTCGCGTCGGTCCAGCGGGCCAGCAGGGCCTCACGGGCGGCCGGGTCGGCGTACAGGTCGATGGCCAGCTTCACCTGGCGGTGCAGCGACTGCACGACACCGATGTCCGACTCCTTGCCGATGCCGGACAGCACGAGGGAGAGGTAGTCGCGGGCGGGCATCTCCGCGTCCCGGGTCATGTCCCAGGCGGAGGCCCAGCACAGGGCGCGCGGCAGCGACTCCGCGAAGTCGCCCAGGTGCTCGGTGACGGTGGCCAGCGACTGCTCGTCCAGGCGGACCTTGGCGTACGAGAGGTCGTCGTCGTTGAGCAGGACGACCGCCGGGCGGGGCTTGCCCACGAGCTGCGGCACGGCGGTGAGTTCGCCGTCGACGTCCAGCTCCACGCGCTCGCCGCGCACCAGGCGGCCCGCGCCGTCCAGGCCGTAGAGGCCGATCGCGACGCGGTGCGGGCGCAGCACCGGCTCGCCCTTGGCGCCGGCGGGCAGCGCCGGGGCCTCCTGGCGGACCGCGAAGGAGGTGATCACGCCCCGGTCGTCGGTCTCGATCTCAGGACGCAGGACGTTGATGCCGGCCGTCTCCAGCCACTTCCTCGACCAGGTCTTCAGATCGCGCCCGGAGGTCTCCTCCAGCGCTCCCAGCAGGTCGGACAGGCGGGTGTTGCCGTAGGCGTGGCGCTTGAAGTAGGCCTGCACACCGCGGAAGAACTCGTCCTCACCGACGTACGCCACGAGCTGCTTGAGCACGCTGGCGCCCTTGGCGTAGGTGATGCCGTCGAAGTTGACCAGCACGTCGTCCAGGTCGCGGATGTCCGCCATGATCGGGTGCGTGGACGGCAGCTGGTCCTGGCGGTAGGCCCAGGTCTTCATCGAGTTGGCGAACGTGGTCCACGAGTGCGGCCAGCGCGAGCCGGGCGCCGCCGCCTGGCAGGCGATCGAGGTGTAGGTGGCGAACGACTCGTTGAGCCACAGGTCGTTCCACCACTCCATGGTGACCAGGTCGCCGAACCACATGTGGGCCAGCTCGTGCAGGATGGTCTCCGCCCGCACCTCGTACGCCGCGTCCGTCACCTTGGAGCGGAAGACGTACTGGTCGCGGATGGTCACCGCGCCCGCGTTCTCCATCGCGCCCGCGTTGAACTCCGGCACGAACAGCTGGTCGTACTTCTTGAACGGGTAGGCGTAGTCGAACTTCTCCTGGAACCAGTCGAAGCCCTGCCGGGTCACCTCGAAGATCGCGTCCGCGTCCAGGTACTCGGCCAGCGACGGCCGGCAGTAGATGCCGAGCGGCACGCTCTGCCCGTCCTTCTCGTACACGCTGTGCACGGAGTGGTAGGGGCCGACGATCAGGGCCGTGATGTACGTGGAGATGCGCGGCGTCGGCTCGAAGACCCAGACGTTGTTCTCCGGCTCGGGCGTGGGCGAGTTGGAGACGACGGTCCAGCCCTCCGGCGCCCTCACGGTGAACTGGAAGGTCGCCTTCAGGTCGGGCTGTTCGAAGCTCGCGAACACCCGGCGGGCGTCCGGCACCTCGAACTGCGTGTAGAGGTAGGCCTGGCCGTCGACCGGGTCGACGAACCGGTGCAAACCCTCGCCGGTGTTGGTGTAGGCGCAGTCCGCGCGCACCCGCAGCACATTGCGGCCCTTGAGCAGGCCGGGCAGAGCGATGCGGGAGTCCTTGAAGACCTCGTCCGGGTCGAGGGCGTCCCCGTTCAGGATCACCTCGTGCACGGTGGGTGCCACCAGGTCGATGAACGACTCCGCGCCGTCCTCGGCGACGTCGAAGCGCACCGTGGTCACGGACCGGTAGGTCCCTCCCTCTTGCGCGCCGGAGAGATCCAGGTCGATCTCGTACGAGTCAACGGTCAGCAGCTTCGCCCGCTGCTGCGCCTCTTCGCGAGTCAGGTTTGTGCCAGGCACGCGGTCATCTCCTCGTCATGTGTGCGTCGGGTCATCCTTCCACGCATCCCCCCTGTTCAACGACGACGGAGCCGGACCATGGGGATACCCCTGCATCGGACGGGGGAGTGCGAGGGCCCGGTGCGCGGTGCGCGGCGACGAAGAGGCGCACAGAACACGGCTCGGGCACCCCGGACACCGCGGGGCGCGGGGCGCGACCGGGCACACGAAGGGGGCGCCCGGTCGTCCGCCGGGCGCCCCCTTCGAGGCTCCTGGAACTGCCGCGCAGCTCCGGGCTACTTCTTCTGCAGCTCGGCCGCCACCAGCTCCGCGATCTGCACCGCGTTCAGCGCGGCGCCCTTGCGGAGGTTGTCGTTGGAGATGAACAGGGCCAGGCCGTTCTCGACGGTCTCGTCGCGGCGGATGCGGCCGACGTACGACGGGTCCTTGCCGGCCGCCTGCAGCGGGGTCGGGATGTCCGACAGCTCGACGCCGGGGGCGTCCGCCAGCAGCTCGGTCGCGCGCTCCGGGCTGATCGGGCGGGCGAACCGGGCGTGGACCTGCAGCGAGTGGCCGGAGAAGACCGGGACGCGGACACAGGTGCCGGAGACCTTCAGCTCGGGGATCTCCAGGATCTTGCGGGACTCGTGGCGCAGCTTCTGCTCCTCGTCGGTCTCGTTCAGACCGTCGTCGACGAGGTTGCCGGCGAAGGGCAGCACGTTGAAGGCGATGGTGCGCTTGTAGACGTTCGGCTCGGGGAAGTCGACCGCTTCGCCGTCGTGGGTCAGCTTGTCGGCCTCGGCGACCACCTTCTGGGTCTGCCCGTGCAGCTCCGCGACGCCCGCGAGACCGGAGCCGGACACCGCCTGGTAGGTGGCGACGACCAGGGCCTCGAGGCCGGCCTCCGCGTGCAGCGGACGCAGTACCGGCATCGCGGCCATGGTGGTGCAGTTCGGGTTGGCGATGATGCCCTTGGGGCGGTCGGCGATCGCGTGCGGGTTCACCTCGGCGACGACCAGGGGAACCTCGGGGTTCCGGCGCCAGGCGGAGGAGTTGTCGATCACGACCGCGCCCTGCGAGGCGACCTTCTCGGCGAGCGCCTTCGAGGTGGCGCCGCCCGCCGAGAACAGCACGATGTCCAGGCCGGTGTAGTCGGCGGTGGACGCGTCCTCCACCGTGACGCCGTCCAGCTCGGTGCCCGCCGAACGGGCCGAGGCGAACAGGCGCAGCTCGGTGACCGGGAAGTTCCGCTCCGTGAGGATCCTGCGCATGACCGTACCCACCTGACCGGTGGCTCCGACGATTCCGACCCTCACGGTGACTCCTTCACTTGCGTCCTGGTGCGTACCTGATGCCTGGCCGAGGCTCTTCCATCATGCGGCCGGCCACGGCCCTGCTGTCCAATCCTTCGGCGTACTGCCCGCCCACTGGGACGAGCCCACGGTGATCAGAAGTTCCGGACCTTCGGTTCCGGGCCCGCTGAGCTGCACAAAATCAGCCCTTCACAGCTCCCGGCCGCAAGGACCCCTGCCCGGACCGCCGGCACGCCACACAGAGTGTGACGTACGCCTCTGAACACTCCGGGCCGGGCGTGAACGTTCCGGGCGGCCCCGGCGTCGTAGGAGAAACAGCGTGAGGGGGGTGCCAGTGCTGCGCGGAAGGACCCGGCGCGGACGGGGCGCGCGTACCGCCGCGGACGACGATCCGCTGGACGCGGCGCAGGAACGCCGGGTGCGGGCGGTGCTCGCCCTCGGCGGGGTGCCGCAGGCGGACCTGCCGGACGGGGTGCAGCAGGTCCGCCTGCGGCTGCTGGAACGCGCCGCGAGCGGCCGGGAGGCACCCCGGGACGTCGCGGCCTGGGCGGCGGTCGTCGCCTCCAACCTGGCCATGGACTGGCACCGCGCCCGCCGGCGCCAGGAGCGGCTGGGCGAACGCCTCGCCGCACTGCATCCGACCCAGCTGCCGTCCGGCGAGGAGACCAGCCTGCTCTCCCTCGCCGTCGCCCGCGGTCTGGACGAGCTGCCGGACGCCCAGCGCCAGGTCGTCGTCCTGCGCTTCTACGCGGATCTGCCGGTCCGCTCCATCGCCGAACAGCTCGGCGTCCCTGAGGGCACGGTCAAGAGCAGGCTGCACTCCGCGGTCCGCGCGCTGCGCACCCGCCTGCACGAGGACGAGGTGGTGTGACATGACCGCCGAGAACAGCGGAAGCACCGGGAACACGGGAAACCCCCGGAACCCCCGGAACCCCGGAAGCACCGGCCGCAGCGAGAACACCGAGAGCGCCGGGCACGGCGAGCACGGCATGCACGGGTACGCCGGCCCCGAGGGCCAGGACGCCCTGATGGCCGCGATCCTGGGCGAGCCGCCGCCCCCGGGGGCCCTGCGCGACCCGTCCGTCCGGGACGAGCACGGCGCGGCCGCCGCCGATGTCGCGGCGCTCCGGGAGCAGCTGGTGGTGATCGGTGACGCGCTGGCCGGCGAAGCCGGTGCCGCCCCTGCCGGACAAGCGGCCGTCACCCCGCTCGCCGGGCGCCGCCCGCGCCGCCCGCTGAAGGCCGCCCTCGGCGCCCTCGCTGCCGCCGCTGCCGCCGCGCTCGTCGTCTCGGTGGGCTGGCTCGCGCCGCAGGCGGGCGTCTCGGGCGGCGACGCCGGGGGCGGCTCCGCCGCCGACAGCGTGCCCGGCGAGAGCAGCGGCCCCGGCGTCCTCTTCGGCAGCCCCCGGTATCTGGCCTGCGCCCGCACGGTCGCCGAGGGCACCGTCTCCGCGGTGCGGCCGGCATCGTCCGGCGGGGTCGAGCGGGTCACGCTGACGGTGAGGGCCCTGTACAAGACGGAGGACGGGCGGACCGGAGAGCTCTCCTTCCCGGTCCGCACCGCCGAGGCGCCGCCGCTGCGCACGGGTGACCGGGTGCTCGTCGGCATCCCGAGGAACAACGCCTTCCCGGACACGGTGCTGGTCGGTGAGGAGCGGATCGCCCCTGCCCGGTCCCGGCTCGCCGCCTCCCTGCCCGAGTCCCGCACCCTCGGCTGCCCATGACGGCATGACGAAGGGCGGGCGCCCTCACCAGGACGCCCGCCCCTCGTGCGCGGGCCCTGCCAGGACCCGGGCTGCTCACGGCTTTGCCGTCACGGCACGGGGCCGCAGCGGACCCGGCCGACAGCCGTTACGGCACGACGTTCCCGATCGCCACGCTGCCGGTGCCCGCGACCGTGCCGCGCTCGTTGACCAGCTGGACCCGGCCGAAGAACTCGCGTCCCTCGGGGGCCGCCGCGGCGGCCGTGACCTCGGCGGAGACCTCCGCCGAGTCGCCCGTGCCGAGCTTCACCGTCGCGGAGTCGTCGACCGACACCGTGCCGAGCGAGGCGGAGAAGAACACGTCACGGTAGTCGTACTCCGTGGTGCCCGCCGGGACCGAGTAGCCCACGACCTCCACCGTGTAGGTGCCGGCGGCCGGCTCGGCGATGGACACCGACTCCTCCGAGTCGCCGTCGGCCGACTGGGCGACGCGGTTGCCGTCCTCGTCGTAGACCGCGAGGTCCAGGTCGGCGGCGGCGTCGGAGACGTTGCCGATGGACACGTCGAGCGAGGCGGCGCCCTCGGGCACCTCGACCGTGGTGGTCCGGGTCTCACCCGTCTTGATCGACGGGCGGTCCGCCTTCGCCGAGCCGAGCGGCCCGCCGACCAGCTTGCCCTCCAGGGCGGCGAACTTGTTCGTCACCTTCCAGGAGGCGGCGGCCGGTGTGCCGATCTCCGCCTCCGGCACGGTCACGGTCTCCGGCTCGAAGGCCGCGCCGAGCACGGCGACGTCCAGCTTGTAGGGGTTGTCGAGCAGCGGCGAGGTGCGGCGCGCCTCGACCTCGATCTCCCAGACGCCCGGCTGCGGGTCGGCGTAGGAGCGCAGGTCGGGGCGGCAGCCGTTGCCGTCGTTGTAGTTGTTGTAGCAGTTGGGCGTCGAGGTGGTGTCGACCGGGACGCCGTAGGGGTGGATGGCGATGAACCGGGTCTGGCTCTTGCCCTTCAGCCCGCTCATCGCGACCTGCAGCGTCTTCGCGCCCTCGGGCACGGTGACGAAGTAGGAGGTGGTGCTGTTGCGCTGCACCGAACCGGACGCCGAGTAGGTGTACTTCAGCGGGGCCGAGACCACCACCGTCGTCATGATCTGGCGGTCCACGCCCTCGGTGCGCGGGTCGTCGACCTCCAGGATCGCGCTCTTGATGCCGGCCGAGCCGGGCGCGGCCTGGACCTTCACGGTCACCGGCTTGTTCAGCGGCAGCTTGATGTCGTCGTCGCCGAGGATGCGGAAGGTGCGGCCGGCGTTGTTCTCGATGTCCAGCTTGTGCTTGATGGCGCGGTCGGGACCGGACGTACGGGTGATGGTGATCTCGTACGTCTTCTTCTGACCGGCCTTCAGGCCGCCCTCACGGTCGTACAGACCGGTGCCGAAGCCCGGCGTCTTCAGGAACTGGTCGATCGCGGTGTCGACCGGCGCCTTCACCGTGTAGGTGTGCGCGGTGGCGCCGTCGCGGATCGCGTCCCAGGCGTCCTCGATGTCGATCAGGCCCGCGCCCTCCTCGTAGGCCTGCACGTCCTTGATGTGCTCGGCGGTGGAGGTGAGGGCGGTGCGCAGCGTCGCCGGAGGCAGGTCGATGCGCTTCTGCTTCGCGGCCGACAGCAGCAGCGCCGCGGCGCCCGCGGCCTGCGGGGAGGCCATCGAGGTGCCCTGCAGCATGCCGTAACCGGGCGGGAGCTGGTAGCCGGCCTCGGCGACCGGGGCGCCCGGCATCCAGGTCTGGATGGTGTTGATGGCGGCGCCAGGTGCGACCAGGGTCGGCGTGAAACCGCCGTCCTCACGCGGACCGCGCGAGGAGAACGGCATCATGGCGTACTTCTTCTTGACCTCGGAGCCGTAGTTGGCGGCCCAGGTCTCGCGGGAGACGGAGGCGCCGACCGAGATGACCTTGTCGGCCAGCGACGGGTCACCGATGGTGTTGGCGCCGGGGCCGGAGTTGCCTGCGGAGATCACCAGCTGCACGCCGTACTCGTCGATCAGGCGGTTGTACAGCTCGGCGCGGGCGTTGTTGCCGTCGTTGAGCGCCGGCAGGCCGCCGATGGACATGTTGACGATGTCGACGCCGCGCTTGGTGACGAGGTCGATCATGCCCTCGGTGAGCGCGACGTTGGTGCAGCCGCCGGACCAGGTGCAGGCGCGCGAGGAGACGAGCTTCGCGCCGGGCGCGGCGCCGTTCATCTTCCCGCCGAACAGGCCGTGCGCGGCGGTGATGCCGGCGACGTGCGTGCCGTGCTCGGACTCGATGACGCCGATGTTGACGAAGTCGGCCTTCTTGCCGGTCCAGTCACCGCCGTAGGGGTCCATCGGGACGTCCTTGCGGATCTCCACGACGAACGGCTGGCGCTCGGCGATCTCGGTCTTCGGGTCGTCGGTGCCGAAGTAGCCGACCTGGAAGCCGTCCTTGTACGGCTTCATCGGCTCGTCGTCGCCGAAGTCCTGGTTGTTGTTCAGGTCCACCCGGACGGTGCCGGCCGCCGGGTCGTACAGCACGCCCCAGGAGTCGGTGGTGTCGCCGTCGCGGTTGGCGTCCCCGTCGGCGTCGCCGCCGGTGGTGTACGACTCCAGGAAGGTGCTGATCCGGTACTCGCCGGCCGGGGCCTTCCAGGTCTTGCCCTGGTAGGTGAAGCTGGGGCCGGAGACGTCGGTGACCATCGGCCGCCAGGTGCGGTCGTTGTCGACGATCGGGTCGGTCGCCGTCACCCAGTCGACGATCTTGCGCTCGCCGGTGGTGGTCTTCTGCAGCGCCGGGTGGCCGAGGTCGACACCGGAGTCGAGGATGCCGATGGTGATGCCCCGTCCGTCCGCCTTCGGGTGGTGCTTGACGAAGTCGACGGCGCCGGTCTCGAAGGACGGGTTGTACGGGTTCTTCGCCGGGGTGTGCTTGCCGGGCGCCGGGTAGGGCTTGCCCTTCTGGCCGCCGGCCGCCTTGGCGGTGTCCGCGCTCGGCGTCGGGTCGTCCAGCGGGATCTCCTCGCGCAGGTCGATGCCGTGCACGGAGGAGAGCTTGGCGGCGGCGGCGATGGCCGACTCGGCCCTGGCCGTCGGGACGGTGGCGCGGACGTAGCCCAGCTTGTCGTGGGTGCGGCCGACCGAGCCGCCCTTGACCGCGTTCAGCTGCGCGGCGACCTCCTCGGTCTTGCCGGGCGCGGTGGCGATCATCATGGTGACGTGCTTGGCGCCCTCGGCCTGCGCCTCGGCGAGCAGCTCCGCGTCGTCCGAACCGAGCTTCTCGGTGGCGGACTTGACGTCGGCGTCGGCCGGTGCGGGGGTGGCGGGCGCGCCGGCGGCGAGGGCCATGGGGACCGGTCCGGCCGCGGACAGCGCGGCGACGAGACCGGCGGCCACGGCGATGCGGGCCACGCGTCTCGCGCCCGGTATCGGGCCCTGTTGTGGGGAATGGGTCATCGGCATCCCTTGTGCGTAAAGGACGTGAACGTGCGTGACAGACGATCGTGGGCGACCGGAGCTGAACGGCCCTGGCCGCGACGGTCCGGATGGCACTCCCGGACGATCGCTGAGCTTTACGCAAGGGACTGATGTTTGGGAGGGGTTGACCGAATCGCAATGGATGCATGGGGAAAACCCGCGATCCGCTTTTCCGGACAGCCTCCCGCGAACGCGACATGTCGTCGCCCGGCACCCTTTAACGTCCCTGTGTGCGAGAGAAGTTGAGGGTGGCGGCCTACGCCGTGGTGGTCCAGGACGGCCGGATCCTGCTCGCCCGCTCCCCGGGGCCGGGCGGCGTCCCCGAGTGGGTGATGCCGGGCGGCGGCATGGAGCACGGCGAGGATCCGTACGACACCGTGCGCCGGGAGGTCATGGAGGAGACCGGCTACCGCATCGAGGTCACCGGGCTCCTGGGCGTCGACTCCATCCGCTTCGTCCTGCCCGGCCGCCTGGGGCGCCCCACCGACCACCACGGTGTGCGCCTCGTCTACGAGGGCCGCGTCACCGGCGGCGAGCTGCGCAACGAGGTGAACGGCTCCACGGAACTCGCCGCCTGGCAGCCGCTGGAGGACGTTCCCGGCCTGGTCCGGGTGAGCCTGGTCGACACCGCGCTCCGGCTGTGGCGGGAGCGGCCGGCGACGGGACGGCTGGAGCCGGCCGAGGAGTAGCCGCGGACGCGTCCGTGTCCGGCCCGCATGAGGAGGGGCCGCCCGCCGGCGGCCCCTCCTCTCCCCTCCTGCCGCGGCGCGAGCCGCGCTCTTCAGCGGGGCAGCACCACCACGTACGCGGCCGGTTCCCGGTCCGCGGCGGCCATGAGCGCCGTGCGGATCACCGCCGCCTGCTGCTCCATCGCGTCCCGGAGCTTGCGCGGGGTGACATGCACGACCGTGATGCCCAGCCGCTCCAGGTGCTCGCGCTTGCGGACGTACTCCGACCACAGCGCGTCGTCCTCCTGGCGCGGCGCCCGCGTGTCCAGCTCCAGGGCCACCGCCTGGTCCGGCCAGTAGGCGTCCAGACCGCCCAGGTGCGGGCCGCCCGGCAGGCGCAGGTCGACGTTCCACACCGGGTCCGGCAGGCCGTACTCGCGCACCATCCGGTACAGCCGGTCCTCCGCGATCGCCCGGCCCTCGGCGACCAGCGAGTCCACCGCGTTCACCACGTGCGGACGGTTCAGCAGGCGCGCCTCGTTCAGCTCCCGCACCACCGCGACCGCCTCGCAGTGCCCGCCGCGCACCGCCTCCGTCAGCAGCCTGCGCACCAGGCCCGCATCCTGCAGCCGCGCCACCGCGTCGGCCAGCGCCCGCTCCACCGGGGCCACCGGGACACCCGTCACCTGCTGGGGGTCGGGCAGCGTGGCGGTGCGCACGATCCGGGCGCAGCCCGCCGACCGCAGCCGCCGCAGCCGGGGCACCAGCACGTCGAAGGCGTCCAGGGAGGGCAGCGGGGGAGCGGTGGTGAAGCCGTGCAGGGTGAGCGCCGCCAGGCCGGTGATCATGGCCTCGGTGTAGGCGGGCGGCGGCGTGTCACCGGCGCCGGGCTGCTGGGGTACACCGGTGGTCCGCTGCCGTGCCGCGTACATCAGCACGGCGTGCAGCCGCTCCTCGCTGGTGGGCGGTCCGGGGTGGAGCAGGACGACCCCCGGCAGCAGCTGCTGCCAGGGCCCGCCGGGGCGGCACTGCTCGGTGATCTCGGAGTTCGGCACGCCGTGGCGGCGCAGCTGCGCGGTGGTCATGACGCGCCGCCGGCCGTCGGCGAAGTGGTGCAGGGGGCGGGGGGAGAGCGGGGTGTTGTGGTTCATGCCGGGCAACTTCCCGTGTCCGGCCCGCCCGCGAACCGCTGTTACACGTCCGTCGACAAATACGGACAAGCTCGCACTAAAGGACGCATGTTCGGTTGCCGAAAACCCCTGGTCCATTCGGGTGAGGACCAGGGGTTACGGGTCCGGTCGTACGCATCGGGTAACGCTCGTACGAGCGGCCCGGCCGGGTATCGCGGCCTGCTCGCCGCGGCACCGCGGCCGGACGTCCGGCTCGTCGGCCCGGCCGGGCGGCTCAGCCGGCTGCCGCGTCGCACTCCTGCCCGCGCAGCGCCCGCGCCAGGTCGTCCCGGGCCTCCAGCACCAGCCGCCGCAGCGCCGGCGGCGCCTGCTCGTGCCCGGCGAGCCAGGCGTCCGCCGCCTCGAGCGTCGCCGGGGAGTCCTGCGTGGACGGGAACAGGCCCCGCACCACGTCCATCGCGATCTGGATGGACCGCTCGCGCCACACCCGCTCGATCGCCTCGAAGTACTTCTCCGCGTACGGCGCCAGCAGCTCGCGCTGCGAGTGCTGCACGAACCCGGAGATGGTCGCCTCCACCAGCGCGTTGGACAGCGCGTCGGACTCCACCACCTGGGCCCAGCACTGCGCCTTCACGGCGGCCGACGGGCGGGCCGCCAGGCAGCGCACCTGGTGCCGCTTGCCGGAGGCGGTGTCGTCCCGGGCCAGCTCCTCGGCCAGCGCCTTCTCGTCCGCGACCCCGTGCGCGGCCAGCGGCTCCAGGAACGCCCAGCGCAGCTCCTGGTCCACCTCGAGACCCTGGATCGTCACCGAGCCCGCCAGCAGATCCTGCAGCAGCTGGAGGTCGCCGGGCGTGGACGCCACCCGGGCCAGGAAGCGCGCCCAGGCCAGCTGCTGCTCGCTGCCCGGCTCGGCCGCCTCCAGCTCCCGCCGCGCACCCTCGGCGAGCAGCGCCCCGCCGGTCTCCCGCCAGGCCGGCGCGGCGTAGTGCACCAGCGCCGACTCGGCCCAGGCGTGCAGCATCTGCAGCACCCCGATGTCGCTCTCCCGCCCGGCGAAGCGCAGCACCAGGGAGATGAAGTCCCGGGCCGGCAGCAGCGCGTCGCGGGTGAGGTTCCACAGCGCGGACCAGCACAGGGCGCGGGCCAGCGGGTCGGTCAGGGCGCCGAGGTGCTCGCGCAGGGTGGCCAGCGAGGTCTCGTCGAAACGGATCTTGCAGTAGGTGAGGTCGTCGTCGTTGACCAGGACCAGCTCGGGCGCCTCGGCCCCGGCCAGCTCCGCCACCACCGTACGGGCGCCCTCGACGTCCGTCTCGGCGCGCGCGTAGCGCTCCAGCGTCCCGTCACCGGTGCGCCGGTACAGGCCCACCGCGACCCGGTGCGGCCGCAGTTCGGGGTGCGACTCGGCGGCCTCCTGCACCACCGCGAGCTCCTCGACCCGCCCGTCGGCGCCCAGCAGCACCTGCGGGGTGAGGGTGTTGACCCCGGCCGTCTGCAGCCAGGACCGCGACCAGGCCGCCATGTCCCGCCCGCTGGTCTCCTCGAGGACCGACAGCAGGTCACCGAGGGTGGTGTTGCCGTAGGCGTGCCGCTTGAAGTAGCGCCGGGCGCCCTCGAGGAAGGCGTCCTGGCCGACGTACGCCACCAGCTGCTTGAGCACGCTGGCGCCCTTGGCGTAGGTGATGCCGTCGAAATTCAGCTTCGCGTCCTGCAGATCGCGGATGTCCGCGGTGATCGGATGCGTGGACGGCAGCTGGTCGGCGCGGTAGGCCCAGGCCTTTCGGCGGTTGGCGAAGGTGATCCAGCCGTCGGTGAAGCGGGTGGCGCCCACCAGCGCGAACGCGCCCATGAAGTCGGCGAAGGACTCCTTCAGCCACAGGTCGTCCCACCAGCGCATGGTGACCAGGTCGCCGAACCACATGTGCGCCATCTCGTGCAGGATCACGTTGGTGCGGCCCTCGTAGGACGCCTGCGTCACCTTGCCCCGGAAGATGAACTCCTCGCGGAAGGTCACCATCCCCGGGTTCTCCATCGCGCCCAGGTTGTACTCGGGCACGAACGCCTGGTCGTACTTGCCGAAGGGGTACGGGTAGTCGAAGTGCTCGTGGAAGAAGTCCAGGCCCTGCTTGGTCACCAGGAACACGTCGTCGGCGTCGAAGTACGGGGCGAGACCCTTGCGGCACATGGCGCCCAGCGGGATCCGCAGCCGGGTGCCGTCGGGCAGCTCACGCTCGTAGGAGTCCTCCACGTAGTGGTACGGGCCCGCCACCACACAGGTGATGTACGTCGAGATCGGCTTGGTCTCCGCGAACCGCCACACCCCGTCGGCGAGTTCACCGGTGCCGTTGCTCCACACCCGCCAGCCCTCCGGGGCGCGCACCTCGAAGCGGAACGGCGCCTTGAGGTCGGGCTGCTCGAAGTTCGCGAAGACCCGGCGGGAGTCGGCAGGCTCGTACTGGGTGTACAGGTACACCTCGCCGTCCTCGGGGTCGACGAAGCGGTGCAGGCCCTCGCCGGTGCGGGAGTAGGCGCACTGGGCGTCGACGATCAGCTCGTTGTCGGCGGCGAGGTCCTCCAGCAGGATGCGGGAGCCGTCGAAGACCTCGCCGGGGTCCAGGTCGCGCCCGTTGAGGGAGACGGCCGTCACACTCGGCGCGATCAGGTCGGCGAAGCTGCTCGCGCCCGGCTCGGCGCAGCGGAACCGGATGGTGGTGACGGAGCGGAACGTCCGCGGCCCCGGCCCGTTCTCCTCGCCGACCGCGGACCGCACATCGAGGGACACCTCGTATCCGTCGACGGAGAGCAGGGCGGCCCGCTCCCGGGCCTCGTCACGGGTCAGGTTCTCACCGGGCACGGGCGGTACTCCTCATGCGTCGTCGACATGACTGATCAGCACCGATCCTGCCATGCGCCCCTGACGGGGAGCAGCCGGGAATGGCCGGGAGGCGATGTGGCGTTGACATGGAGGCTGAGTCCTGAACGAACAGACCCGTACCACGCAGATCCCCTGCCACGTCGAGGAGCGACATGTCGGACACGTCACCTGCTGCCCCCACCCCCGTCGACTTCTGGTTCGACCCGTTGTGCCCCTGGGCCTGGATGACCTCCCGATGGGTGCTGGAAGTGGAGAAGGTCCGGGACGTCAAGGTGCGCTGGCATCTGATGAGCCTCGCCGTGCTGAACGAGAACAAGCTCGACGAGCTGCCCGAGGAGTACCGGGAGATGCTCGAGACCAAGGCCTGGGGCCCGGTCCGGGTGGTCATCGCCGCCCAGCAGGAGCACGGCGCCGAGGTGCTCGGTGACCTCTACACCGCGCTCGGCACTCGCATCCACAACCGCGGCGAGGGCCCGGGCAAGGAGACCGTCGCCGCCGCGCTGCGCGACGTCGGGCTGCCCGAGTCGCTGATGGAGCACTGGGACTCCACCCCCTACGAGGCGGAGCTGCGCGCCTCCCACAAGGAGGGCATCGAGAAGGTCGGCCAGGACGTCGGCACCCCGGTCATCGCGGTGCCCGGCCCCGACGGCAAGGAGATCGCCTTCTTCGGCCCGGTGGTCACCCCGGCGCCCAAGGGCGAGGAGGCTGCCCGCCTGTGGGACGGCACCCTGGCGGTCGCCTCGGTCCCCGGCTTCTACGAGATCAAGCGGACCAGGACGAAGGGTCCTGACTTCAGCAACCTGTGAGGCCGGCGCCGGCGAGACCGCCGCTGCCTGCCGCGCGGACAGAAGCCCCCCGCGAGTCACGTCCTCGCGGGGGGCTTCTTCTTTCCGCCTGCCCGGGTGAACGGTGAGAAGACGATCACGAGGCAGGACGCTTCAAGGGGCCGCTGGTGTCCTGGGCCCCGGGTTCTCAGGGAGCGAGCAGCAGCACGTCCGTGCGGGACCTGGCCGCCTCGTAGCGGCGGGCGACGTCCTGCCAGTTGACGACCTGCCACATCGCCTCGATGAAGTCCACCTTCTGGTTCCGGTACTGCAGATAGAAGGCGTGCTCCCAGGCGTCGAAGACCAGGATCGGGGTGGAGCCCTGCCCCACGTTGCCCTGATGGTCGTAGACCTGCTCGACGATCAGCCGCCCGCTCAGCGGCTCGTAGGCGAGAACGCCCCAGCCCGAACCCTGGGTGGTCGCCGCGGCCTTGGACAGCTGCGCCTTGAAGGCCGCGAAGGAACCGAAGGACTCCTTGATCGCCTCGGCCAGCTCGCCCACCCCGTCCTGGGCGAGGGGCTCGCCGCCGCCCTCCTCCGGGCCGGTCATGTTCTGCCAGTAGATGCTGTGCAGGATGTGCCCGGACAGGTGGAACGCCAGGTTCTTCTCCAGTCCGTTGAGCGCGCCCCACTGCTCCTTCTCCCGCGCCTCGGCGAGCTGCTCCAGCGTGTCGTTGGCGCCCTTCACATAGGCCGCGTGGTGCTTGTCGTGGTGCAGCTCGATGATCTCGGGGCTGATCACCGGGGCGAGTGCGGAGTAGTCGTAGGGCAGGTCGGGCAGCGTGTACACGGGCATGGCGGGGTCCCCTCCGAACCTCTTATTGCAAAGAGCTTGCAAGTGCACGCTAGCAGCAGAAAGGGTCCCGGGGAGGGCCGGGGCACACAAAAAGGCCCTCGCGTGTCGTCCACGCGAGGGCCTTCGCCCGGGAGGGCCGGCGATCAGCGCCGGGCGCGCGCCCGCTGCCAGGCGTAGCCCGCGGCCGCCAGCGCCAGCGTCATCCCGCCCGTCGAGTACAGCTGCACACGCGTGTCGGGCTCCCGCGCCATCAGCACGAACACCGCCGCCATACCCAGCAGCGCGACCCACGTCAGATACGGGAACGCCCACATCCGCACGACCAGCTTCTCCGGGGCCTCCCGCTCGAGCCGGCGGCGCAGCCGCAGCTGGGAGACGGCGATGAAGATCCACACGACCAGGATCACCGCGCCGATCATGTTCAGCAGCCACGAGAAGACGTCGTTCGGCCGCCAGTAGCTCAGCAGCACGCACCCGAAGCCGAAGACCGAGGAGGCCAGCACGGCCACCCGCGGCACACCGCCCGAGACCCGGCCCAGCGCCTTGGGGCCCTGGCCGCGCTCGACCAGCGAGTAGCCGATGCGGGAGGCGCCGTAGATGTTGGCGTTCATCGCCGAGAGCAGGGCGACCAGCACCACCACGTTCATCAGCTGGCCGGCGCCGGGGATGCCGAGCTCGTCCAGCGCGGCGACGTACGGGCCGCTCTCCACCACGGCCGGGGAGTCCCAGGGCACCAGCGTCACGATCACGGCCATGGAGCCGATGTAGAACACCGCGATCCGCCACATCGCGGTACGGACCGCGCTCGCCACGCCCTTGACCGGGTTCTCCGACTCGGCCGCGGCGATCGTCACCGTCTCCAGACCGCCGTAGGCGAACACCGAGGCGAGCAGTCCGATCACCAGCCCCTCGCCGCCGTTGGGCAGGAAGTCGCCCAGGTGGGAGGCGCCGGGGGAGTCCGTGCCCGGCAGCAGGCCCGCGATGGCCAGTCCGCCGAGCACCAGGAACAGGGTGATCGCGCCGACCTTCAGCGCGGCGAACCAGAACTCGAACTCACCGAAGTTCTTCACCGCGGCGAGGTTGGTGCCGCAGAACACCACCATGAACAGCGCCACCCAGGCCCACTCGGGCGTGCCGGGCAGCCAGCCGGTGACGATCTTGGCGGCGCCGATGCCCTCCAGACCGACCGCCGTGCACAGCAGCACCCAGAACGACCAGCCGGCGGTGAACCCCGCCCAGGGCCCGAGCGCCCGCTCGGCGTGCGCCGAGAAGGAGCCCGACGACGGATGGGCGGCCGACATCTCGCCGAGCATCCGCATCACCAGCATCACCAGCAGACCGGAGAGGGCGTAGGCGACGACGATCGACGGACCGGCGGCGGCGATGCCGGCACCGGAGCCGACGAACAGGCCGGCGCCGATGACACCGCCGAGGGCGATCATCGACAGATGGCGCTGCTTGAGACCGTGGGAGAGGGAGACGCCGTCCTGCTGCTGTTGCGGCGGCGCTTCGACAGAGGGGCTGGGCATGGGGCGCGGCTCGTCCAATGCGTGGGGGGACGTGGGCAAAACGACGCCAGTCTGGGCGGCCGGGCCACCCTCGGGACGGAGCGGCTCACCATACGGACGCCGGGCGGACGCACGGTGCCCGGCCCCTGACCGGCGGTGCGGGGACGGGTCGACGCCGACCACGACCCTGATTGGTGAAACCCTACAGGTACCGTCCGGCGCTCCGGGTGAGAGAAACCTCCTCACCTCCGTGACACGGGTCACTCCCGCCCGGGTACCGTTTCCGCTCTTTGTCCGAAACCCACCAACGGTCCGATCGCGCCTTTGTCGGGCCATGACGGTGATCGCCGCGCGGGCCGCGGGATAGCGTCACGGTGTTCCGAACCGTCCTCACCCTCGCGGAGTCCCCATGAGCACCGTCGCCGCCACACCCGCCCGCTCCGGCCTGGTCCTCGCCGACCTGCTCCCGGCCTCCCGCGTCCGGGACACCGCCCTCGTGCTCGGCGGTGCCGCGCTCACCGGCCTCGCGGCACAGATCGCCGTGCCCGTCCCCGGCTCCCCGGTGCCGGTGACCGGCCAGACCTTCGCCGCGCTCCTGGTCGGCACCGCCCTCGGCGCCCGCCGCGGTCTGCTCTCGCTCGCCGTGTACGCGCTGGCCGGCATCGCCGGCATGCCGTGGTTCGCGGGCGGCGCGTCCGGCATCGACATGCCGTCCTTCGGCTACATCATCGGCATGATGCTGGCCGCGGCCGCCGTCGGCGCCCTGGCCCGCCGCGGCGGCGACCGCTCCGCCTGGCGGATGGCGGGCACCATGCTGCTCGGCGAGGCGATCATCTACGCCGTCGGCGTGCCCTACCTGGCCCTGGCCACCGGAATGTCCGCCTCGGCCGCCGTCGCGGCCGGCCTGACCCCGTTCCTCATCGGCGACGCCCTCAAGGCCGCCCTGGCCATGGGCATCCTCCCCACGGCCTGGAAGTTCGTGAACAAGCGCTGACCGCGCGACACACCGGAGGGTTCCCGCCGGTGCGAGGCCCGCCGGGCCGTACGGCAGACGTACGGCCCGGCGGGCCCTCTGTGCGCCGGGGCCGTCTCAGGCGCCGCCTTCCCGCTGAGCCGGGCGCCGCAGCGACCACCACAGCCCGGCCGTGCCGGCCGCCAGCAGGGCGGTGCCGGCCGTGCCCAGCGGCAGCAGCTCACGCACCGGGCCCGTCTTCGGCAGCTCGTCCGCTGGGTGCCTGAGGTCTCGTCCGTGGAGGAGCGGGAAAGGGCGCCTGTGGACTCCGCCCGGTCCGGAGCCGCCCAGGCATCCGCACCGACCGCCCGGTCCGGAGCGGCCCAGGCATCCGCACCCTCCGCCCGGCCCGGAGCGGGCCAGGCATCCGCACCCGCCGCCCGGCCAGAGCCGGGCCGGACCACCGGACCCGCCGCCCGTCCAGGGCCGGGCCGGGTCCCAGCGCACCCCGCT